>TARA_B110001469_G_scaffold20242_1_pt1 | contig 25227 bp, 27 predicted proteins | sample TARA_B110001469 | Tara Oceans TARA_B110001469 (sample SAMEA4397034) | marine metagenome | biome: Polar Biome; feature: [SRF] surface water layer (ENVO:00010504); material: water (ENVO:00002006), including particulate matter (ENVO:01000060) such as... | depth 5 m
TCCTTTTTGTAAAACAAAAATTATCACCCTCAGGACCTGTAAAGATTCTGATCAATGGTGAACGTGAAATTGAAGTAGCTTCAGGTGCTACTTTGCTATCCACTTTAAGTGGGAATAAAATATTTTTACCATCTGCTTGTGGTGGTGGTGGAACTTGTATTCAATGCGAGTGTCACGTGCTGTCTGGTGGAGGGGAAGCCTTGCCAACAGAAACACCTCATTTCTCAAGAAAAGAATTGAAACATGGTGCCCGTTTGTCCTGTCAAGTAAAGGTGAAACAAGACATGGAAATTACCATTCCAGAAGAAGTCTTTGGAATTAAAAAATGGGAAGCAACCGTTGTACGTAACTACAACGTCGCCTCATTTATTAAAGAATTTGTTGTGGAAATCCCAGAAGATATGGGGTATAAAGCAGGTGGATATATCCAGATTGAGATTCCAGAATGTGAAATCGACTTTAAGGATATTGACATTACAGCGCATCCAGAAGAACACGAAACTCCAGATAAGTTTCAAGCGGAATGGGATAAGTTTGGTCTTTGGCCCTTAACCATGAAAAACAATGAAACTGTAGAACGTGCTTATTCAATGGCATCCTATCCTGCAGAAGGACGCGAAATCATGTTAAACGTGCGTATTGCTACGCCACCATGGGACCGTGCAAATAATGGTTGGATGGACGTGAATCCAGGGATTGCATCTTCTTATATATTTGCTCAAAAACCAGGAGATAAAGTAACCATCTCTGGACCTTACGGTGAATTTTTCATCAATGAAAGTGAGTCAGAAATGTTATACGTTGGTGGAGGAGCTGGTATGGCGCCCATGCGTTCGCATTTATACCACCTATTCAGAACCCTTAAAACAGGTCGTAAAGTATCTTACTGGTACGGAGGACGTTCTAAGCGTGAGTTGTTTTACTTAGAACATTTTGAAGCCTTAGAAAGAGATTTCCCTAACTTCAAATTCCATTTGGCATTATCAGAACCAATGGAAGAAGACAACTGGAAAGTGAAAGAAAATATTGATGCTGAAGGCGATGGTTTTGTTGGATTTATCCACAACTGTGTGATCGATAATTATTTAAATCATCACGAGTCTCCAGAAGATATCGAACTCTATTTCTGTGGTCCTCCATTAATGAACCAAGCCGTTCAAAAAATGGGTGAAGATTTCGGAATTGCAGATGAACACATTCGATTTGACGATTTCGGAGGGTAATCACTTCTAAATTTTTTATAATCTAGCCCAGCACTTGTGTTGGGCTTTTTGTATTTTTGTAGCATGAGTAAACCACTTTCAAAACAAGAAATGCACAATTTGGCAATGAACCATGTCGGGAAAGATTTAGAGTCTCGTGGGTTTGAATTTGTAGCCATCAATAGCAAACTCAAAAAACACCCTCAATTTGTGTGTATTGATAAAAACAGTCAGTACTTTTTTGTGATCGTACGTGTGGTGAAATTACCAGACAATCCTAACAATTACGATGTCGTTTGGATGGAAACCTTCAAAAACCATGCACAAGAAAAAGACGCCAAAGTCCTCTATGCTGGGGTGGGAATTTCGAACCCTCAAGGTGAAGATCTTCCCGTGTATCTTAATGAAGAATACCTTATTGAATACAATGGCATTCAGGTGATCGAAACGAATTTTAATTAGACGATGAAAAATTATTTCTCTTTATTCTTACTGACATTTTTTTTATGTGTTTCATGTAATCAAGAAGTCACAAACACGAAATTAAATGGCCCAATTTTTGGAACGTTTTACGATGTTACCTATGCATCCGATGGCAATGAAAATCACCAAGAATCAATAGACGGCATCTTTGCAGCGATCAATCAATCGATGTCTAATTATCAATCGGATTCAGATATTTCTAAAGTAAATAAACACCAATTAGAGGTTGTCGATGCTCATTTTATAGAAGTCTTTAAAGCAGCAAAAAAAATATATAAAGAAACCAATGGAGTGTTTGACCCTACCATTGGAAAACTTGTAAATGCGTGGAATTTTGGTTCCGAACAAAACAAGACAAAACTCGACAGTCTTAAGATTGACAGCCTAATGCAATTTGTAGGGTTTGAAAAAATAACCTTAAAAAATAACACCCTTATCAAAAGAGACCCAAAACCTTATATCGATTTTAATGCGATTGCCAAAGGCTACGCAGTGGATTTAGTTGCGGCATTTTTAGAGTCTAAAAATACCACAGATTACTTGGTGAATATAGGTGGAGAGCTTCGAGCCAAAGGCATTAATATAGATAAACAAAGTGGATGGACTGTAGGGATAGAAAACCCTAATTTTGACGGTACACAAAGCTATGATAAAGTATTTGTACTTAAAGATAAAGCCATGGCAACTACGGGGACGTATCGCAAGTATAAATTGGATACCAATGGCAACCGTTATGCACATATTATTGACACAAAAACAGGCTATCCAACCAAAACAAATATATTAAGTGTTTCTGTGATTGCAGAAGATTGTATGATGGCAGACGGGTATGCGACCGCCTTTCAGGCGATGGGTGTTGAAAGCGTTAAAGAGTTTTTAAGAGACCATTCAGAACTACAGGCGTATATTATTTTTGAAAATGAGAATCAAGAATTTGAAATGCTATCCTTGAATAACTTTCCTGTTAAATAGGTTTATAAACCACAGGAATAATTTCGCCTTTAGCCAATCGGTATTTGTCAATTTCTTGTTCGGATAATGTAGCGGTATAATCTACTTCATCCACCTTAAAACCAACAGATCTTAGCGTGTTAAAGTAATCACGTCCATAAATACGCACATGGTCATACTGTCCAAAAATTTTGGCGCGTTCTTTTTTATCAGTAATGCTATGGTCTTCAAAAGTGGTCTCGCGATTTAACTCTTGTGGGATTTGAAACACACCCATACCACCGGGGCGCATCACACGGTAAAGTTCTTGCATGGCTTTGGTATCGTCCAAAATATGCTCAAGCACATGATTACACAAAATAACATCAAAACTGTTAGACTCAAAAGGGAGTTTGCAAATATCAGCTTTCACCATCGCAATCGGTGAATTCAGATCGGTAGTCACATAGTCAAAATGCTTTATTTTTTTGAACTGTTTATGAAAGGCTTGCTCCGGAGCAAAATGCAATACTTTTTTTGGCGTACTAAAAAAGTCCGTTTCATTTTTTAGATACAACCATAACAAACGGTGACGTTCAAGAGAAAGGGTAGAGGGTGAGAGTACATTTTCACGTTGTTTCCCATAGCCATAAGGTAAGAACTTCCGAAAACTCTTGCCATCAATAGGGTCTGTGTAGGTGCTTCCTTTTAAAAACAACACGAGAACCGGTTGGGCGATATAGCTCAGTTTAATGAGTATCGGCCGTGGAATTAAATTTAAAATAAACTTAAAAAGTGTTTTCAAAATTTAAGTGTTTTGAACCTCTAATGTATTAAGTTTTAAAATAGCATCTGTAATATGATCCCACAATTTAAGACGAAATTTCAAAGCGTCTTTTGCAGTCTCTAAAACTTCTTCCCATTTAGTGGTGTCTTCGCCACAGAGTTCAGCCACCATCTTCAATGAAATAGGACCGTGTTCATCGCCGTCTAATTCGATATGACGGTTCAAATAGTACAGTAATTTACCATAGGTTTTGTCATTATCTTGAGTTTGTGACTGGCTCACAATTTCTAAAAACATATCAGGAATGACATCTTCTCTTCCAAACGTGAAAGCCGATGCAATACAGTGTGGTTTGTTGGAGTTTACCACTCCCATAGTGAATTGTATAAATTCTAAAATCGGTATCTCTAAATCAATTCGTTTCGCCGCCGTTTCAATGGAGTCTCCGTTTTGAATCGCATTCACAAACAAGCCTATGGCGTTCGTATCTGCGTTCACTTGATCCATTGCATCCAAATACATTTCGTAGTGGCTCATTGGCACTCCCAGTTCGTTGAGGTCACTTTCTTCCGCCATCACAATTTCATTGATAAACCGTGCCGTTGCACCACCACCTTTTGGCGTCCATGGAACATTCACATTGGTTAAGTGATTTTGAAGTGATTTTAATAACGACATAAAATCCCAAACGGCAAACACATGTTTTTCCATAAACACAGCCACATCATCCATGTTGGAAAGTGTACTGTATAAGGGATGTGATTTTAGTTGGTCACGAAGGGGGTTTAGTTGTAATTCAATTGCGTTTAAGCGACTCATCTATTGGTTAATTATAGTGTTAAAGGATTGATTCGTAATCCGTCTTCTTCATTGCTTTTTATGCCTAGTGCTTCATAAACGTAGGCGAAGGTTGACAGTAATTCTGGTTGCCCATCTACAAGTGCTACATTGTGTTCAAAATGGGCACTCGGTTTATTGTCTTTTGTGGTAATCGTCCATCCATCATTGTGATGTTTGATTTTATGCGTTCCCATATTAATCATAGGCTCTATAGCAACGACCATGCCTTCTTGGAATTTTTTTCCACGGCCTCGTTTTCCATAATTTGGCATTTCGGGTTCTTCATGCATAATGCGTCCAATTCCGTGTCCAATTAGTTCTCTGACCACACCATAACCATGAGATTCACAGTAATTTTGAATTGCATAACCAACATCTCCTACACGATTGTTGTGTTTAAAAGCGCGAATGCCTTCATAAAGCGATGCCTTAGAAACGTCTAATAATTCTTGAGTATCGGCATCAATCTCACCCACTGAAAATGTGTAAGCATGATCGCCATAAAATTCATTTTTTAAAGCACCACAATCAATCGAAATAATATCACCTTCTATAAGCGGTGTATCGTTTGGAATCCCATGAACGACTTGATCGTTTGGACTCATACAAAGCGTGTTTGGAAATCCATACATGCCCAAAAACCCAGGAATCGCCCCGTGATCTCTGATAAATGTTTCTGCGAGTGCGTCCAAATGTAAGGTGGTAACGCCGGGTTTCACTTCGCCAGCAAGCATCCCTAATGTTTTGGAAACAATGAGTGCGCTTTCGCGAATGAGTTCTATTTCTTCTTTTGATTTTAGCGTGAGCATAGTAAAAAAATTATGCCCAAAGATACTTAATTAAAGCATTTTTTAGTCGGTTTTATAGCCTTGATTTTGTTAGCGTTGTCTTAAAGTTTTAAGACTTGAATAAACCTAAAAATCCTCTTTTCTTTGGAAGCGATAAAGGGTTGTCACTGTCCGTTAGGAATTGATAAATTTCGCCCCATCCATAAAAGCCTCCCACATTTCTATCATCGATAAAAAGGTCTGCGTTTATTTTTCTGCTTTTTTCAGGGTCATACTCTTCGTTTGGAAAACTACAATTCACAGCATAAAACTCAAGGCCATTTTCTTTACAAAAATCAACGGCATCTTGCAATGTTTCTCCATGTCTGTACGTCCAAAGAATCAATCGATGGCCATCTTGTTGTAGTTTTTTTAAGGTTTCAAAAGCAAATATTTTTGGCTTGCCAACTTTTGGATATGCATCTTCCACGATCGTGCCGTCAAAGTCAATTGCTAGGGTGAAGGTTTTGGTTAAGTCCATTCGTGTTAATTTAAATTAAGCTACTTTGAGTCATTACATCAGGTTTTTCAACCCCTATAAGTTTTAAAATAGTTGGTGCAATATCACCAAGCACCCCATCCTTTATAGTGGTGAGTTCTTTGTCAATCAAAATGATAGGCACCGGATTGGTTGTATGCGCCGTATTGGGCGATCCATCGGGGTTAATCATCGTTTCGCAGTTTCCATGATCGGCAATGAGTAAGGTCGTGTAGTTATGTTCCAAAGCAGTTGTGATGACAGCTTCCACACAAGTGTCTACCGCTTCACAAGCTTTAATAGCAGCGTCCATCACTCCCGTATGCCCAACCATATCGCCGTTGGCGAAATTTAAACATACAAAATCAAGTGTTTCTTTTTTAAGTTCTTCGACAAGGGCATCTTTAAGTTCAAAAGCACTCATTTCAGGCTGAAGATCATAAGTCGCTACCTTGGGAGAATTTTTCATAATACGACTTTCGCCTTCAAAAGGGGCTTCGCGTCCTCCAGAAAAGAAAAAAGTGACATGCGGGTATTTCTCCGTTTCAGCCATTCTTAGTTGTGTTTTCCCATGCGTTTCAAGCACTTCTCCAAGCGTGTTTGTAACGTTGTCTTTGTTAAAGATAACTTGAATATTTTTAAAATTATCATCGTAATTCGTCATGGTTACATAATGCAAGTTGAGCTTGTGCATATTGTATTCATGCTTATCATTTTGACTTAAAACTTCCGTTAATTCTCTTCCACGATCGGTTCTGAAATTAAAGAATAACACCACATCGCCCTCTTCAATTTTGGCAACAGGTTCATTATTAGTGTCTGTCATGATGATTGGTTTTAAGAACTCATCAGTCAGTCCATCGTTATAATTGGATTCAATGGTTTCTGTCGCATTGTTAGAATGCACGCCTTCACTATTGACCAAGGCATCATAGGTGATTTTCACACGTTCCCAACGGTTATCACGATCCATCGCGTAATAACGCCCCGTAATGGTTGCCAGTTTTGCGGATGAAGATTCTAAACGCGTTTCGAGTTCAGAAATAAATCCATATCCCGATTTAGGGTCCACATCTCTACCATCTGTAAACGCATGAATAAAAGACTTTTCAACGCCATGATCTTCGATCACGTCCAAGAGTCCATATAAATGATTCAAATGGGAATGCACACCTCCATCACTCACCAATCCCAAAAGATGCACCGCTTTATTGTTTTTATTTGCATACTGTAAAGCGTTCTTTAAAACAGTTTCGTCTTTCAATGTGTCATTGGTAACTGCCAAATTAATTTTAGCAAGATCTTGATACACAATACGTCCTGCACCCAAATTCATGTGCCCAACTTCACTATTGCCCATCTGACCTTCTGGAAGTCCTACATGCAATCCATCCGTTCGGAGGCTCGCATGTCCATACTTTGTATATAAAGAATCAATAAATTCTGTGTTAGCATTATCAATTGCGGATACCTTAGGATCAGGAGATTTCCCCCATCCATCTAAAATCATTAAAATAACTTTCTTGTTCATAATCTCGTTGTTAAAACGTGCTCAAAGATAAGAATATTTTAATAAAATTCAGATGAGATGCTAGATTTAGATGCTAAAAAATAGTTGTATTTTTGAACTATAAAACTTTTTTAAATGCAATTTCAATTCAAAATTATCTCTGCCGACTCCATTGAGATCGTAGTGCCATTGGTTAAAAAAATGTCTAAAGAATCGATTACCGAAGCCCTTCTTTTAGAGCGGTTTAAGGAGATGGTATCTCAGAATTATGAGTGTATTGGCGTTTATGATGGAGACGATCTTATGGGTGTTTCTGGCTTGTGGTTTTGCACACGTCATTATTCGGGTCGCAGTGTAGAATTAGACCATGTTTTTATTGATGATGCTTTCAGAAATAAAGGATTAGGCACACAGTTTATCAATTGGATTGAGAACTATGTCAAATCAAAAGGGTATGAGGCGATTGAGCTCAATGCCTACATAGATAATGAACCTTCTCAGAAATTCTACGAAAGAGATGGCTTTCAGAAATTAGGCTACCATTTTGTGAAAGTGATTGGGTAAGGGAAGAGTATTAAGTAGGGAGTACAAAGTATTAAGTATTAAGAAAAAAGAGTAATAAGTACTAAGTGAAAAGTGAAAAGTGAAAAGTGAAAAGTGAAAAGTGAAAAGTGAAAAAGACTATTGAGTATGAAGAATTAAGTATTAAGACATCACAGATCGGTCTGTTCTGAACTTTGCGTTTTACGTCTATTTTCTCCTCTCTTGACTCTTGATTCTAGCGAACAATCTCTAATTCAATTCTGACACATCCGACTCCGAATCAATCTCATAAGGGTGTTTGTTTTTTTCAAATACCCGTGCGTTTAAAGGGCCTCTCAGTGTGATTTTTGATCCCAATACTTCCAAATAACTCCCTTCTCTAAGCCCAATAACAGGTTGAGAATTGAACTGATGAAATTCTTGAATTCGTGTTTCGCGTGTTTCCCCCATATGCGTACTGCTTGGATCAGGGTCTAAATAGTGTGGGTTGATATTAAAGGAAACAACGCCCAAGGTTTGAAAACTTTTTGGATAGGCAATCGGCATATCATTTGATGTGCCAATCGTAAGCCCGCAAATATTACTTCCGGCACTGGTGCCTACATAAGGCGTACCAGATTCAATCGCAGTTTTTAGGTCGTTAAAGACATCCATTTTATAAAGTTGATCGACCAATACAAAGGTATTTCCGCCCCCTGTAAAAATTCCTTCTGCGTTTTTGACAGCTTCCTTTGGGTGCTCAAATTCATGCAGTCCTTTGACTGTTTTTCCTATTTTAGAAAAAGCCAACTGTACAATTTCTGTATACGCGTCGTGTGACATCCCACCCGGACGGGCATAAGGAATAAAGAGAATGGTCTCTATATTCTTGAAATGTATTTTTAAAGCGTCCAACAGATAGTCTAAATAACCACTGCCATGCACGGTAGAAGTGCTTGCAATTAGGATTTGTTTCATCTTTTATTTTTTGTAAATTTACCGAATAATATAATTTCACATCAATTTGGGTACTTCTTTTTTTTCAATGCAATCCATTCTATGTCTTATAGTCGTAAGTGGAATGGCCATCGTTACGACACACGCTCAAAAGGTAGAGCTTTCTGGTAAAATTATTACCAAGGGAGATTTAGAAGGGATTCATGTGATTAATAAAACGTCTTATCGTTATACCACCACCGATAAAAACGGAATGTTTATAGTAGAAGGGAAGCTATCGGATTCGCTTTATTTTTCATCCATCCAATACCTGCCAAAAACTGTTGTACTGACAGCGAAGCATATCAACAGTAAATCAATCACGGTCAGCCTTTCTGAATCTATCAATGCCTTAGATGAGGTAATGATCGGAACAGTCTTAACAGGCGATTTGAATTCGGATATTTCCAATTCTGACTTCGAACGTCCCATGGATTTTTATGATTTAGGGATTCCGGGTTATACAGGACCGCGAATGAATTTAGCAGAAAGACGTCTTTTTGAAGCAGATGCAGGTCCTCTTGTTATAGGCTTAGGTTTAAATTTTTCCAAACTTCTTAATATGATGTCTGGTCGTACCAAAATGCTTAAAAAACAACTAAAACTAGATAATGATAAGCAAACCATTCAGCGTATAAGAGACGTTGTAGGGCCGCTTTTTTTCACGACCAATGATTTAAAAGAAGACAAACGTATGGAGTTTTATTATTTCTGTGCCGACGCACCCGATTTTCAACAACGCTGTCGAGGACGGAGTGAAGTAGAAATTTTACAATTCTTAGAGGATAAATTAAAAGCATTCAAGATTGCAAGTTTGTCTAAAAATTAACAAAGCAGATCAAAGAAATCTCGTTATATTTGTATCATGGTACACACGCACTTTTTATTTATTAGTGGCACAGAAATCACATTTATCTTATTTATAGTGATTTTGGTGTTTGGTGCGGATAAAATTCCTGACATCGCAAAAGGCATGGGTAAAGGCATGCGCACTCTAAAGGATGCAACCAATGATATCAAAGGAGAAATTCAAAAAAGTGCCGATAAAAATGGAATCGATACTTCGATTACTAAAGATGTAAAGGAAGAACTTGATAAAGTAAAAGAAGAGGTAAAAGACCTAACAGGATCTGTCCGTCGAAATTTCTAAACCTATTTTTTTATACTGACCGTAAGACCGTCCCTAATAGGAAGTAATACGGTTTCTAAGCGCGGATCTTCTTTTAACAAAGCATTGTATTCTAAAACAATTTTAGTTGAAACATCTGAAGGGTCAAGCGCTTCAATCACTTTTCCACTCCATAAAACATTGTCTGAAAGAATCACCCCACCAGGGTTGAGCTTGTCAATAATTTGATGAAAATAGTTAATATAATTAGGTTTATCAGCGTCCATAAATACCAAATCAAATGTGGTGTCTAGGGTGGGGATGATGTCCAATGCCGATCCTAAATGCTGCACAATTTGAGATCCATAATCAGACTTATCGAAATAACTACGCTGAAAATCCACCAATTCTTCATTGATGTCAATCGTGTGTAATACGCCATCTTTGTCTAAGCCCTCTGCCAAACACAAAGCCGAATAGCCTGTAAAAGTCCCCAATTCCAAAATGGTTTTGGGGCGAATCAGTTTGGATAACACACTCAACACACGTCCTTGGTAATGCCCACTCAACATGCGTGGTTGCAAAATCTTTTGATACGTTTCTCTAGTGAGAGCTGCCAAAAGTGCGGGCTCCTCTTCGGAATGGCTCACAACATAGTCGTCCAATTTTTCTGAAATAAAATGCATTTAAGAAAGTATTTTTTGAATCAATTTTTCAGCCTGTACTTTGTCTTCTCCAAACAACCATCTTAAGACATTGTCTTCCCAAATCTCGTCGTACTGCCTTTTAGATATAAGTTTTCGGTCAATCGCAAGGTCCAGTAATTTTCCTGGATAAGAGGATTGCGCTTCGCTTTCCATTTCTCCTAACGGATAAGGATCGTCTAAGCCCATAATAATTTGATTACTGCCTTGACGCTTCAACATTAAGTTTAAGGAATCCGTGTCATGAACCAAAGTGTCAAAATAAATATTTGGGTGCCCGACCGCTTTACGTGGGTGGGTTTTTCCTTCAAATAAATCAGGGCGACCGTCAAATCCTTGAATTCGTCTTCCAAGATTCATCTGCGCCATTTGACCTCCATGCGCAAAACACGTTCGGATGTTTGGATAGCGTTCTTGCATGCCATTCAAAGTATAAAAATGATACGCATCCCCACATTGTGCTAACATCCAAATTAAATGAAAACGCCATGAAGTATTTTCGAGTTTGATCATCTTTTCACCATCATAAGGATGGACTTCAATCGCTAAATTATACTCATTTGCCAATTCAAAAATCGGATCATTTTCTTTGTCAAATACACTTCGCCATTGTCCAATACTGTCCATAAAGTGCGTGGGTAAACACAACACTCTTAAACCTAATTCTTTCACACAGCGTTCAATTTCCCACAAGGCTCCTTGTATAAATCCGGGATGAACCACAAACCCACAAGTGAATTTAGACGCATTATCCAGTTGTATTTTGGCATTGTAATCGTTTTGAAAGCGCAATGCTTTTTTCATTTCTTCCAAACGCAATCCGTTCCCATAGAGCTGCGATAAATTTAAAACCACCGCATGGTCAATTTTATTCTGATCCATCCACTCCAGTTTTTCATCCAAGAAAAAACTCGAATGCGTCACGGGTCGACTCCACCCTTTTTGAAGCATATGCTTGCGCTCATCGTCCACCCAAAAAATCTCCTTTTCTTTCATGAATTGAGGGATTTCCTCTGGATAAGGTAGTAAATGGGAATGTCCGTTGATGCGAAGTTTACGTTTCATGTGTTTTAAATTTTGTTTGGTGCTTCCATTTTAGTGCCACACTGGGTGCAGGTGCATTTTTCTTCACTTGAATAATAGCGATCAAATATAATTGGCATATCAGTTTCAATATTGTCTAGAACAAAGGGCGCTCTGAACAGTTGATGGTTGCAATTTTCGCAATACCATTCCAAAGCATCTTCCACACCTTCCGGTCGTGGATACTCAATAACAATCCCAACCGTCTTTGCGCCCCGTTGTGGGGAATGCGGTACTTTAGCTGGTAATAAATAAATATCACCTTCTTTGATGTGGACATCTTTAGCGACGCCCTTGTCAATTATTTTTAAGACGATGTCACCCTCCAACTGATAGAAAAACTCAGGGGTCTCATTGTAATGGTAATCTTTTCGATTATTGGGGCCACCAACGACCATTACAATAAATTCACCATCGTTCCATACACATTTGTTTCCAACAGGGGGTTTTAACAATGCTCTGTTTTCTTCAATCCACGCTTTGATATTTAGGGGAGATACTAGCTTGCTCATGGGTTTTGTATTAGGATTATTTTTTTCAAGTTACAAAGATTTTGTACGACCCCCATCCACAGGGATGTTCACACCGTTTATATAGCTCGCTGCCTCACTCGCCAAAAACACAATTGCATTGGCCGTTTCTTCTGGTTTTGCGAAGCGTTTTGCAGGCGTATAGGTTTTCATGATTGCAGTCATTTCTTCGATACTCGTTTGTGCTTGATTGGCCTTAATTTTAATAATTTCATTCAAACGTTCTGTTTCTGTAAACCCAGGCAATACATTATTGACGGTAATCCCAAAACGCCCCAATTCAAAGGACAGTGTTTTACTCCAGTTGCCAACCGCATTTCGGATGGTATTACTCACACCCAAGCCTTCAATCGGTTCTTTCACTGAGGTTGAAATGATATTAATAATCCGTCCATAAGACGCCTCTTTCATAAAAGGAACCGTGAGCTGCGCGAGTACATGGTTACATTTCAAATGTTGTGTAAAGGCATTCTCAAACTCCTCCAAGCTGGCATCGATAATGGCACCACTTCTTGGACCTCCTGTATTGTTGACAAGAATATGAAAGCCATGATTGTTTTGAATATAAGCTTCCACTTTAGATTTTAAATCCAAGGGATTCATAAAATCAGCTAGTATATAATCGTGTTGATCTGCGTTTGGAAGCGATGCTATAACGTCCTTAAGCTTTGCTTCATTTCTAGCGACTAAGGTGAGTGTAACCCCTTCAGAAGCCAAGGCGAAAGCAGCTGCTTTTCCAATGCCTTGCGTACTTCCGCACACAAGGGCGTTTTTATGTTCTAAGTTTAAGTTCATCTGTCTTTTTTATTATTCGTAATTGATACATATATTTTTTGTTTCGGTGAAAAAACGGAGGACTTCAAATCCGCCTTCCCGACCGACTCCTGATGATTTTACGCCTCCAAATGGAGTGCGTAAATCGCGTTGCATCCAAGTATTTACCCAGACAATTCCTGTTTCTAGTTTCTCGGAGAACATCAGACTTCGCTTTAAATTGTTGGTCCATACCGTAGCGGACAAGCCATATTTCACATCGTTTGCCATCGCTAAAACTTCGGCATCTGAAGTAAAAGGCATTAGGGTAACGACAGGTCCAAAAATTTCTTCTTGATTTAATTTACACTTATTGGAGTCCACTTCAATAATAGCAGGGGAGAGGTAGTAGCCATTTTCATAACCTTCAACATGGATTTTCTCACCTCCTAATAACAGTCTGCTTTCTGTGGGGTCAATGCCCTCAATATAAGACCGTACTTTTTCATAATGTGTTTTAGACACCAAAGCTCCAATTTGTGTAGATTCGTCAGAGGGATGTCCTACAACAAGTTGTTGAACACGTTCTATAAAATCGATCTTAAATTGTTCGTAAATGGAGGCTTCTACAAAAATCCGACTTCCGCATAAACATATTTGACCTTGGTTAGAAAATGAAGATCTTACCGTGGTGGCGAGCATTTTCTCGTAATCACAATCTGCAAAAATGATATTTGGATTTTTCCCACCCAATTCGAGGGATAATTTTTTAAACATGGGGGCAGCTGTTTTGGCAATAAATTGACCTGTTTCTGTGCCTCCCGTAAAAGAGATTGCTTTGATATGGGGATGTTCTACGATGGCTTTTCCTGTGCTTGAGCCCAATCCATGTACAATATTTAAAACCCCTTTTGGAAGTCCTGCTTCGGTACAGATTTCTCCCAATATAAAAGCCGTATAAGGCGTCACTTCACTGGGTTTGGCAACCACACAATTTCCTGCGGCCAATGCCGGTGCTATTTTCCATGACAATAAATACAAGGGTAAATTCCAAGGAGAGATACAACCCACAACACCTATTGGATGCCGGAGGGTATAGTTGATTGTTTTTTCACTTTTAGTTTCGTGGCTTTCGCTATAAAACTGAGTGATTGCGTGCCCAAAAAACCGGAAGTTACTCGCCGCTCGTGGAATGTCAACAGCCTTCGCAACCGAAATAGGCTTCCCATTATCTTTACTTTCTGCCGCTGCAAAACGGTCTAAATTGGCTTCAATCAAACTGGCTATTTTCAGTAAAATAGCACTTCTTTTTTCTATGGAAGTTTCAGACCAAGGGATGAATGCTTTTTGAGCAGCCTCGTAAGCCGTTTGCACATCTTTAGAACTCGAGTTCGGAATTTTTCCATATACTAAACCATCGGCAGGACCTACATTATCGAGCCATTCATTTTGAATGGGATCTGAAAATGCACCGTCGATATAATTTTGTATGTGGATCATGCTCATTTTTTATAGGCCATTACTTTAATTTCAACCACCAAATCGGGATGTGGAAGTTGATGTACCGCAACCGTGGTGCGTGCAGGACCTGTTTCTGGACTGAAAAATTCAGCATAGGTTTTATTATAGCCTGCAAAATCATTCATATTCACCAAAAAAGTAGTCACGTCAACCACATCTTCTAGGCTCGCACCTTCTTTGATTAAATTGGTGTTTATATTTTGAAGTACCTCACGCGTTTGTGTTTCAATGTTTAAGTGTTTCGTGCCCATTTCATCAATGATGTCCACGCCCGCAATGCTGTTGTCTGCACGTCTAGAACTGGTGCCTGAAACAAAGATAAAATCTCCAACACGTTTGGTGTGTGGATAGGCACCTCTTGGTGTGACTTTGGTACTCATAGTGTTCGTTTTAATTAGTGCTTTAATATTTTGTAAGCGTGTCCTCTTCAAGGATACTTTTTGTTTCTTCTTGTACTTTTTTAAGTTGTTCGTTTAAACTATCTGTGGGGTCAATTTTTTGAGTCGATAGCATGTTTAAAATAGCTTTGTCTTGCGCACGACCTACGGTCATGGCTTCGTTGTATCCGATTGTTTCTTTAAAAGTCACCAATGAATATTTTGAATAATAGATCTCTGGAAATTCAGCTTCCAAAGCCATTTCAATTTTTCGTTTTTCTTGAAATATAGGGTTGGCAATATGGTCTTTCATTTCGTGGAAATTATCAATTGCTAAATCTGCTATTGCATCGGTATCCACTTTTCTGTGTGTTTCAAACGCTTTGAATGTGGCTTCCCAATCGCCTTTGTGTTGGTCTAAAAACGCATCAAATTCGACTACATCTTCAAAGGAAGCATTCATGCCTTGTCCGTAAAACGGAACAATAGCGTGTGCGGAGTCACCTAGTAAAAGGCTGTTGCCTTTATAGTGCCAAGGAAAACATTTCACCGTTCCTAAGGGAGCAGTTGGATTTTCGAAAAACTCTTCCACTAAATCGGGCATTAAATCCAGTGCATCAGGGAATTCTTTTTTGAAAAATTCAGTGACAATTTCAGGGGTTGTTAAATTATTGAAATTGTATTCGCCAGTTTCATAACTTAAAAACAGGGTCACCGTAAAGCTGCCCTCTAAATTTGGCAATGCAATGATCATAAAATCGCCTCTCGGCCAAATATGAAGTGCATTTTTAAAGGCCTTAAACTCGCCACTTTTTGTGGGCTGAATGGTTAATTCTTTATAGCCATGTGTGAGGTAATTCTGTGAAAAACTAAATAAAAATTTACGTTCTTGGAAATAGCTTTTTCTTAGGGAGGAACCCGCGCCATCCGTTCCAAAGATGAGGTCTGCGGAGACCTCAAAAGCACCGCCAGAAACGGTGTCTTCAAAATGCCCTATTTTGGCTTCAAAATCTACTTTTGTACTGCGTTTATTAAACTCAATGGTCACATTGTCCAGCGCTTCAGCTTCGTCTAATAAAAGAGCGGTTAGCAATTCTCTCGATATGGAATTTATAGATTCATTTTCGCGTCCACTGTAGTTTGAAAGAAAGGTATTTCCTTCTTTATCGTGAATCATTCTGCCGTGCATTGGAATGCAAAGGGATTCAACTTTTGATTCCAATCCAACCATTTTAATGGCTTTCAGTCCACGATTAGAAAAGGCCAAATTGATAGAACGTCCCGCACTGATATCTACTTTTCGTAAATCTTGACGCATTTCAATCACGCGTACGTTAAATCCGCGTTGTCCAAGTCTCAAGGCGAGTAAGGATCCACAGAGTCCTGCTCCAATAATTAATACATTTTCTTGCTTAGGCATTGAGAATTGTTTTTAAGATTTCTACCATTTTATATACATCTTCAAAGGAGTTGTAAAAAGGAGTAGGGGCACAACGAATCACATCTGGGGTTCTCCAGTCGGTGATTACATGTGCCTTGGTTAATTTAGTATGTAAAGATTTGTTTGCGTTTTTTACTTGTATGGACAATTGACATCCGCGTTGTTCTGGGTCTTTTGGGGTGATGATCGAAATGTTTTCATTCTGTAATTCCAGAATAAGGTATTCCATATAGCCCGTCAGTTGTATGGATTTTTCTCTTAATGCGGGCATCCCTACCTCATTAAATAATTCTAAAGACGCTTTGATTGCCGCCATGGATAAGATGGGTGGGTTGCTTAATTGCCAGCCTTCCGCGCCAGGAGTAATGTCTAAGGGTTGCCGCATGTCAAAACGGGTGGCTTTGTTTTGACTCCACCAACCTGCAAATCGTTTTAAGGAAGTGTCATGTGCGTAGCGTTCGTGAACAAAGATTCCGCCGAGACTGCCTGGGCCTGAATTCATGTATTTATAAGTGCACCAAGCTGCAAAATCGACGCCTGATTCGTGAAGGTTTGGTTGAATGTTTCCAACCCCATGTGCCAAGTCAATTCCGATTTTACATCCCTGTTGGTGACCTAATTCTGCAATTCTTTTTAAATCTAAATATTGTCCTGTATAATAATTGACGCCGCCAATTAATAACAAAGCGATTTCATCGCCTTGCATTTCTAAAAGAGACTCTAAATCTTCGATGTTTAGAAGGGTTTCGCCCTCTCTAGGTGTCCATTCTACTAGCGATTCCGAAGGGTCAAACCCATGAAACCGTAACTGTGTTTCTACGGCATACCGATCGGAGGGAAAGGCATCACTTTCAATGACGATTTTATATTTTGTTTTGGTAGGTTGATAAAAGGAAACCATTAATAAATGAAGATTTGTCGTCAGCGTATTCATGATGACTACTTCTATAGGTTTTGCTCCTACAATCTCCGCCATGCTATCGGTCAGAAATTCGTGGTAAGGCATCCAAGGGTTTTTGGCTTCAAAATGGCCTTCTACGCCCAAGTTTGCCCAATCATCCAGCTCTTGTTGTATGTGGTTTTTGGTCTCTTTTGGTTGAAGTCCCAGAGAGTTTCCAGTAAAATATAACCAGTCCTGTCCATTCGCGTCTTTTGGAATGTGAAACTTCTCACGGTAGTGAGCTAAAGGATCTTTTTGATCTTGTGCTTTAGCATAATCGATTCCGGGCTTGTAATTTGTCAATTTCTGGTGGTTTGAATTCTCTCAAAAATAAGCAATTTTGATTGAAAACAAAATGGAATTGCAGCTTAAAAATTAATGTCCCGATTTAAGTAAGTGTGAGAATTTTTGTTGAAATTTTCGTAAACGAGGTATGGAAACATTCCGTATGTAGGAATTATTCGGATGTAGGCGCTCATAATTTTGATGGTAATCTTCGCCTTTCCAGAATTTCAGAAAGGGATATACCTCTGCAGCGATGCTTATGTTTAACGTTTTGGAAAGGGCCTCTTTCTTTTGATCGATAAGTGCTTTTTGATCCTCATTTTGATAAAAAATAATAGAGCGGTATTGGGAGCCTCTATCGGGGCCTTGACCATTGACTTGCGAGATGTTTTGAGAGCCAAAATAGACATCTATCAAAGTTGAGAAGTTCACCACTGTTGGGTCGTAAATAACTTCTACAGCTTCGGCATGTCCTGTTCTTCCCGTATTACTTGCTTGGTAAGTTGGGTCATCAGTGTGCCCACCAGCATAGCCATTAATAACTTCAGAAACGCCTTCGACACTTTCATAAACGGCCTCTACACACCAAAAACAACCACTGGCAAAATAGGCGCGAGCCATGCCATCTTTTAAAGGGACTTCAATGGGAGCGGCATTTTCCACTTTAAGTTGCATTTTAGTTTTTTCTTTTTTCGATTGACAACTCATAAAACTGAAGGTCAAGCAAAGCATGAGTGTGGTAAGATTTTTCATGGGAATGTGTATTTATTTCAGATATAAAATTACAACCCAAATTTTATAAAAGTGTGAAAATTATATTAAATAAAAAAGCCCTCATTAAAAATGAAGGCTTTGAATAAATGTAAAGTAAAAATTAAAGTTTAGAAATCAATTTTTCCATTTTAATTTTTTGTTCTTCAGCTAATACAGCATCTACTAAAATTCGACCACTGTGTTCATCCGTGATGATTTTTTTACGAGACGCAATTTCCATTTGCACTTGTGGTGGGATTGTAAAGTAAGATCCCCCAGAAGCACCTCTTTCAATAGGTACAATGGCTAAGCCGTTTTTGACGTTAGTACGTATTTTGGTGTAAGCTTTTACAAGGCGTTCCTCAATATTCTTTTTGTAATCCTCTGATTTGGCCAATAAAAGTTTTTCTTCTTTTTCGGTTTCAGCAAGGATGGCATCAAGATCTGCTTTTTTGTGTTTTAAATGCGTTTCGCGTTCTTCTAAACGTTCTTTAGTAGAGGTGATCACAACATTTTTTTGTTCCATTTGAGCGCTGAATTCTTTGATGTGTTTTTCAGCCAATTGGATTTCTAATTCTTGAAATTCAACTTCTTTAGTTAAAGAGTTAAACTCACGATTGTTACGAACATTTTTTTGTTGTTCGGTGTATTTTTTAATCAAGCAAGTCGCTTCTTCAATAAGAATCTTTTTAGATTTTATTTGATTTTCGATTTCGGTTAGGCTTTCTTCAAGCTTTTGAACTCTGTTTTTGAATCCTTCAACATCATCTTCTAAATCTCTAACTTCTAAAGGAAGTTCTCCTCTCACATTTCTAATTTCATCAACTCTTGAGTCGATTAATTGTAAATCATAAAGAGCTCTTAGTCGATCCTCTACGGTTAGTTCTTTCTTTTTAGCCATGCTTATTTATACTTTACGGGATTTGTATTTGTCTTTGATAAAAGGACTGCAAAATTAGTAATTTTTTTCTTAAGATGGGCAACTAAAATATTTTTTATATGTTGCTCGCTTTCATAGTGCCCGACGTCTGCCAATAACAGCGAATTTTCAGCACTAAAAAAATCGTGATATTTTAAATCAGCGGTGATAAAGGCATCAGCACCAGCGGCCTTAGCGGCTTCAATTGCAAAGCTTCCAGACCCCCCTAAAACAGCTACTTTTTGGATGGGGGTTTCTAAGAATTTTGAATGCCGTATAAACGAACAGTTCAAACGGTTTTTTACAAAGTCTAAAAACGAAATTTCGTCCATTGGTTGCTCTAGTTGACCAACCATTCCCATGCCAATATGTTGATTTTTGTTTTCTAAAGGGATGATTTCATAGGCAACTTCCTCATAAGGATGGCTGCTGAAAAGTGTTTTCAAAACATCGTTTTCCAGATGTTTCGCAAAACTGACCGTAATTTTTATTTCAGAAACTTTTTGTAAAACATGCTTCGCTCCAATAACAGGATTTGAATGTTCATTTCCTTTGTAGGTGCCAGTACCTTCGCTATTAAAACTACAATTTTCATAATTCCCAATAGTTCCTGCGCCACTTTCAAATAAGGCGGTTCGGACGGCGTCGGCGTTTTTTTCAGGCACATAAGTGGTCAATTGTTTGATGGTTCCCACTTGTGGAATTAGAATCGCTTTATTTTTCAGTCCTAAAAGTTCACAAAGTCCAGCATTTGAGCCTTCAAAAGCATTGTCAAGCGCCGTGTGAATGGCATAAATAGCAATTTTATGTTCGATCGCTTTTATCAACACACGTTCCACATAGGTGTTTCCCGTGATTTTCTTAAGGCCTTTAAAAATAATTGGATGAAAACTCACAATCAAATTGCATTGGTTTTCAATGGCTTCATCCACCACTGTTTCAAGGGTGTCTAGGGTGACTAATACACCTGTTACTTTAGTGGTTTTATGCCCGACCAAAAGGCCAACATTGTCAAATTCTTCAGCATAGGCAAGTGGGGCCAAAGCCTCTAAATGCGTGATCACATCTTGAACTATCATAAGTTTTTGTTTAAGTTCAAAGATAAAATAATTACTTTCGTTGCAATGAAGCTTTTTAGAAAAATATTATTCCCCTTTGTACCCGTCTATTATGTGGCGGTATTGTTAAGAAATAAATTCTACGATTGGTCTGTTTATGCGTCTAAATCTTATGAATTCCCTTTGTTATGTGTCGGTAATCTATCCGTAGGTGGTACTGGAAAAACGCCCATGATTGAATATTTAATTACTCTGTTGAGTTCAAAATATAAGTTGGCAACTCTGAGTCGTGGATATGGTCGAAAATCCAAAGGCTTTCTGATTGCCACGCCAACGGCCACGTCTCAAGATATCGGGGACGAACCTTTACAGATTTCTAATAAATTTAAAAACATTACGGTAGCAGTCGATGCCGATCGCCAAAATGGTTTAAAATGTTTAAAAGAACATAACCCCTTATTGGAAGTTGTGTTATTAGACGATGCGTTTCAACATCGGAAAGTTACGGCAGGATTCAATATTCTACTGACCGCATACGACCATCTGTACTGTGATGATTTCGTTTTGCCTACAGGGAATTTAAGAGAACCTAAGTCAGGTGCGAAACGCGCGCAGCTGATTGTGGTGACCAAATGCCCAGAAAACCTAAGTGAACAAGAGAAAACAGCAATCACAAAACGTTTGAATCCAGCTTCCAATCAAAGGGTGTTCTTTAGCAGTATTCAGTACAGTGAAACACTGATTTCATCTGATTCAAGCCGAGCTTTGGCAGATTTAAAAGGAACTCGTTTTACACTGGTAACAGGCATTGCAAATCCAACCCCTTTAGTGTCTTATCTAACTGAAATGGGACTTGATTTTGAGCATTTAAACTATAAGGACCATCATGAGTTTTCTAAACCTGAATTGGAACTTATACATTCAAAGTCGCTTGTAGTGACTACTGAAAAGGACTTTTCACGCTTGCATACGGAAACTCAGGGTCAGATATACTATTTGCCAATCCAATTGAAAATTGACAACGCTTCGGAGTTTGAACGTTTGGTGGAGGAGTATGTTGAACAACCTTAGCTATTCTCCAAAAGTCAAAAAATAGTGTTGCCTAAATTCTGTTATTTAAGAAGTATCTTTTTAACCGTAGAGTTGTTGCCTTCCGAAAACAACATAAAATACATTCCCTTTTGGAGATTCTCTAAGTTGATGGTTTTATGGTCTGACGTTAATACGTTGTTATATACTTGTTTTCCCAGAACATCTAATACTTCAATTTTTAATTGCGAAATTTTAGACACATCAAAATCGATACTTATTTGACCTGATGATGGATTAGGGTGTATTAGTGTAGATGCTAAGCTAAAATCTTTTGTGCCTAAATTAATGACAGGAATTGAACCTGAAATAAAATAGTGACCCAACGACCCATAATCTGAATACCCATTTGTCATGGGGTCTCCAGATCCTACACCGTCAATTTCTATGTAATAAGTACCTGCTGTAACAACTTGATCAATAGTTGCGGTCATAACAGTTGTTGGGTTTGATACAGTAATTTCATTTCCAGAAGCATCCAATAGTCTCGCTTGAATATCTAAATTAGGGGATTGAGCCAATCGATTTACTGGACGAATATCTAATTTAATCGTGCCATCGATTGCAGTAATTTTGAAAACATCTTTATCTGTTCTTTCTTCAATTATACCAAAATTATTGACTTCAAGTACGCTGCCGTTGTTTGAGTCAAAAGATAAAATTGAACTATTTACGGAATCATTTCCGTGATCATCTGTTTTAAAAGTCACATTGTTTGCTCCTTCAATAATCTGAATATCATCTTGTGGATTATTAGCGTTTTGGTACTCCCCTTTACTCCATTGGACAATGGTTCTATTAGCACGCCCCATGATTGCATTGTAATTCCCATGCCCCAACCAATATTCTCCTGAATAATCTCCATCATGATAGAGCCCAAAAGTGTGGCCAGATTCATGAGAACTCACATTAGACCCTAACCATACAGAATTGACAATCCCCGTAGTGTTAACCCAACAAGGTTCATTGCCGCCATTGAAAGTATTAAGTAGTGCTACACCCCCTTGCTGAGGATAGGTTTCATTAAAAACAATCATTTGACGACTGTTCGTATTAGCGTTATCATAAACACTTCTTTTCGTTGTTACATTAATAGTATAAGGTGCATAATCTTCTGCCATTATAGACCATACATCTTCTATTTCCGCATCTGTATAACTTGATGCTTGCGCATTAATTGTTCCCCAGCCACCTCCTGATATATTTTCGCCATCAAAATCAATATACACTACACCATCCGCTCCTGGCATGCTTTCTAATTGAGGTATAGCCATACTAGAACGTTTTTTTTTCTTTGTAGTTTTAACTTTAGCGGGTTCTTCATTAGTAAGCCAGCCATCCATTACACAAACTTGTTTATTAATATCGACCTCTTTTATAACTACTTGATTTTTGTCATCTGTTATTATAACAAATGCTTTTTTGTTTTCATAATCTAGTATTTTACCTTCAATAGTTTCATCATTTCCTAAGATAAAAATGGTAGCATTTTTGTAACCTTTTAGAGTTCCAAATAAATAATATTTATGCATACTCGATTTAGAGGATTCTACATCTACTATAAATGATTCCTCATTGGATATATTTATAGTTAGCGTTTTTTGGTTTTTTAAGTTCATTTTTGTGTTAACAAAAGATTGAACTGATCCTAGCTTATAAGGGATTTTAAATTGTTGAGCAAATCCGTAAAAACCAAAGCAGAATATTAGTACAGTCGCTGAGATAATTTTAAAGAGTTGTTTTTGTTCCATTTTAAATTATATTTGATTAATTAGGGGGCTTTTAATTTTATTGTTGTTATCATAATTGTAAAATTTTAATACAATCATGGTCGCATATATAATAAACAAACGACACTTGAAAAACCCTACTTTTAATTATAACTGACAGAGTAAACACGAAAGCTAAAATGATCAGAAAATACACAAAAAAGGATAAATCTACCCTTATTGAATTGTTACTACAGAATACCCCTGAATATTTTGATCCATCTGAAGAAGGTGATTTCATAAAGTATTTGGATCATGAACTCGAAGATTATTTTGTTTATGAAGAGCACTCTAAGATTCTCGGTGCTGGAGGCATCAACTATTTTCTGGAAGAAAAATTGGCATGAATTTCTTGGGATATGGTGGATTCAAATTCACAAGGAAAGGGCATCGGAAAAAAACTAACGCAACACAGAATTAATCATTTGAAGGGAAATCTGGAAATTAACATCATTAGAGTTAGAACAAGTCAGTATGCCTATAAATTTTATGAAAAAATGGGCTTTGAATTAGTAAAAATTGAAAAAGAGTATTGGGCAAAAAACTTTGATTTGTATCTAATGCAGATGAAGAATGATACGAAGACCTAGCTCTTCAATCTATAAATCAAATCTACAATACGGCTGGAGTAGCCTGTTTCATTATCGTACCATCCAATAATTTTCACCATCGTTCCAATGACAGAGGTCATTTGTGCATCAAAAATACAAGAATGCGTATTTCCAACAATATCAATCGAAACAATAGGGTCTTCGGTATATTCTAAAACCCCTTTAAACGTCGTTTCCGCAGCATCTCTAAACGCCTTGTTAATAGCTTCTACAGACGTCTCTTTTTTCACATTAAACGTGATATCCGTTAGCGATCCATTAATAACTGGTACTCGAATTCCACACCCTCCAATACAGTTGGCCAACTCTGGAAATACTTTCGTTAATGCTTTCGCCGCTCCTGTCGTTGTTGGCACAATGGACTGTCCCGCTGCACGGGCACGTCTTAAATCTTTATGCGGTTGATCGTGTAAACTTTGATCAGACGTATAGGAATGCACCGTTGTGATGTATGCCTGGTTAATCCCACAAAGCTCATTGATAATGGAGAGCATGGGCGCCGCATTATTGGTCGTACAAGAAGCGTTTGAAATAATAGTATCTTCTGTGTCTAATAAATCGTCATTAACCCCTAAAACGATTGTTTTGACAGTATCATCGGTAGGAGGGACGCTCAAAATAACTTTTGAAGCGCCGTTATTTATGTGGTGAATTAACTCCTTTTTGGTTTTAAACTTCCCCGTTGCTTCAATGACAATATCCACAGTATAGGGCGTCCAGCTGAGGTCTTTTAGATGGGGTTTATTTAAGACAGGAATCGCACGGCCATCAAGGATGATATGCGTGTCATCACTAGAAATAGTTCTTTTTAAAGTGCCGTGAATACTGTCGTATTTGAGCAGATGTGCCAAGGTTTTGGTATCCGCCAAATCGTTAATAGCAACCACTTCAATCGTTGGATGGGATTGCAGGAGTCTAAACACCCGCCGGCCAATGCGTCCAAAGCCATTGATTGCGACCCGTACCATCGTTAGTTAATGTGTTTTTGAGCTTTATAAGAAGATCTTACCAAGGCACTACTTTCCACATGGCGAAAGCCTAAATCCAATCCAATAGTTTCATATTCTTTGAATTGATCTGGGGTGATGAATTGTTTTACAGGTAAATGTTTTTTACTCGGTTGCAAGTATTGACCGATTGTAACCACATCCACATCTGCATTTTTTATATCGTGAAGCGTTTCAATGACTTCATCACGAGTTTCTCCAAGACCTAGCATCAGACCTGTTTTGGTACGGCGTTGCCCTTGATCTTTTAGGTATTTTAAAACACCCAAACTTTTGTCGTATTTCGCTTGAATTCGTACTTCACGTGTCAAACGTCTTACCGTTTCCATATTATGAGACACCACTTCGGGAGCGACTTCTATAATGCGATCGATGTGTTTTTCAATCCCTTGAAAATCTGGAATTAAAGTTTCCATCGTAATGTTTGGATTCATACGTCTCACCGCTTTCACGGTTTCAGCCCACATGATACTTCCCATATCTTTCAAGTCATCTCGATCTACACTCGTCAGTACCGCGTGTTTGATATTCATAATTTTGATGGAACGCGCAACTTTTTCAGGTTCGTCCCAATCCACAGTTTCTGGACGTCCTGTTTTGACGCCACAAAACCCACAAGAACGCGTACAGATATTTCCTAAAATCATAAAGGTTGCTGTGCCTTCTCCCCAGCATTCGCCCATATTCGGACAGCTTCCGGAAGC
>TARA_B110001469_G_C9648947_1_pt1 | contig 24435 bp, 19 predicted proteins | sample TARA_B110001469 | Tara Oceans TARA_B110001469 (sample SAMEA4397034) | marine metagenome | biome: Polar Biome; feature: [SRF] surface water layer (ENVO:00010504); material: water (ENVO:00002006), including particulate matter (ENVO:01000060) such as... | depth 5 m
GGAGTTATACAAAATACAGTTAATAAAAAAACTAATATTTTGATAGTAGAAACAATGGAAAGTCAATCAAGTAAAATGAAGAAAGCAGAAGAACTAAATATTGAGATATTGACAAATGAAATGTTTATGGATAAATATTAATGGATAAATATTAATGGATAAATATTAATAATTAAATATCTTTTATAAAAAAAATTATCTATTAAAAAGTTAAATGGCACTAAAAGAAAAAGCAGAAGGTATGAAAAACAAAATAATTGAAAAAGTTAATAATGTTGCGAATAATATGAATAAAATGAAAATTAATATTCCTAGAGACCAAACAAATAATGAAATAAAGGAAACTAAATTGGGTAATCAAGTATTATTTTTCATTTTTTTACTAATAGGAATATTATTATTAGGAGCAATACTATTAGTATCTAGAATATTTAGAGTTTATATGTCTCTCGCTAAATTGGCAATTTATAGAACTAATGAAATAAAACAACAAAATTTAACTGATTTATCTATAACAAATATAAAAAGTAAAAAATTAAGGGATTTCTATATTGCGAGTGCTTATAGACCTTATGTTTGTGGTCTACATAAATTTGATTATGTTAGTGTAGAAGTATTTAGTGAGGTTTTAAAATGTGGGCCTCGATTCGTAGAATTAGAAATATTTAATAGCGGATATGGAGAAGACGTTGAACCAGTTGTATCTGTAGGTGAAGAAGAAGGAGAATGGAAATATACATTAAATAGTATTAATTTGAAATTATTTTTAAGAGAAATTGCGAAAGTTGCTTTTAATTTAAAAAATTTGAAGGTATATAAAGACCCTTTTATTTTATATTTAAATCTTAAAACTAATAGAAATGTTAGGTGTTTGAATAAAGTTCATAAATATATATATGAAATATTAGGGGAATATTTATTAGATAGTAAATATGCTTATAATTCACCTAATAAGGAAACAAGTGATATAAATGATATAACTATAGGGGATTGTTTAGGGAAGGTATTAATATTTAGTAGTTCCGGTTTTGAAGATACTAATTTAGAGGAAGTGGTAAATTATAGTAGTGCTTCAAATTATACATTACAAAACAATAAAAATCAGTATAGAATTTTATATGTTAGACACGAAGATGTCGTGGATGCTGAGGAAGATATAGAGGATTATTCGAATGAGGAATTCCATAAATTATCTGGAAATGATTTAAAGAGATATAATAAATGTGGTTTTACTATTCTATCGCCAGAAATAAAAACGGATTCAATATTTAGTGGTATAACACCTATAAATTATGAACCAGGAAAAGGATTAGATTGGGGTTGTCAATTTATTATGATGAATTATCAAAAAATAGATACTAATATGAGTAATTACGCTTATATATTTAAGGATTCGAGTTTTGTTTTAAAAAGTGATATATATAATGATGAAGAACATAAAAAAGAATGTAAGAAGTTTTTTACTGGCGAAAGAATGGTATATAAAGATAAAGACCAAAAAGAGATAAATTATATTTATACTAAAACATAAAATACTTTTAAGAAAAAGTAAAATCAAAAACAAAATCAAAAACAAAAATCAAAAATAGTATAAAAAAATTATAATTCATAAATATAAATGAAACTTGATAAAACAATGTTTTTAATATTAGCTATAATTACTTTATTTTTTATTGTAGGCGTAGGAATACTTACTAGATATGGGTCAAATATTAGCGACGACCCTTCTTTTAAGTTATTCTTTAATTGGTATATTGCCCTGGTATTAATAAATTTACTAAATATTTTAACTACTGTATTATTCCATTATTTTATGACAGATTTACCAGGAGAAAGAGGTAATAAAGGTAAGGTAGGTGAAAAAGGATTACAGGGTGATGATGATATGTGTTTTTGTAGAGATGAAAATGGCGCGGTAAATACTATAACATTAGATGACACACAAACTATTCATTCCCATACAATTAGGGGGGGTGAACCAAGTCATACTAAAATAGAAAATCCAGAAGGTTCTCTAATACACAGACATACTGGACACCCTTCTCCATAAATTTAATATATAAATATATGACTATAAATAGATATAAAAAACCCGGTTATACGGTCTTTTAATCCTATAAATAAATTAGTAAAATAATTACATTTATTATTGGTATATTGGTTATTATTAGTGTCTTGGTTATTATTAGTGTCTTGGTTATTATCTTCAACTAATTTTATTTCTGTTATATCTTCTATAACATTAATATTATCTTGTATAAGTTTAATATTTTCTTGTGTTTTAGCAAATCTATTATTTTCGTAATCATCTAAATATTTTGTATGTAACTCTATTAAATTACTTATTTTTTTAGTATCTCTATTATTATTTTCACTATAAATTTTGTAATTTTCTAAACCTTCTATAGATTTAGTAAGTAATTCTTTAATTTCTTCTTTTGATATATCTTCATTATTAATTAAGAGTATATTGTAGTAATGAAGAAAACTAATATTGATAACTCCTAATATTTTATCTATATTGTTTCCATATCTAATAGAACCAAAATATCTATCTTCTCTAGAAATTGTATTATTGATATAATAAATACTTTCGTCTATTGGCAAATTATCTAAAACTAATAGATTATTCTTATATATATTTTCCATTTTATTAATATAAAGAAAACATTTTATTTTTATAGAAAATAAGATTTAAATTTAACAATAAATATAAGTTATTTATATAATATTATTAGGAAGGACTTATATTTGGATTGATAGATGGATTAGGACTGATAGAAGGATTAGAACTAATAGAAGGATTCGACCCGATAGACGGATTATGACTAATAGAAGGATTCGGACTGATAGACGGATTAGGACTTTCTGTAAGTGATGGACTGTAAATATCTTTATTTTGGTTATATTTGGCATAAATATCAGAAAATACTTCTGTAAATGTAGAAATCCAAGGTCTATTAATATCAACTCTTTTTACCCAAGTTTCAGGACTATCCAATATTTCTTTTCTTTCAAATTCCCCTAATGGTTTATTTTTTATATCATTTATAATTCGAGGGTTTCGCATAAGGTGAGGACTTTCTAATTTGGAATCACCTAAATAATTATTAGTATAATCATTCGCCATAGAAGATTCGTATTCATTTATTTGCTTAATTTCTTTTATATCTACTTCTTTTTCAATATATTCGTAAATATTAATTATTTTTTCTAAATCAAAAGTATAATTTTTATCTAATTTATAATAACCCTTTATAGTTAGTTTTATATTTTTACCAACATGTCTTTTTTTGGGAACTATAAATAAATAAATTTCGTCCTTACCTTCATAAAAAATATCATATTCTATAGTTTTCATATTAAAATATAGATTCTGTATTACTATTTTTTTTAATGAAATATCAACTTTTTCTTTTCCTGTATAATAATTTTCATTTTTACTTATTTTAAGTAGTATATCATTATCCGTGATAAAATCATTAATTAATGTTGTTTTGAATATATTTTTTGCTTGGTTACTTCTTATTACAATTTTTTTATATGTTTTCCTATTATTTTTTTTTTTTAAACCTCTAGGTGCTTCCGGACTAGGACTAGGACTGGGACTGGGACTTTCTTCTGGTAAAAATGGTATTTCTATAAATTTTCTATCATTAGAAGTATAATATTCTTTACTAAATATTAATTTATCTTTATAGGATTTACATTTTTTCTTATTTTCTATATTTTTACATTCTATATATGATTTATGTGTTTTACTAGTATGACATTTATTACAACTAGAACACTTATTGGGACATTGATAAATATACCTTGAATATTCCTTACCGCATATTTTTTCATTATTTATACCTAAATTTAAACAAGTACAAGACTCTATACTGGCACTCGGTGTATTTGCGTTAATATTATCTGGTGTACATAATTCGTTTTCTAATTTACTTTTCCAGTCATTTTCTTCTTTTACTAGTATTCCATCTTTTAATTTTATAGTTAAATCTTTATACAAAGGATTAAGATAAATAAATTCTAACTTTAAATATTGGTTATCTATAGTTTTTTTTTCTGTATATGAAGGTTTTGAGTAAATTAATGTAGGTGTAGGTGTATATGTAGGTGTAGGTGTATATGTAGGACTATTAAAATGTTCTATACTTTTATTTAAATAACATTTTCTGTATAGGAGGTAAAATATTGTTATTAGTATAAATGTTGAAAATGGAATAAAAGTTTTCATTATTAAATTAAATAACTAAAATAAGTTAATAAAAAAAAATAAATTATCTATTATTAATATAAGTTTATAAACAAATATGACAACTGAAATTACTGATAAGAAAAATATAATTGTCGATACAGCAACCCAATGTAATTTATTATGTAAAATTATTATTGATTATATGTCTAATAAAAAATGCCATATTGAAACAGATACAGAAAATAAAAAGTATATTCAATATGAAGAAGGAAGTTTTATAAATTATCGTGATACAAATTATGAGGTAGATAAGATTTATTTTTTCTCACCCAGTAGGCATTCCATAGACGGTGAGAAATTTGATTTAGAGGTGAATATACATCACGGAGGAGAAGGAATAATAGCCCATAATCATTATCATAATGATGTGGAAGATATATCTCCTTTGCGAAAACATTTCCATTATCATTCAAAAAATAATAACCACCATGAAGCAAAACAAGCAGGTATAAAGAGTGAAATAGTAAGTTGTATATTATTTAATATTGGAGAACATAAGGGAAGTGAAGTAAATGTATTTTTTAATCAATTCATTCATAAATTAAATTCCGAAGAACCAATAAGAGTTCATTCTAATTGGAATATAGAACAACTTTTACCTAAAAGAAAATCATATTTTATGTATGAATATAAGAAAGGCGAAAATGACTATAATGTAATTGTATTTGATAATATACAAAGTATTGAAAGTGGTATTTTTGAAATTATTAAAGATAAATGTTTTGCTCCTGAAGATATATTAAGCACAGATACAGCATCAACAAATACAGTAACACCAGAAAAAAATACTTTAAAAGACGCTTCTTTATTTTACAGAACCAATGTAGAAATGATAACAGATGAACAATATAAAAAAAGTAAAAGAGACCAAATAAAAGATTTACTAAGTATTGTTAGATTGAACTATATGAAAGACGATATTATAGGTTCAAAAGAATATATTAGTAGAGCAGATGATATATTAGCGTCCGCAACTGGGACAGGAAGTTTAAGTTCATTCCAAGATAAAGAATCTACCGCGATAGAAGTCGCGAATATGTGGAATCAATGGGGACAAGGAGTATTTACAGATATTACTCCTAAAATTATTGTTTCAAAAGTTAGTTCTATTAGTAATCCAGATGAGAAAAACAATTATTATAAAAGATTGAAATTTGATACAGATGGATATGATTATTTAGGTACTTTTGAAAGACAATACAAAACAGAATTAGAAGCAATTTTTAAAAAATTTTATGGCATAGAGGTCTCTATGAACGAAGTTCAAATGGATGAAACAATGAATAGTGGAGATTATGTAAATAATTTATATTGGCAAAATAATACAGAATTAATGAAAATAGATAATATAAGAAAATCTATACTATACTATAATAAACTTATAAAATATGAAAGTATAAATAAATTTACATTTACAAATACAGATAAATTTCAAAAAATTAGTCCAGAACAAAATACGTCAATACAAGGAATATTAAAAGAATTAATTACTTTAACAACAACTGATAATATATACCTTGAAACCGAACAGGAAAATAAATATAAAACTTATTATTTAGAGTTTAATTCGGAATATGATTATAAAATTTATAAAGATATTGTGGGTGTACAATTACATAATTCTGGAGATAACGATGAAACCGTAAAAGCAGAACATATAAAATATGAAGGTTTTTTCCCATATATTAAGAGTGACGAAAGTATAGTTAAAAAAAAATTATCTACAGTATATAAAATATATGATATAGGTACTGATATTTTAATAAGTAATGATATAAATAAAGAAGACGGTGATAAAGAAATAGAGGATAAAATATTATTACAAGTATATAGATTTTTTATTTCATTAAGTGGTAAATATACAGAACCAGACCAAATTACTAATATTTTATCTCAACAAAATTATATGTTTATTTTTAATAATACTTTGTGGTGGGGGAATCGAATGGAAAACACAATAGCCGAAATTTTTAATCTTAATGCCGATACTTTTAAGGGTTATGATTATATAATAAGTCCAAATGATGCAAAGAGTATAAAAGAATTGGGTAAAGGAGGAGGGGATTTAAATAACGATTCGCCAAAATATTGGGAAGAATGGGGTAGGGGGACATTACCTATTCAATCATTTATAAATAGAAAAAACGAAACTTGGGGAGACACGCATAAGAGTGAAGGAAGAAATAAGGACACTGATGAAAAGAAATGGGATAGAAAGTGGTTTAATGTTATACATTATACATATGATTATCTTGACGAAACTGACACTTTTGTAAGTGCTAGACCTCCTTTATTACCATATTATAAATTTGAATTTTATAAAACTAATTCAGAATTATTATTTGATAGAGAAAACGACAGGAGAAATGTTTTTGTAGATATGGCAACTATTATAGGAGATAAAATGAAATTAACAGTATTAGGTATTGAGTATGATTCTCTAGTTATTAAAAATTTTGTTTTATATAATACTGAAGGAACAGACGAATGGACAGACTCGGAGAGAGACGGTAATAAAGATGTATTAGTGAATGAATGGAGAAGAGAAAGAGGAGATGGTAAATTAAATGCTGATTTAGAAATGTTTGTATGGAATAAACTGGTAGGAATGATAATCGCTTTTACTCCTAGATATGACATATGTTTAGGAAATATTATGAGTTGGTGTGCTAAAAATGATTTTACTATTAAACTTCAAGTTGCTGGACCAGAAATGGATCATACTATAGATAATGAAGAATGTCAAGATTGGTTATCTAACGAAGTCCATTACGAAGGTTCTTTATTTAAATTCTGGGAAAAACCAGAAATTTTTCAGAAAGATGGTAAAACTTGGGATAATTTAAGTTATAAAGAGAAAAATCATATTAGAAATGGATTATTAAAATCACATTCCGGAAATAATAAAGATACGAATTTAACAGACCAAGAAGTATTTGATTTAGATAATGATACCGGTGAAAAAACATTAAAATGGTTTAGACATAATAAATGTAGAAATCCAGGGAATGTAAAAGCCGCACCTTGGTGTTATACTAAAAATCCTAAAAGAAGATGGAATTATTGTGTAAAACCCGATTATACGAAATATATTGCGAGAATAATACTGGTAATTGTCTTTATTATGGTTGGTGTTATAGCAGTAATTTTTGTTAAATATTTATTTAGATTCGAAATTATAAGTAAAATTGTTGCTGCTTTAACAGGAGCAAATTTTGCGTCTGAAGCAATATTTAAAGCAAATCAAACTGTAAATAATATAAAAACCAATGTTAAAAGTATTACAGGTTAGTAAACTATAAATAATAATTATAAAATAGATTAAATAAGATAACTTATAATTCAAAAAAATAAAATATTTATTAATTTTAATATGGTTGACTTTAAATATCCAGAAAAAACAAGGAATACTATTAATGATGGATGGGAAAACGTTACAAAAGATAATGAAGATAATATAATAGGCAATTGTCATTCTTATGAGTTAAATAATTTAGGTAAAATGGTAAAAGTGAAAGGTAAACAATCACCTATAAACATAAATACAAAATCGGTTCACGATTGTAATTTAATGTGTGGATTAAGTATTGATTATAAACCGAGTAAATGTCATATTTCCAAAAATAAACAAAATATAATTAATTTAGATTGGGAAGAAAATAGTTCTATAACCTTTAATAATAAAAAATTACCTTTACAAAAAATATATTTTCATACTCCTAGTCACCACCTAATAGATGGTAATAGTTCAGTTATGGAAATTAATCTTTATCATAGTTTATCTAAAGATTTTTTACCAGAAGGTAAAGGTTTTGAAAAACATAATGATTCAGATTTAGATGAAGACCATGCGCACGTGGAAGAAGGTTCCGATAATAATAATTTTATAAAAAATAAAGGTGTTATTATAAGTATTTTAGTAAAAGAAGGAGAAGGGCATATAGGAACAAAGGGTAATAAGTTTATATCACAGTTTATAACAAATAGTAATTTTAAGAAAATGAATAAAATAGATGAAGAAAATAAAATAACAGAAATTAGCGTAAGTGAAGACTGGAATATAAATGATTTAATACCTAATAAAATGTCTTTTTTTTCATATGAAGGTTCTTTACCTATGCCTCCTTGTTTTGAAACATTTAATTGGATAGTATTTGAAGAACAAATTGAAATAATGAAGGAATATATAGATATTTTTAGACAAGAAGGAAATCCTTCTGGTTATAGGAATACACACCCTCTAAATGGTAGAATTGTATTTTATAATCATACTGTAGAAGTAAAAGAAGAAGAAGTAAAGGAGGAAACTAAAGCAGATATGATAAATAAAATGATTGCTCCTATAAGAATAACTACTGATTCCAGGTCTGGAGTAGAATATAGAATAGGTGCTAGAAAGATAATAGATAGTTATTATGGGGGTCAAAATAAAAATTATAATTCAGATGAATCTCAATTAGAAATGCTAAGTAATGGATGGGATGATTTAGGTAAAGCAGGGGAACAAGATTTAACGATAAACGAGATTATAGATTTAAAAGAAAAAGACGCAGAAAAATATTATGATTATGTATCGAGTATGGTTTTCGATGCAAAAAAATATAATTCTACTAATTATTTTGAGCTATATATGGATAAAACTGGTTTTAAAAATAGTATAGAGGGTAATAATCAAGAAGATTATCATAAAATTGTAGAAAAGGCATGTATAGAATTAAGTGTTTTAAATTCCAATAATACTTTTTTTAATGATGGTACAACTCTAAATTATACTTATGATACTATTAAAAGTAATATTAATAATTTTATAGGTACTAATATTGATCAATTATCTAACGAATTTGCAAATAAAGAACTTTTATTATTATTATTATTTTTATTAAGTTGGCATATGGATACTTATGATACTTCCAAATATACTAATTTATTAGACCAAGTTGATACAAAAGAGGAAAAATTTGAAATTAATAATTTTATTTTACAAGAATTAAATAAAGAAGTAGAAGGTAAAGTAGAAGATTTAAAAAATATGATTTTCAAATTTCAAGGAGAAGATTTAACATATACTTTAGAAGGAGATGAATGTCAAGATTGGGGATCAAATGAAGTTCACCACGAAGGTAATATATTAAATTTATTTACTAAAAATACTATTTTATCTAAATCAGGTTATACATTTGACGAAATGGGTGTTGATACGAAAACACTTGCGAGAGATGGATTACTTAATAAATCTATAAATGGTAAATGGAAATCACATAATAAATGTAGAGACCCAGGTGGGTTAGAAGGTGCTCCATGGTGTTATACAAAAAACCCTAAAGTTAGATGGGGACATTGTATGGTTCCTGATAGAGCAGGTAATATGAAAAAATATCTATTATTCGTGATATTTATTATGCTTATAGTGATTTCAGTTTATTTAGTTAAAATGATATTTAGACATGAATTATTTAGTCAACTTATAGCAAAATTAACAGGAGCAGAATTTGCTACTGAAGCAGTTTTTAAAGCAAATCAAGTTGCTAATACAATAAAAAGTAATTTGAGTTAAATTAAGCAGATTTTCTGTCTAAAATCATTTCACTAGTTAAATTAGGTCTTTCTGCTTCATTATTGTAGTGATATCCGTCATATCTTCTAGCATTGGGTCCAGTAATTTCGTCCATACCTTGAATTCCTAATTGTTTTTCAAATGTTTTAACTTGGTCATTAACATCTGCCCCTGGAACAGCATTTTCAGAAACGTCATATAAGTGTTGCGCGGTAGTTAAACCCTTTGGCGAGTTTGGGTCGTCTTTAAATCCCTTTGCTCTCATTAAACTTTCCGTCATAGTTTCGGATGCTGGTTGTTCTTTATTATTTCTATTAATAGCTTCATTTACATCAACAATATTAATATTATTTACTTTTTCTTTATTATTATTTGAATTAAATACAGCATTTGTAACTGTTTCATTATTAAATCCTCTTGGCACAACATCAAATGACCCCCCTAATATTTCACTCGAATCATCATATGTAGGAGGTATTCCTTGCATATTTAAATTAAATTTATTAGCATTATTTCCACTTACATTATTTCCAGTTTTTAAGTTATTTCCACTTACATTATTGCCACTTACATTTTCGTTAATTTCATTTTCGTAATTTTCTATTTGTGCTTTAGTTAAATTATTAATTTTGTTAATAAAATTCTTTTCATTTTCATTTACTTCGTTGTCTTTGTGAGTATTATTTTTGTTAGTATGAATAGTTACCACAAAAGAAATTAATAAAAGCATAGCGGTTACCATATCAATAAATGATAAATATACAATAAGCGAAACAACAACTAATCTTACTATAGTATTATTAACATAGTTTAATTGGTTTGCATTCAATTCTGGAATAACAAATGAAGCATATATAACTAATAATACTCTTATAGTATTAACAATTAAATCATTTTTGGCAACTTTTTTAACATTATTATTAATGTTATTAATTGAATGATTAACAGAAGCTATAATATTATTATTGTTATTTTTCATTTTTTATAAATTATATATAGATTTTATTTTTCAATTAAAAAAATATTAATTCTAATAAAATTGATTTATAATAATTAATATAAAATAATTATATATGAAATCTAATTATATAGGAAAAAAAGGATATACTATCTATAAAGAAAATATTAGCAACCAAGATTTAAAAAAACTATGTAAAACCCTATATGTAAAACCTTATATACCAAATCAATACGCAAATGACTTAAATAATAAACCTTTTCCAGTTTATTTAGAAAGTAAAAAAAAAATATATATACCTAAATTTTACGGTATTAAACATTTGGGTAAATTAGATACTAATAAAATAGAAGAAGGAAAATCTATTAATATTAAATTTAAATATGATTTGAGAGATAATCAAAAACCGGTAGTTGAAAAATATTTAGAGGTTGCAAAAGATATAGGAGGGGGAATTATTTCGGTTCCTTGTGGATTTGGTAAAACTGTTATTGCTTTATATTTATTAGCTGCTTTAGGGAAAAAAGCACTTGTTATAGTTCATAAAGAATTCTTAATGGATCAATGGAAAGAAAGAATAGAATTCTTTTTACCAGACGCAAAAATAGGTAAAATACAAGGTAAAGTTATTAAAAGTGAAGGTTTTGATATAGTATTAGGTATGTTACAGAGTATATCTATGAGAGATTACGATGATGAAGTATTTAGTGATTTTGGTATGGTAATTTATGATGAATGTCACCATTTAGGTGCGGAGGTATTTTCGCGTTCTTTACTTAAAGTAAATTGTCAATATACTTTGGGTCTATCCGCAACTCCTACAAGAACAGACGGATTATCTAAAGTATTTGAATGGTTTTTAGGTGATATAGTTTACTTAATAAAGAAGAGAGAACAAGAACACGTTAAAATTAAAATGATAGAATACTATACAGAAGATGAAAAATATAGTGATATAAAATTTAATTTTAAGGGACAAGTTAATTCTCCTGCAATGATTAATAATATATGTGCTTATGAACCGAGGAGTTTAATTATTCTAAAGGAAATAGAAGAATGTATAAAAGAAAAAAGGAAAATATTAATATTAAGTGATAGAAGAAAACACTTAGAATATTTAAAAACAAAATTAGAAGAACTTAAATTCTGTACATCCGGATATTATTTAGGAGGGATGAAACAAGAACACTTGAAAGAATCAGAAGGTAAAGACGTTATGCTTGCTACGTATTCTATGGCCAGTGAAGGATTCGATTGTAAAGAACTGAATACTTTAATATTTGCTTCTCCTAAAAGTAATATAGAACAATCTGTGGGGAGAATTCTTAGAATGAGAAAGGAAGATAGAAAAGTTGTTCCTTTAGTAATTGATTTTGTTGATAAATTCTCTATATTTGGAAGACAGGCAGAAAAAAGAAAGAAATTTTATGAGAAAAATAATTATGAAATTGAGTGTCTAGAATGTTAATAAGTCTAGAAATGATTTAAAAATTGAATAAATTTTAATTTTAATAAAAGAATTAATGAATAAAATAATAAAACCAGGATTTTTGAAAAATGGTAAGGTATGTAAAACATGTATAAAATTATTATCTAATAAAGGTTATTATTGTAAAAGGGGTGACCATTCTATAGAAAGAATAATATCCATAAGTAATACTAATAGAAAAAATGTTGATTATAATTTTGCGGAGTTATTGGTCGCAGTGTGTTTGAAATGTGATAATATAGGAAATAGAGATGATATTATTAATAATGTGGAAACTATTAAATGTTTAAAAAAGGATGAATATATTAAAGATATAAATTGTAGGAGTGAAAAACAAATAAATAATTATATAAGTTTTATAAATAAAGAAAAAAAAAAATTTGGCAAAATTAAGACTGTTTATTTATTAGGTAAAAATACTAATTGTTTTCCAGAGATAACTGAATTAAATCAAAATTTATCACAAATACAATGTAAATCAGATATTATGTTAAAATTAGTAAATAATAGTTGGTTTGGTATATCGGTTAAATCACAAAAAGATTCTTTTTTAACAAATTATTCTATACAAAAAATATTATCGAACGGAAAAGAATTAGAAAAAGTTAAAAGAGATTTTTTAAAGTCAAAAGGATATTTAGAATTTAAAAAAGAAGATAGAAAAAAAATAAATTCTTTATTTTATCCAGGAAAAGAAAATATTTATTGGGATTCTTTATATAATTCAATAGAAATTGAAAAAGAAAAAGTAATTTGCTCAATCAAAGAAGGATTGTGTTCCAGTAATACTCCATATAAAGTATATGAAGTTGATGGGGAGAATGTTATTGATTTAGATAAATTACAAGAAGAATTATATAGTAAAAAAATAGAATTAGTTAAAAAGGAATATCCTAATAAAAAAGCAGCAAAAATGTGGTATGACATTTTAGTTGATGGAATTAAAAAATATTCTATAGAAATAAGATGGAAAGGAAATGTATTTTGTTCTCCTCAAATAATTATTCAAAAAATAAATATTAGTTTTTCTTAGATTTAACTATTTTCTTTTTATGATTTTTTTTCAAAGTTTTTTTATTTTTTTTTAATTTTTTTGCTAAATCTTTAAAAATATTTTTCATTCTTTTATTTTCATTTTCTTTACTTTTTTTTAAATTATTTTTTGTTGGTATAGGTTTTGTTAATCTAAATTTATTATATTTTTTAATTCTTTCTATTTCATTTTTGACTACATATTTATCTTTATTATGTATTACTTTAGTTTTACCCATTTTATATGCACGAATTATAAAATTATCTATTTGTTCTTTATTATAAGGGTAATCTTGCAAAAGTAAAAAATTAGGATTATTCCAAATTGGCATTTATATTATATTTATATAATTCTAAAAGAATAATTCATTTATATAATTCTAAAGTTTTACTCATTACTCTATATACCACATCGACATTAACCGCATTTCCAAATTGTTTATAAGCAATATTATCTTTATCTGGTAAAATAAATGTATCTGGAAAGGATTGTAAACGAGCACATTCTCTTGGTGTGATATATCTTTTTTCTTTTCCATAAATAGGTGTTTGTACTATTGCTACTAGAGTAGGAAAGAATTTATTTTTTTTCACTCTAATACCAGATTGTCGTACTTGTATAAAATGATTCCATATGGAGTCATTTTCTTCTAAGGGTCCTGCTTGCCATTCTAATTTCCCATTAACTTCTTTTTTACTTAATATATCTTTATTCATTCCATACCAAATATCCCATAAATCTTTATACTTTTGATAAATAGGTTTATTTTTAGTTATATAATCTTGTTTCCATTGAGGAAGATTTTTAAATTCTTCTTCTGTATAATTAGAATGGAATTCATTACATAAAATAGTAGGACTCATTTTTTGTCCTGTTTCCATTTTTTTAACCATTTCATCCCAAATATTAAATAATTGTTCTATTTCAGGTTTTACTTTATATTTTTCTTCAACATTAGTTTCTAAAATATTATCAAACTTAATTTCTATATTTTCGTCTAAATCCAAATCTATTACTTTACTAGAGTCATAAATATCTTTCCTAATACATACAAATATAATTCTTTTTCTATCTTGTGGTATACCCAACTGGTGTGGCGATAATTCAAAGACTTGTTTTTCATCTTCTATATGATATCCAATTTCATCCAAAGAACCTAAAATAGTATTAAATACACTACCGTCGTCTATTTTTTTTATATGTTTAACATTTTCAAGAAACATAAATTTTGGTTTCTTTTCTTTCGCGATTCTTATAATATCAAAGAATAATGTACCTCTTATTTTATCTTCAAATGCATTTTTATTACCGGCATTTGAGAAAGATTGACAAGGAAATCCAGCACATAATATATCAAAATTAACCATATTATTTTCATCTATTTTTCTAATATCATCACATGGTTTAACACCGTAATTTTTTTCATAAATTTCACGACAATTTTTATCAATATCACAAGCAAGAACACACTTATGTCCTAATTTAGATAAAGCAATATGAAAACCACCTATGCCACTAAATAAATCTATAAATTTCATTTTATTTTTATTTTTATTTTTATTTTTTTTTATGGTTATTATTTTAGACATTTTTAATAAATTATAATATTTTATTATTTTTATTCAATTTTATTCAATTTATTCGTTTAGATTATAATTAACTTGTTTAATTAACAATTAATTCCAAAAAAATATATTTAATATAATTATAAATATGAATAATCGTACATCTATGGTTAAAATGTTTTCCAGTAAAAAAATATTTCACAAATCATCTAATAATAAAAAACCTGTTCTTATGACAGACAATTTTTCTTATAATAGAAATAATAATAATGTTAAAATATTGAGAAATACAAAATTAGATAATAAAAGAAGATTATTAATTGCGGAATCTAAAGGAGGACCATATCATTTAGTTGAAAGAACTATTAATGGTAATAATAAAACTAATAGAGCATATAAGGTTTCTGAAGAAAGTATTCCACAATTTGTAAGGGCTTCTGTAAATAGTATTTCTAATAGAAAAAATATTAAGAAATGTAGTAGTATGAAAAAATCTACAAAAAAAACTTTATTAAACAATAAAAATAATAAAGGACTAAATAATGTTTCTTTACAAAAATCTAAAAAGAAGGTAATTATTAAAAAAAAGACGGTCAATAAACCTAAAAAGAAGGTAATAGTTAAAAAAAAGAAGGTCACTAAACCTAAAAGAAGGTAATGGTTAACAAAAAGAAAAAATCAGTTAATAAAAAAAGAAAAAAGGGAAAAAATAAATTTTGAATTCATAATAAATATATTTAAAACTAAAAAAATATAATATTTTATGAAATATAGATTATTAAAAGCGCAGGCAAAGAAGAATAAATTTATAAAAAGAGTAGAAAAAGTAAGATACGAAGAAGATTCTGATGGAGACTTATCTTCTGACGATGAACAAGAAGTGTCTGATAACTTTATTGGTAATTTATTAAATGATAAATATATTGTTATTAAATATTTGTCTCGTGGAACATTTTGTAAGGTATGGTTAGTATATGATTTAACTGTTAATAAATATTATGCCTTAAAGATTCAGGAAGATAATGAAGACGATACATTAATAAATGAAATTAAAATGTTAAATACAGTTCATAGAGATGGAGTATGTAGTAATATTTGTGAAATGATTGATAATTTTGATATAAAAATAGAAGGTAGAAATAGAAAGGCAATTTTATTAGAATTATTAGGAAATTCGCTAAGTAATTTAGTATATGAGGAAAATGATGATATTATAACTTCAGATATGATTAGAAAAATAATGAAATCATTATTAGAAGGTATAAATGTTCTTCATAAGAAAAATTTAATCCACTGTGATTTGAAGTTAGATAATATATTATTTAGGGAAAGTAATAAAAAAATAAAATCAATTATTGGAGACGTTGATAAATTAAATTTACATCAAAGTTATAATCTTATATTAGAAGAAACAGTTAATAAAAAGTTAGTAGGATTAGATAAATCTAAGAGAAAAACAATGAAAAAAAAATTAAAGAAAAGAATAATTAAGGAACTTTGTAATGAAAATTCAAGTAAAATTATAGAAATAAATAATAAAATAAATGTATTAAATCTAAAAAATTTAGTTAATAAAGAATTAAATATAGAAGAATTGCGCGAAGAAGACTTAGATAAAGAAGAAGAATCTCTTGAAGATGATAAATATAGATTAGATATAGATTTAGATAATATAGATATTAAATTATTAGATTTAGGTAATACAGAATTTATTAGTAGTAAAAATGACGAGGAGATTTATACTAGGTGTTATAGACCTCCTGAGAATATTATAAATGGAACATTTAATACTAAAGCAGATATATGGGTAATAGGGTGTATGTTATATGAATTATTAGTAGGAGATACTATATTTGATTTTATAAATTGTGATAAGGTTGATATAGAAAAGGATAGATTTCATTTAGCGCAAATGTATAGTTTATTGGGGAAAATGCCGAGAGATATGACATTAGAATGTGAATATAGTGACGAGTATTTTGATATGAAAGGTAGAATATTAAAAAATAGAAATATAGAGATGAGAGATTTAAAAGGAGAATTAACGAACCGAATTGATATGGAAGATGAAGAATTAGATTTATTATTAGATTTTATAGGGAAAATGTTAGAATATAATCCGAATGAAAGATCTTCTGCGGAAGATTTATTAAAACATAGTTGGTTAAATGATTATTTGGAAAATATGAAAATAGAAATTATATAGAGAAATTCTTTAAGTGTGTCTAAATTCCAAAAATAAAATAATTAAATAAATTATAAAATGGCAGATTCTAAACCAAAATTATCTATTCCATGTCCGGATACTTTAACCCAAGCTTGTAAATTATCTATTAAGTTACAAAAACCAACTTGTTATTACTTTTATGTTGATTCATTAAAGGGAGCAATTTGTATTGCGTCAAATGACGACGATAAAATAATATATAAGAGTAATGATGAACACACTTCGCCAATTCAAAATACCTACAAGGTAAATAATGAATATTTAGTTGTTACAGAAAATACAATTTATGTTATTTCTGCTTCAACAAAAATTCAATAAATTCTTTTATAAATACATTCTTTTTATTTAATTCTTTTATAAATAATTTCTTTATAAAAAAAATTGAAAATTAAAATTCTTAAAACAAAAAATAAAAAAAAATGGAAATTTATCATTTGAAACTTATACTAAATAATATACCGGTGATGTATGATTATTATTCCGCCATCATAGTAAGTGCAACTTCAGAGGAAGAAGCAAGAAACTTGGCGAATAAAGAACTCTATCGAGGAATGGAGAGAGTCATTGATTTGGAAAGAGTGGAAGCACATTATATATCTTTCGGCGATATGAAAGAAAAGTTCGCGAAATACGGACAAGTACTCAGTAGTCAACTGTACCAAGAGCTTATGGCAAGCAGGTATGGATACGTCGAGAACAACGAAATTTGGAAAAACCCCAAATACACAGAAATTGTGGAAATTGGTTCCAGTCATTCAACTGAACCAGAAGTCCATACGAGTACTTTTCACGCGGGTTGAAAATATTTTAGGGGAGGAAGAAGAAACGATTTTCTTATCCCCCAAAAAACCAAAACAAAAAAAATTTTTGTTTTTATTTATTCATTTATTTATCAAAATGAATAATCGTTATTTCTTATTCAAAATGAATAATCGTACCTATTACCTATAGTCTTATGAATATTATATCGTTGAATATTATATTCTTTTTTCATATTATTTAGTGTTTCCAATGCTTGTATTTTGCTTAAATATTCAATATTATTATTGTCTATATTTAATGCTTCATAATAATTTATAATCTCATTTTGTTTATCTATTAATGCCTGTAATTGTTTCATTTTTTTAGGTAATATTTCCTTAACAAATTCCATATCTGAACCGGATACTTCTCTATTAATATCAACTTCTTCAACAATTGGTTCTGGTTCTGGTTTAGGTTGTTCTTCGAGGTTAGGGCAATTATCTAAATAATTAATTTTATCAATATAGTAAAATCTAATACCGTCTAATATAATTGCGTCAGAAGGAGAAATACCGTCTTGTTTAGTAATATTCATTCTTCTAAGTATTTTTATTTTTTTTATAGGAAGTCCAATATCTTCTCCTTTATTCATAATATCTCTAACTTCTTGAATTGTTTTACCTAATTCAGTTAAAGAAGGTGGAAGAATTTTCATTTCTGTATCTGTTCTATCTTCGAAAATAACACATTCTACATCTTCAAATGTAATTTCACCAATATGATCTAAACCACTTCCAGTAATAGTTACTATAGTAGAACTATCACCCTGTCTAGGTTCAAAACTAGTAATATTTGTCGCATCTACTCCGGTAAAATTTTCTACTAAATTATTTCTTATATTTCTATTATTCTTATTTATATTATTATTATTGGTTCCCATATGTATATTATTTATCTTATATGTGTTTTCTTTATCGTAATTGTCAATAGTTATTTGTATGATAAATATTAAAAGTATTACTGTTATTATTATTATAAGATTTTGAATAAATTTATCCATATATAATAATAAAACATAAAATAAAAGATTAAAAATATTAAACTAAAAATATTAATGTAAATTTAATGTGTTTTAATTTTATTAAATTTATTAAATTTATAAATTAATTTAATGTGTATGATTAAATTCGCTAAATTTATTCACCCCTTTAACAAATTTATGTTTATGTTGAGGTAGTGCTTTATGAAATAAACTATTTTTAGTATGTCCTCTTAAGTATAAATCCAAAGGTAATTTTCCAAATTGGCATTCGGAGTCTTGGTCTCCAAGGCAACCACTTCCCAAATACCAGTTAGGTTTTTCTTGACAATTTCTACATTTGGTGCAATATTGCAAATGTTCTGGTTTATCACTAAATTCTAAATCTTTTTGTTTTAGGTAATATTCTCCCAGAGGACAAAACCCTAATGTTTTTTCGTCAGTTTCTTTTAAAGTGTCGTAGCCAAATTCTAAATTGTCTAAATCATTTTCATTATATTTTAAAAGAAATTTATCAAGTAACTTCCTTTCTTTTAAGAATTTTTGGTATTGTGATTTATTTATTTTTAATTGTTGTTGTTTTTCTGCTAAATCTATTTCTTCTAAATAAGAAGGTGATATATTATATTCTTCTACATTCTTTGCGAAATATATTATTACTATTACTATTATTATTAATAAAATTATTTGAGCAACTGTCATTTAATATTAAACAACATTAATAATTTTAGTATCATTAGAAATTATATTTTTATCTTGTGTATCAGACCTAACTAATTCTAAATAAACCCGAAATTCCCCTAAATTTAATAAATAATTACTATATTTACTTATATCTATTTCTATTATAGTTAAATTGGGTTTTATTTGGTATTCATAATATGGAATACTTAAAGTTCTTTCTATACCATCAATATTTAATACTATATTAACTAATATATTTTTTAGATATTTAATATTATCTTCAGTCATATTAGTTTTAGTTATGAGTTGTAATATATTTGTTTCTGGATTAAATTCTGAATCTGTAATAAATATTTTTTTATCCCATGGTTCTAAATTTTCTAAGGAATATTCTTTATCTTCTACATTTTCTGTATCTTCTATATCTTCTATATCTTCCGATAATGATTCTTTTGGAGGTAATTTTTCTTTATTATAATCATAAGAGTCAATAACTTCAACAGACCATTTATTGGGAATAAAATCAGCGGCATATGAATTATTAGTCCAATATGCCTCATCAATTAAAGTATCATTTTTAGTATTATATATCGCAACTTTAAGAGGGTAGTTAGGTGTATGAATACTTTTATGTATTATATTACCTATATAATTTATATTATTATCACTATCCATAGTTTTATTAATACTAATATAATTAATTTTATCATTATCGATCATAATACCTAAAAGTTCATTATCGTGATAGGTATAAACATTTTTTTTCTTTAGACATTTTTTTAGTTCAGTTGATAAACATAAATCTATATTTTGGATGCTATATTTGTTATCAAAATCTAATTCTTTAATATTAAAGGTTTTATTTTCTTTAATATCAAAATAAAATGACATTTCTTCCTTTTTATCATTATCATTATGTAAACCAATTTTAATATTTTTAAGATTTACATTAGGTTTAAAAATAAAACCATTATATTTGAAATTCCTATTAATATCTTCATTTGATTTAAATATTTTGTTATGTTTCATAAGGAAAGTTCCTTTATTAATTTGTGTAATTTTCTCTAAATCATCAGTTAAAAATAAAATATTATTTTTTCTATTAATATTAATTTCAAGTTTGTTAGACGAATAAAAAAATTCTTTAAGGGATTTATCATACATAAATAGGAATATTAAAACTAAAATTATAATAAAGGTAAATATAATTTTAAGTTTATTAGTTTGTATCATTAATTAATATATAGATAATTTATTATTAGGAAAATTAGGTAGTTAATTTCATAAGTTAATTTCAATTTATACTAAGTTAATTTCAATATTTGAAATATATGGAATAACCATACCAGCAACATTTTCAGTATAATGTGGTTCTTCGAATATGTTAGTATTATTATTTGCTAAATAGTAGTTAATAGGGGAACCGAATTCCTCTTCTAATTTATCTTTAAAGATATGTTGCGATATAATATTATTTTGTTTATCTAATATAGAGTAACTAAGTTTTTTATTTTTAGTAATACACATATAAATTCTATCGAAAGGTTTTAACTCGTATATGTCATTATCGGTATTTAACATATAACCTATTGAATTATGAGAACCGTCTTTATTAATTTTTATTAGTTCGCATATAGTAGTAATTTCTTGAGAGTCGGGGTCCATTTTGTTTCTAATTTTCATAAAATATCTAATATTTTGAAAGAATAAGTGTGGGTTATAATCGTCTTTTTTATATGGTTCAATAAAGTATTTATTTTTATAGTAATTATTTTGTTGTTCTGTTGTAAATTCTCCCAAACCAGGAGCCTTTCTTAATTGTAAAACGCTTCTAGTATCTAAAATATCTTTCGCATTTTTTTCAGGGCATTCGTTTATAGTAAATGTAATTACATCTGATAATACTCTATTATGTATATGTTTACATGTAACTTCTTCTTCTTTTGTTTTAATACAATTTATTCCTTTTAAAGATTTATAACTTTCTTGTTTATCTTCTGGAATATAAAATGGGTCTTGTTCTGAGTAAGGGTCTAAATTAAATAATTTATTTTTAATATCTTTAATTTTTTTTGTTTCTTCCTCGCATTTATTTTTATTATCATAATAAATACATTCCATATTATCGGCATAACATTTTACGTTTTCATCTTCATCTATACCCCCATAATAGAAATCTTTGTTATATTCGGAATGGTGTTGTCTACATTTAAGACCAGTGTTTTCAATTAAATGTTTTTTAATAAATTCTTTTTCATTTTTAATTAAATTATCATCTAAAGCTAATTTTTTAGTATTTATTTCTTTGGAAAATAATGATTTATGATTATTCCTATTGTTTTTACATTCTTTTGGATTATCATATTTAAGAAATTCTTCATTTTGGTTAAGAGCAATAACTCCTTTATCTTTAGGAGAGTATTTACCTACTATATATCCATTTCTTCCTCTAACATTACCTTTATTTTCAAGTTCAATATTACAATATGGTTTATCTATTTTACATCCGGTAATAAGTTTATTTCCGTAGAGATCTAATAAGTTAAATTTATTATCTTTAAAGGTTTTGATAAAGTCTAAATTATTTTGTTCTTCGAAAATGCCGATTAGTTCTATATCTTTTTTATTTTGACCTTTATTGAAGTAGGGTAATAAATCTGATGTGGAATTATTGAGTGTGAATACTTCTATAACTTTTCTTTCTGGTATAGTATCTTTATATTTATTAAATTTCTTTAGGTTATTGAAATCATTTCTGGATTTCATTTCTATACCCAAATAAGCAAAGTTATGTTTTAATTGTTCTGGATTAAATGTTATAATAAAGCCATAACTAAGATTTTTCTTAGAAGTAGCTAAATCATTGCCTATTTGTAATCCAGAAGGTTGGTTATTAATATGTTCATCTAATCCGTATTGATAGTTAATTTTATTAATATATTTAATATTATTTTCAATTATTTCATTTTTTATTAATCTATGTGAAAAAAGGTTTGTTTTACAAGGTATAAGTCTAATTATATTAGAAACACTTTTTTTATTGGAACCTTTAAATTCTTTAACTGTAGGTATAGTAATATCTAAAATATTACCCCAAATACCTCTAAATGTATTTTTTATTTGGTCAATTTCATTTGTTGTAAAAAAATTTTCTTTTGTTCTAAAGTAAATGACTAAAATAACTAAAATAACTATAACTAATGGGATAATATAATTTTTATTTACAGTGGAACTTAATTCTTTTGTAGTGGAAATTAATTTTTTCATAGTGTAACTTAATATATATGACTATAAAAATTTTATAAAAAAGTATATTTCAATATCATTAAATATAATTTTTTTTTTTGATAAATAGATAAATAAAATAAATTTAGTTGGAGTAAGCGAGACCACCCATACCACTCATAATTCTGAGGACATTGTAGTTGGTTGCGTATACTCTGACCTTAGCAGCATTAGCTCCACTAATAAGACTGGATAAGGTTAAGTGAAGAGTAGCGTTATCAATTCTGGACATATTGCATGTTCCAGATGGTTGGTGTTCTTCAGGTTTAAGGCCGAATGAGTAGACATTAATACCGGTGGATGGAACTCTTTCGTGGTGTTGGAATGGTTGAACAAGATTGAAGTATCTTCCATCTCTTTGTGAAAATCTGTCGTGTCCATTAAGTTGGAGTTTGGCATTAACGGTTGGATTTTCACCTTGGTCGTAAGCAGCGTTTTGTTGAGATAAGAGACCTTGACCAGTTCCATTTGCGTCACCAGAACCACCTACAGAAGCGGCTCCCGCAGGATAAAAGCCAAAATTTTGATTATATGCCGAAGTTGCTTCACCCTCCGTTCCAGGAGAAGTATTAATAATACCGTCTAATATATCATTAAGAACAAGAGCGTCTTGTTGTCTATATGGGGTTTTATCGACCATATCGGTGTAATTAAACCATTGTCTTCCATTAATGGCACTTGTATCGTCAAGTTTATTAAGGTTAACACAATTATCTAATTGAGTAACCCATACCAATTCCTTACATGGGTGGTTGAAGTTAAGTTTAATCTTGTTGTTAGGTGAAGTGACCGATTCATCGCCAGTGAATTGAAGTTGTTCAATTAAGTATTCGTGGGAAACTTGGGCGAATCTTCGTCTTTCATCAGTATCTAAGTAGATGTAGTCAACATATAATGACGCACCAGATAATGAGACACTTGGCGGACTTTCGCCATCCGGAACACCACAGCATTCGGCGAGGGTTCTGAATTCGAGGTTAATCTTGACTTCGTGGTATTGTAAAGCAATAAGTGGAAGAGCAAGACCAGGATTTCTACAGAACCAGAACTGGAGTGGGATGTATAAAGTGACTGCAGGCATTTCACCTTCCGCACCACCTGCTTGTCTAATACTGGAAGTACTTAAGCCTGCACCTTGTCCAGCAAGAGTTCCTACTGGTCTGAATAATCTATCAACGTTACCAACCATATTGGCGTATCCGGCTTGTTTACCAGCAGTTTGGGTAAGTTCATTCCAGATGTGGAGCCAGTCGCCGTAATGTTTATCGATTCGTTGACCACCGATTTCAACTTCGACGTTCTTGACGAGAGCGTGTCCAACCCAGTTGACCCATCTAAAGTATTTTCCAGCGGCAGTTCTGACACCAGGGAGAGTTACTTGGAGGTAAACTCTATGGATTAAATCACCATTTCTGGAGATGGTACAGACAACCTTTCTTCCGAAATCGGCAGTTCCGTTGAAAGTTTGTTCAATGGATTCCATTGAGAAGTTAGTGTGTCTTCTATATACAACTTTGAAAAAAGTAATTTGTGGATTACCAGTAAGATAAATATCTTGAGCGCCATAGGCAACTAATTGCATTAATCCTCCTCCCA
>TARA_B110001469_G_C9648945_1_pt1 | contig 24427 bp, 20 predicted proteins | sample TARA_B110001469 | Tara Oceans TARA_B110001469 (sample SAMEA4397034) | marine metagenome | biome: Polar Biome; feature: [SRF] surface water layer (ENVO:00010504); material: water (ENVO:00002006), including particulate matter (ENVO:01000060) such as... | depth 5 m
AAAAAAAAATGATGGCAATTTGAACAAGTCCTCTAATTTAGCAGGATCATCTAAGTGTTTAGATATTTCTAGTACGGTTTCTCTTTTTCCCTTGCCTTTACAATACTTCCATATAAAGACTGAGATTGGAACAATTATTCCTGTTAATATTCCAAGAATTGGTATAATAATATTTTGATCGATAATTTTTAATTTTAAATGTAATGCAAACATTACATAATAAAATTATCTAAATCGATTAAATTTTTCCCTAAATAGTTAGACTTTACTCACTTTGCTTGCCAAATAGTATTCTTTAAAATAAAATTTTATTCTAAAGAATATTTTTTGTTTATTGTTTAAACAATAGATTTAATCAAAACAATGATAATTATCTATTAAACACTTAAACATAAAAATGAAAATAATATCAATTTTACTTGGAGTACTACTCATCGCTTTTGTCATCATTCAGCTTTTTGCATTAAAGAGTCAGAAGAATATTGAAACATACCCTTATGTAGTCACTAAAAAGTATGACAGCTTTGAAATACGTACGTATGATGCGACTTTATTTACTTCCGTAAAACTCTCTACCAAAAATTATAAGGAATCCTCAAGTAAGGGTTTCTCCATTTTAGCAGGCTATATTTTTGGAGGTAACGATCGGAACGAAAAAATAGCGATGACCTCCCCTGTCGCCATGTCATTAGAAGATTCTATGACGATGCTATTTATGGTTCCAAAGAAATTTGACAAAGAAACACTCCCTAAACCCAACCAATCACAAATAAAATTCACGGAAGAACCTGCAAAAACGGTTGCTGCCATAGCTTTTAACAGATGGGCAGACGATGAGAAAATTGAAACGTACAAACAAAAATTAATCACGGCCTTAGAAAAAGAAGGCATCCCTTTTACTAACCGATTTTACTTTTTGGGATACAATGCTCCCTACGAATTTTTTAACCGAAAAAATGAAGTGATCGTAGAATTGCAAAAAAAACCTTTTGACCAATAATAAATTAATTTAGGATATACTGTTATAAAATTTAAATAAACTAGAGTTTTAAAATATTAAAAAAATGAAGACATACAAAAAGAGAATTACCGGAATTTTGATTTTATTGATAATGGTGAGTTGCGCCTTAGAATCTCAATTTGCGCTTCCCAACGATGAAAAAATAATACCAGAACTCCTCGGAGAATGGATCTCTGTAGAAAATAGTGACGACCGGATTAATATTATAAAAAACAGTGAGGAATCTTATCGATTACAAATTATCGAAAAAACTAGAATTGACGAAGAATTAATTGGTTTCTCTAAAACCATTAATGGCTTTAGCATTATGAATCTTAAAACAGAATCCAATGGTACCATTAAAAATGTTTTTTATGGCTTCAATGTTAAAGGAAATACGCTCACTTTTTCCGAAGTTAATGACAAACTACACGAAAAAGAATTTAAATCGGCATCTGACCTTTTAAAGTTTTTCGAAGAAAACGTTTCCAAGGAAGATTTTTTCATCAACCATTTGGACTTAAAAAGAAAATAATAACAATCAAATGAGTATAGAAAAATCTTACAATATTTGGGCGCTTCAATATGATACAAATAAAAATAGAACAAGAGATTTAGATACAAAATCAACTATCGAAACTTTAAGTAAATTCGAGTTTGAAAATGTATTAGAATTAGGTTGTGGAACAGGTAAAAACACAAGCTGGTTATTGGAAAAAGCAACACAAATAATTGGGCTGGATTTTTCTCAAGAGATGCTCAACAAGGCAAAAGAAAAAATCTCGAACAAAAAAGTGGTTTTTAAAAAAGCGGATTTAAATGAAGACTGGGAAGTTGAAAACAATTTTGCAGATTTAATAACCAGTAGTTTAACTCTAGAACATATAGAGGATTTAAATCATATTTTTGAGCAAGGGAATCTGAAGTTAAAAAAAAATGGTTTATTTTTTATAAGTGAATTACATCCTTTTAAGCAATATTCAGGAAGTAAAGCACAATATGAAACTGAAAACGGAACGCAGGAATTAGAAGTATATACGCATCATCTTTCGGAATATATTGATTGCGCTAATAACAATGGATTGAAATTGGTGGAAATAAAGGAATGGTTTGACGATACAAGTCCAAATGGACTCCCTAGATTGATCTCACTTTTATTTGAGAAGTAACTATAATTTTAATGAAAACAGGAATTGTACTTCTCTAAACAATCCTATAAATAAATTCCTAACACTTCTTATAAAAGCACGCTAATCTTCTTTAAAGTAGGAATAAAGCTATAAATTTGCTCCAACCAATTTAACGAAGCACTATGAGTCGCATAATAATTTTTCTATGCCTTTTAATTTCCTCACACTATAACTATTCTCAAACGGGTTCTTGTTTCGAATTTGACCCAGATGATTTTGTCTTGAATGGAACTGCGCAACTATTCAATGATGAGATCGTGACGCTCACTGAAGAATTAAATAATCAAGGGGGATTTGTGTGGTCTCAAAATTTGGTAGATTTCACATTCGATTTTACATTAGAAGCAGAACTTAATTTTGGAACGATCGACAGTTCTGGAGCCGATGGCATCGCTTTTGTCATTCAACCCTTATCGAGTGATCAAGGAAGTTCAGGCGGTGGAATTGGCTATGCAGGCATCAGTCCTTCTTTAGCGATTGAATTTGACACTTGGTTTAATTCTAATGACCCTACTCCAATGGATCATATTGCATTGGTAAAAAATGGCCTCACTGGCAGTCTCGCTGCCCACAGTGAATTCACACCTTTTACAGCAGTCCCTAATTTAGAAGACGGACAGTGGCATGCCTTAGAAATTCATTGGAGTGCACCTGAACAATTGTTGACATTAGATTTTCAGGGAGTTCAAATTTTTTCTACAGCCATCGATATTTCTAACTTATTATTTAGTGGTAGTACCGACTTGTTTTGGGGATTTACGGCGGCCACCGGTGGTGCTGTGAATTTACATCAAGTGAAAATATTAGAATACTGCTCTATTGATAGTAGTTGCGACACCGCGCCTCCTACTGCGGACTCTCCACAAGTGTTTTGTAATTCCACAACCTTAGACGCACTTCAAATAGACGGAGAGTTGATCCGATTTTACAGCGATAATCTTGGTCGAACTCCCTTGGCTCCTACTTCAGAAATCACTGAAAACACAACTGTATTCGTCACACAAACTATCGATAATTGTGAGAGTCAAGATTTAATTTCAGTGGACATTATCATTGAAGGTGCTGTAGTCAATTCAGACCTTATTGATGTAGCTGTTTGCGATATTACTGCCACAACGAGTTTTGACTTGACAACGCTGAGTAGTTATTTTCAAACAACGGTTTCAATAACGGGCTATTACAATTCTATTTTAGAAGCGCAAAACCAAACCAATGAAATCCAAACCCTTATGGGTTATGAAATTCAAAATGATGGTCAAATACTTTATCTAAGAATCGAAACCTCTGATTGTGATGAAATACAACCTGTAGTTTTTGTTTCAGGGAATTGCACAGTCGTAATCCCGCAAGCATTTTCTCCTAACAACGATCAATTTAACGATCATTTTAACATCCAAAATTTATACGGCGTACATCTGAATCATGTCTTAAAAATTTATAACCGTCTGGGAGTCTTGGTCTTTCAAGGAGATAATGACCAAAAATGGATGGGGTATTCCAAAGAAGGCGCGTTGGTTACTGTGGGGACTTATTTCTATGTGCTTGAACTCAACAACGATGCTAATGAACAATTTACTGGCTGGGTGTATTGCAACTACTAAGGAGACGTTTTAATTCAATATCATACGCTCCTAAAATTCAATATCAGGTATCGGACTTCCGTGGGGATCAATGTCGCGTTGGCTTAACATTTGTTTGACTTTTCTAAAAAATGGAGGGCTGTCTATATGTTCAATTTCTTCAGCAATCTCATGGACGTTTTCAGGTTCAAATCCCATAACCTCTACTAAAAACAATTCAACCAAACGGTGCTTTGCAACAATAGTTCTGGCAAGTTCTCTTCCTTCCGAAGTGAGCTCAATAGCCTTGTACGGAGCTGAGCTCAATAATTTCATTGCTACCAGTTTTTTAACCATGTTAGAAACCGATGATTTAGAAATACCAAATACCACAGAAAGACCTGAAACTGTGACCGTTCGATCACTCACTTCGAGTTTGTAAATTTCCTTTAGATAATGTTCTTTTTCTTTGGTTTTTTTCATTAGTTTTGCAGTGGTGAACAATTGTTTTTAATCTCTATAAATTTACAACTTTGATCGTAAAATTTAATACTATTTGTGCTCTATTTTTTATTTTTTCAAACATCTCGTTGGCACAAACCATAAATGGAGTTGTCAAAGAGCAAGACAACAATCTACTTTTTGGGGCTACTGTTTACAACAGCACAAATAGTAAAAGCACGATTACGAACGAAGAAGGTGCGTTTTCAATTGAATCTATAAAAGGTGAAAATAAGCTCGTCATTTCCTATGTTGGCTTTACACCAAAAGTGATTAATGTCGATGGAAACAGCACTACCCTCGGAACCATTATACTGGAAAACAACAGCTTAGATGAAGTTGTTATTTCAGGGACACTACGCCAAGTTTCAAAACTTAAAAGTGCCGTACAAATAGAACTCTATACGGCTGATTTTTTTAGGGCCACTCCAAAAGCGAGTTTTTTTGAAGCCATAGAAGGCATTAACGGCGTCAGACCCCAACTAAACTGTAATATCTGTAATACGGGTGATATACACATTAACGGTCAAGAAGGTGCCAACACCATGGTTTTGATTGATGGACTGCCCCTAGTTAGTGGTCTATCGACGGTTTATGGACTGTCTGGAATACCACAATCACTCATCAAACAAGTGGAGGTTATAAAGGGCCCTGCCTCTACCCTATACGGTTCTGAAGCCATTGGTGGCGTGATTAATTTAATCACTAAACTCCCCGAAAATGTCCATCGCTTTAACATCGAATCCTATACCACTTCATGGGGTGAAGTAAATGTAGACTTGGGTGCCAAGTATCAATTAAAAAAAATTCAAGGATTGATTGGTGTGAATTATTTTAACTATTCAAATCCTATTGATAATAACGGGGATGGATTTACCGATTTGACCTTACAACACCGAATATCAATTTTCAATAAGATTAAAATGAAAAAAAATAGTGTCGCATTTCGCTATTTTTATGAGGACAGATGGGGTGGAGAAATGAACTGGAATTCAAGTTACAGAGGTGGTGATGAAGTCTATGGCGAAAGTATTTATACCAGTAGAGTCGAACTGTTTGGAAAATACGATGTTTCAGAAAATTTGTTTATCCAATACAGTCTAAACAATCACGACCAAAATTCGGTGTATGGCACTACTTCCTATAACGCTTTGCAAACGATTGGTTTTGTTCAAGGGGTCTATTCCAAAACATTAAAAAACCACAACCTTTTGTTTGGAGCCACTTTCAGGTACACTAGCTATGACGATAACACTCCTGCAACCGCAGAGAAAGAAATAACGTCGTTACCTGGGGTTTTTATTCAGGACGAATGGAAACTTAGCGATTCCCAAACCCTCCTCTCTGGTATGAGGTATGATAAAAATTCTATTTATGGAGATATTTGGACGCCAAGACTCAATTATAAATGGGCCAGTCCCGATGAAAGTTCAATTCTACGAGTTGGATTTGGAACTGGATACAGGGTGGTCAATGTATTCACGGAAGACCATGCGGCTCTAACAGGCGCTAGAGATGTGGTATTTACCGAAGACATTCTCCCCGAAAAATCATGGAATGTAAATGTTAATTGGAATCAAAAACTATATTCTAAATTTGGAACTATTTTTGATTTGGACCTCAGTGTGTTTAAAACGGTATTTTCAAATAGGATTCTTCCAGATTATGAAACCAATCCCAACCAAATTATTTACAGCAATTTGGACGGCAAATCGGTAACGCAAGGTGTGACCCTAAATGTCAACAGCCTGTCTGCAAATGGACTCAAAATAAATTTGGGCGCTACCTTTATAGATTCTAAAATCATTCAAAATAACGAAACTGAATACCCCTTCTTAACCGAGAAATTTTCAGGGAATTATAGAATAAGTTACACCATCTACAACCCCAAAATTACATTTGATCTCTCTGGAACGGTCATTGGACCGATGAAACTTCCCCTACTTGGCGCACTAGACACAAGAGACCCAAACAGTCCGGTCATCCATATAATGAACCTACAAGCAACCTATAGTTACAAGGAATTTGAATTGTATGCTGGCATTAAAAATATCTTCAACTTTAAACCCGCTGCCAATAGTATTGCACGTGCTTTTGACCCTTTTGATAAAGACGTTGAATTTGGAAGTAACGGCCAAGTAATCGCCACTCCAAATAACCCAAATGCGTTGTCATTTGATCCCAGTTATGTGTATTACTCCAACCAAGGAACCAACGGGTTTTTAGGACTCAGATACCATATAAAATAGGTGTCTAATTTTTAATGATTTTCTTAACAAATGATTCCGTGTCAGTTTGAATTTGTAGAAGGTAAAGACCGTCCTCAAAATTACTCATATCCAATTCAAACGCTTGGTTATTTAAATTATAGGTATCGTATAATTTTCCATTAATACTCCACAGTTTGATGCTAGAAATTTCTCCCTTAGCGATTTTTATGTTTAATATATCAGAAACTGGATTTGGAGAAAGACTCACAAAAGTTTCAGATTGGAAAGTGTTTACAGATAAATTGTCCGCATTATCAGTTTGAGCCACCCAACTACTTGCCAAGCTATTGTCTAAATCCAAGCTCACAAGTTTAAGGAAAAACCCGTCACCGTCTGCATTCTCCGGCCATGGGGCATCATCGCTATAAGTCACTTCATCAATAATATTTCCGTAAGCATCTCTTAACATTAACGTTTGGCTACTGTTGGATAGGTCTCTAGAAAACTCTCCATAAGATTCAAAACCATAGCGTTCATTAAAAGAGTCGCTTTCATTGGACAAATAAATGGTGTCCTGACCAGCGATCGATTCGCCATCTGCAAACTGATATACAAATCCTAAACCACCAAAATAAATTCCCGTTAAATCAATCGGTGCATCACTGTTATTCGTGAGCTCAATAAATTCAAAATCCTCTGAATCCAAATCTGGGTTATCCACCAAAGGATTGTAATTGATTTTAGAAATCACCAAAGGAGGTGTTGTGATAGTAGCACACAAGCTTGTGTCTGTGAGTTGACCTGAAATCCAAGCGATTCGCTCTGTAATAAAATCTTTTATATCAATGATCTGCAGATCAAATTCACCCGTAGTCCCTGAGTGGGTTTCTTGACGTACGACTGCTTCGGATATAATTAGTTCGGTTGCATCAATAAAGGCAAAAAGCTCTACTGAATTCAAAGGCATTCCTGTAGCGGTAAGTTCTTGCCATCGCTTGGTCATATAGCACTTAAAGACTGCATCGTCAAAAAGATCTTTCCAGAATTTAGGTCCGTCATTTCCACCGTCGCTAAACTGCCAAATATCGGTTTTACTTCTGTCGTAACCCCAGAAAAATAAATCATTACCAAACGTTAAATTGAAATCCCAAATAGGCCCTGCTCTTAGTTTATCATTGCGATCTTTATGAAAATACGTACTAAACTCATAGGCATCTACATTGGAAGCCAATTCGTTCAGTAGAATAAAATCTATAAAAGACGGAATGTCAATGATCGATGGGTAACCATCTGTGATGGCACTGTTGCTTGGTGCTGTGACCTTTTCTTGAAGTGCTTCAAATTCCCCTTTAATATACTCTTGTTGTTCAGGTTGAACTTCAGACATTTTGGGAACATCATGCACAAAGTTACTTTGATAGCCTCCATAATTATCCATGGACCAAGCGGCTACTTCTTCCCCTTCTATTTTATCTGTTTTAGTAATGTATCCACCAGTAAGTTTAGGTAGGGTTATATGAGAATCTTTAATTTTATTAATATTAATTCGGTTGTCATCTGCTTTTAGTTTTTCTTGTAAAATATAAAGACCTTGAAACTCTCCATTTAATACCACTTCACAATAGCGGCCTCTAGACGCATAATTCCCTGTAAAGTTTGATAATTTATAACTCATATAATCTCTTATAAAAGAAGCATCATAAGCGAGTCCATTCAAAATCCAATCGTTTTCTTTGGGCAAATCAAGAAGCTCAACATTGTCTTTATCTCCAAATTCATCGTAAGTTGTAAGAGAATATTGTTTTTTATCTAAGAGCGCAGAAGAAGATCCTCGGTATTCAATTTTAATAGCATTATCAAAATTAAGAGTTGAGACGTCACTGGCATCTGTCAGATAATTTCGCTCGCCTTCCCCTCTATAAATAATTTTCATAGTCGCATCAATCTTAGGTTCGTTAGGGATGTCTTGACCTTGATCTGTAACAATGATGACGATTGGTAAATTAGAAGACTCAAAATTCACATCCACTGGAATGACGGGTTCCAAAAACCACCAAGGGGTGGAACTGTAATTAGCAGTTGTATTATTGATTCCTAAAGACAACACAGGAAGTGCGCTCAAATCCGACGACCCTATCGATTCGTTATGTACTTGCACAGCAAGGGTGTTGGTTCCTGTGGTGAGAAGTGTGAGGTCGATCTCAAAACGATCTGGTGCATAATTATTAGGAAGTGATGCCTCGTGTAAACCGTCACTTGCCTGATCAAAAGTTGGAACATCCCCTGAAACCAGATTTCTTGCAATCTCTTGTCCATTTAGATACGCCACAAAACCATCATCATAATCAATATCCAAAACTAAATATTCTACCGCTGTCGCATCCGTAATTTCAAAAGTTTTACGAATATAAACAGATAGTGTAGGGGATATAACCGTGGCATCGTCCTCATCTCCATAACCAAAACCTGAAGGCCCTGTACTCCAACTTGAGGAATCAAATCCTGACTGATTCCAATCTGTAGCGGGTTGTGCCGTAGGTACGAGGTAATCCCAGTCGTCTCCAGGCAGCACAACGCTTTCCCAATGGTCTATCTGGGCAAATGAAAACAATGGTAAAACAAGACATACTAAATAGGAATAACGCATGATAAAAGTGATTGGTTGGTTAATTCTTGTAAAAATAATGAAAAAATAAATACGTTAAAGGATATATTGTTAAATTATAAACAAAAAAAGGCTCACAAAATGTGAGCCTTTTTTAAAAATAAAGTTTATTAAAACTTACTTCAATACAATCTTAAACATTCTAGAATTATTGTTGTTATTAATGACTTTAACAAAGTAAACTCCTGTTTGATAAGATGATAAGCTTATTTGATTCTCTGTAGACTCAAATAACTTTCGGCTATTTATATCATAAACTTCCAAACGTTTTAAGTTATCAATCTTCACATAAACCATATCAAAAGTTGGATTTGGATAGAGTTTTACATTCTCCATCTTACTCAAATCATCCAATCCTAAAGTAGGAACGACGTTGACCGTTCTAATGACTTCAATCGCTGCCGTTCCATTGCTATCAACAACGTTGTAAGTGACTGTATAATCACCTTCAACAGAAGTATCAACATTGGTGGAGTCGGTAACAATATCTGATGTTAAATCAGCACCGTCTGCATCCTCAGCCGTAGCACCTGTTTCTAAGTAGGTTTCTCCAACATAATAAATTTCTATTGATTCTCCAATAAGTGTAATTGTTGGTGGTACCGCTGCTAAAACTGTAACTGTTCTAGAGACCTGAATGGCTGCATTTCCTTCTGCATCCGAAACATTGTAATTAAGGACGTAGACATCTGCTAATGATGTATCAACAGCTCCTGTAAGCACTATGGATGCAGAAATATCATTTCCAAGGTAATCCGTGGCTACAGCCCCTAATTCCAAGTACACAGTATCAATTTCTAAAGTCATCTCAGCCGCTCCGTTAAGAACTATGGTTGGAATAAAGAAAGCTTGTGATCTTACATATACCATTCTTTCAACTTGAATTGCTTCTGTTCCATTCGCATCAGTGACATCGTAGGTCACTGTATAGTCGCCTTCAACAGAAGTATCAACATTCGTGGCGTCGATCACAATATCAGATGTTAAATCGACATTTTCTGAATCGAGTGCGGTCGCATTTTCTTCAACATAGTCAGCTCCAACCAGAAGGTATACTTCTGCAGCGCCTACTAATGTAATCTCTGGACGCACATAAACGGTATTATCAACTACTGAAACAGTTCTAATAACTTGATCTGCAATGTTACCTTCTGCATCGGTCACATCATAATACAGTGCATACGTTCCTACTGTTGATGTATCCAATGCATCCATACCTGACACTACAATAGCGTCTGATATATAAGCTCCAAGATAGTTTGTTGCAATCGCACCTGGATCATTAAAATCTACATTAATATCTAATTCTAAAGGATTGCCTCCTAAAAGATTAATTACTGGCTTGTAAAACGATGCTGGTTTTACATACACTCTTCTAATAACTTGTTCAGCAATATTTCCGTCACTGTCAGTAACATTATAAGTGACATTATAAACACCCTCAACTGAAGTATTCACGTTGGTGTTATCAGTAACAATATCAGCTGTTATATCAACTCCAGTATAATCAACTGCGGTAGCGCCTTCTTCTGTATAAGTTTCATCTAGTAATAAATATACATTTGCATCTCCGATAAGTGTAATTATTGGAACAAAATAAGATTCAATAATATCATTAAAATAAGGATAACCACCGTTTAATTCAGCATCAATTCCCCAAATGGTTGACGACGAATTGACGGTATTTATGTCCCATAATGCAGTTTCATAAATTGTGGACACTGTCATCTCTGCAGTTGTTTTTCCAACAGCATTTACCAGTGCAAGTCGCGGATTGCTAGTCGTATAATCAGAAGGCCCTACGGCTTCATAGGATACCAATTCTGAATTGTAAAATACATTGTCCGCTACAAACTCCTCTGCATTATTGTTGTTGGTGTTCCCAATTACTGAACCCCAACGCTTAGGTGAATCTAAGTTGCCATCTTCTGTGTAATCTGTATATAGAAGGGCATCTGTGAAATTGGTGCCTGAAACTGTAATACTAGCTGCTGAATAACTGTTGCTTAAAGCTCTTTCTTTGTAAGTCAAGTAACCTATTAAACCACCTACATTTGAATATTGATCATTAAGTCTGGATGTATTCCAAGTCGTATTGCCACTCGTATTTTGCCAGTCTTCATAAATGCCTAATTCGAAGTTAATATCTACTTTAGAATAAACATCTGAAATTCGGGCATCTGCCCTTCCTATAAGTCCTCCAACTTCACGACCCATTTTTAAGGTAATTGTGCCTGTTGATGATGATTTTACAAGCTCTGCATGTGATTTATCTGAATAATTCGAATTGGTGCTCAAATAACCTAAGAGACCGCCGACATGACTAGAGGCTTGTCCATTATCGTTACTATTGAAAATACCATCGGTAATCGTAATTGAAATGTTTTCTGTATGAAACTCGGAAAGGGTTAGGTATTCACTATTATTTGTTTCGGTCTGACCTGAAAATACATAGTTCATATTGGTTAAACCTCCAATGTTACTCCCATAACCAGATAACGTAATCGTATTGTTTTTTGAATAAAACTTACTTAATGAATTATACTGCTCCAAATAATCCATGGTTCCAAATAATCCGCCTACATTATTGGAGTAGTGGTTGGTACTATTAGGAGTTCCTGTGATGGTGATGGTATTGTCCTGTGAAGTTACATTTTCAGTAAAACGACTGTAACCGATTCTTCCGATTAAAGCCCCAACATTGTTAACATAGCTTTTTGAAGCGATAGTTAACGCAGAGTTTTTGACGGTGACATCAAATAAATAACTACGTTCTAAATTACCACAAAGCAATCCAACATAATTAAGATTCTGTTCCCCTGTGTATGAAATGTCATACGTCATATTATCTATTGTAAGATCCATGATGGATCCATAATTAATGTTACCAAAAAAACCAAAGTTTTGAGATTTGTTAGTCTCTATTATGGTAATGTTTTGAAGGGCATGACCGTCTCCATCATAATTGAAGTTATCTAGATTTGAACTGTTATGATTGAAGTTTGGATAGTTGAAATCTGTTTTACTCATCCAACTATAACCCTGTAAATCCAAATCCTGTGTCTGTTTGAAATTAGCACCCACATTACTAGGATGACTGTCAAAAACCCAACTCAAATTGGCGACCGAAGTAATCTCAAAAGGTCTGAATGAATTTCCCTGACCTTCCGGCTGGCGGACATCGGCGACCGCAAATTTTACGGAGTAAACATCTAATTCATCCACTATAAACGAAATATTCAGTGCACCATTAGTAAGCGAACTATCCTCCGGAATAACGTAATCATAATAAAATTCCGTAGCTGATTCTGAAGTCATTGGTTCAGATTCTAGGCCTTCACCCCAGCCAGCATTCGAAATAAGGATACTTGCATTCGTAATAGCCTCATTAGTATGAACGGATATTCGAAGTAATTCTTCAGGCTCAGCACCTAATCTTAGTTCATCGCCTTGGTTAAAGGTAACCTTGGTAATCTCCTGTTGTGAAAACGACAACAAAGGAAATAACAGTAAAAGTAATAGTTTTTTCATCTTAAATTTAATTGGTTAATTTATAAGCAACAAAAGTACTTGGTAACAAGATTCTCAACTAAACAAAGGCCCTGAAGTTAGGCTCAAAAACTACAATATGTGCGCTCAAAAAAAAATATTGAGATAAATTTGTTTACTTTAGCAATGAAACTATTAAACAATTAATGAAAATTACTATAACGTTATTACTATTGATATTCTTGATAGTTTTAATCGTTCATTTAAAAAGTTTTAAAACAACTCAAAATAAGACTTACCTCTCTTTTTTTGTGGCACACGTTATATCTAACCTTGTGATAGGTTTGATTGGATTGTTATCATTAGCAAACATCCTCCCTATTCCAGTTGAAATAACCCCTTTAGTTAAATACTTCGGCTTGCTGTTTTTTGTACCTCTTTTCGGATGCTATATTTATAAAAGCCAAACCTAAATTTCCAAAAATAATTGTTAGTTTTTGTTTCATACTCTTTATTGTATTCGTTTTAAATCACTTTGGGTTTCGACTTTTAGAGCCAAGATTTAATGATCGAAATTTTAGCTATATAGAAAATGGAACGTTAACGTTGCTGTATCGAGATTATGCGGTTTTATATGTAGTGTTTAGTCTCATAACACTGGTGATGATTATTAAAAAGTTTATGAGTGGATTTAAAAGCTTAGAAATTAAGAACTCAAAAATTATACTTTTTAAGAGATGGTTTCTTTTGTATTTAGGGATTATTACTTTGAATTTATCGCTCAGCATCCTTGTTGCAATCTTTCTAAAAGGCCGTTTCTTAAACGACCTCTCTAGCAGTATCTTTCAAGTGTTGTTTCTTTCGGAATTTTTATTTATATCGTTTAGCCCCAAATTTTTAGGCTATTTACCAAAGCTTTCAATCCCAAAACCCGAACTGAAAATATCAAGCCACGTGTTTAATGATCTCAAACATTTGATTTCGAAAATAACTTCTGAAAACTTGTTTCTAAACCCTGATTTATCATTAAGTAAAATGGCCTTTCACGCCAACTTAACAGAGATTACAATTAGAGTTGTTTTAAAAAACTCAGAGTTTGGGAACTTTAAATACTTTGTGAATTTCCATAGAATCAAACACGCCTCTACACTCATTGATAATGGCTATCTAGATAAACATACCATAGATTCGCTATCAAAAGAGTGTGGCTATAACTCTCATCAGACATTCTTTAGAGTCTTTAAAGAACTGAAAACTCAAACCCCACTAGCGTATAGTATTAAAAGAAAATAGGCTGAGTAAAATGTGATTGTGTCATTCGTTTTTAAATTTTCGCTACATTTATACCAAATTTAAAATGATGAACCCAAACGCCATAACAACAGCTATTTTAAAAACCATCGCCATCCTTGTAGGAGTTTTTATATTGCTCTTTTTCTTGTATCAAATTCAATCGGTACTGGTCTATATTGCCATTGCTTCTGTAATTACCCTTCTAGGAAGACCCCTAAATTTATTTTTAAAACGAAAATTAAAATTTCCAAACGGCATAGCAGTGCTCACTACCATGACGGCATTCTTTTTAATATTTATGGGGCTCATCAGTCTTTTCATCCCATTGATTAAAAAACAGGGAGAAAACTTATCGCTCCTAAACTTGGAACAACTTCAAGATACCATCCAGAATTTAATCACCCAAATCAATACCTTCTTTTTATCACATGGCATAGATGTATTGGATGAAATGAAACACTACGATCTGTTGGAAAACATCAACGTCATTCCAAATTTTTTGAATAACATCGTTGGAACCATTGGAACCTTAAGTATCGGTTTATTTTCAGTGGCGTTTATCACTTTTTTCCTGATGAAAGACACCCAAATCATGGAAAACTCACTTTATGTATTCACCAACAAAAAAAGTGAATCCAAGTTGAGAAAATCCGTAGAAACCATCAAACATTTACTCTCTCGATATTTTATTGGGTTGGTGTGTCAAATCACCATCCTGTTTATCATCTACTCTATTATTCTGATGATTTTCGGAATCGAAAATGGAATTGTCATTGCGTTTTTATGTGCCCTACTGAATCTCATTCCCTACATCGGCCCCATGATTGGTTGTTTTTTAATGCTCTTTTTAACAATGAGCAGCAACCTCGGATTGGATTTTCAAACTGAGATACTTCCAAAGGCAACCTATGTATTGATTGGCTATGTCTTTGCACAACTCATCGATAATTTTGTAAGCCAGCCCATCATTTTTTCAAAGAGTGTCAAGTCACACCCCCTTGAAATTTTTCTTGTCATCATCATCGCAGGCATCCTGTTTGGTGTCACCGGAATGATTCTTGCCATCCCCACCTACACCGCTCTCAAAGTGATTTTAAAAGCGTTTTTAGCCGATAACAAGATTGTCAAGTCACTTACGAAGGAGTTGTGATTTACCTCCACCCCTACACCGGATATTTAGCACTGATCTCATCCAATCCTAAATTGTGAATACTCCCTAAATGCGTATGCGGAATGCGTGTATCGGACTTATAAGTCCCTGCCTGTACTTGCCCACCAATAGTCTGATACGCTTCTCTAAACGACGCCCCTTGCATCACCAAGCTATTGATACTGTCCACCGTAAATAAGTATTGGTATTTAGGGTCCTTCAAATCAATTTTTTTCACTTGAATTTCCTGAATCGCATAATTAAAAATATCCAAAATAGCTTCTAGCTCTTCAAAGCCTTGAATCATGTTTTCTTTTAACAACTGAAAATCGCGGTGGTAGCCACTTGGCAAGTTATTGGTAATCAGAAGCATCTCCGTTTCTAAACTTTGAAGCTTGTTGCACTTCCCTCGGATCAATTCAAAAACATCAGGGTTTTTCTTGTGGGGCATGATACTGCTCCCCGTCGTGAGAGCTTCTGGAAACCCAATAAAATCAAAATTCTGGCTCATGTACAAACAAATGTCCATCGCCATTTTTCCGAGCGTATTGGCTAAATTCCCTAAACCCGACGCGATAATGCGTTCGTTTTTGCCACGGCTCATTTGTGCCGCCACCACATTGTATTTGAGGGTTTTAAACCCAAGGGCTTCGGTCGTAAATTCTCTGTCAATGGGGAACGAACTTCCATAACCCGCTGCCGACCCCAAAGGATTTTGATCCACCACCTTTTGAGCCGCTTGTAATACATATACATCGTCAATAAGCGATTCCGCATAGGCAGAAAACCAGAGTCCAAAAGACGAAGGCATGGCGACTTGTAAATGAGTGTAACCAGGTAACAACGCTGATTTATGCGTATCTGCCAAGGCAATCAAGGTTTCAAAAAAGGATTTGGTTTTGTGTTGTATCGAGCCCAAACTCGCCTTGTAATATAATTGTAACGCCACCAAAACTTGATCGTTTCTGGAGCGCGCCGTATGGATTTTTTTACCCGTATCGCCCAAGGCTTTCGTCAATTCATATTCGAGTTTGGAGTGGATGTCCTCAAACTGAGCGTCGATCACAAAAGTACCTTCACTGATCTGTGATTGAAGATTGTCAAACACCACTTCAATCGCAATGAGTTCTTCCGAATTCAGAAGCCCAATTTTGACCAACATTTGCGCATGTGCAAAGGAAGCTTGAATGTCGTAGGTCGCAATTTTAAGATCGATTTCTCGGTCGTTTCCGACGGTAAATTTTTCAATGAATGCATCGATTGAAATGCCTTTATCCCAAAGTTTCATACTTATAATATTTTAGTTAATAATTGAATATACAATGCCACGCCTTCTTTAATTTCATCGATATAAATGAATTCATCGGCAGTGTGGGAACGGGTACTGTCTCCAGGCCCTAATTTTAAGGACGGGCAACTCAACACCGATTGGTCTGAAAGTGTGGGCGATCCATAAGTCTCACGTCCCAATGCAATCCCCGCTTGAACCAAGGGATGCGCCACAGGAATCGAGGACGAATTGAGTTTTAATCCTCTTGGAAGAATCGAATCGCAAGGAGCTTCTTTTTGAAGAATTTCAACAATTTCTTTATTGCTGTATTGGTCGTTCACGCGCACATCCACCACCAACTCCACCCCTGCTGGAATCGCGTTGTGTTGCTTCCCCGCATGGATTTGTGTCACCGTCATTTTCACAGGTCCTAAGCTTTCTGACTTTTTTTCAAATTCGTAATCTTTAAACCATTGCAACACCTCAATCACATTATAAATCGCATTATCATCATTGGGGTGTGCAGCGTGCCCCGGCGTTCCTTTCACGACTGCATCAAATACTACCAAGCCTTTTTCAGCCACAGCGAGCTGCATTAAAGTCGGTTCTCCTACAATGGCAACATCAATATTTGGAATGATGGACAGCATGCTGTTTAAACCGGCGGGGCCACTGCTCTCTTCTTCTGCGGAAGCGACAAGTACCAGATTGTAATTTAGATTTTTTTGTGCATAAAAATGCGTGAAAGTCGCTATCAAGGATACTAAACAGCCACCGGCATCATTACTTCCTAGTCCATACAATTTTCCATCTTCAACTTGCGCCTGAAACGGGTCTTTGGTGTAGCCATTATTTGGTTTCACGGTATCGTGATGTGAGTTTAAAAGCAACGTGGGTTTGGACGCATCAAAGTGTTCATTGGTGGCCCAAATATTATTTTGAGATCGCTGAAACGGAATCTTAGAGTCTATAAACCACTGTTCAATCCGCGCAGCGGTTAAATGCTCTTCAGATGAAAATGAAGGAATTTCAATTAAATCTTTTAATAATTGAATCGCGGAAGTTGTTAAATTTTCTAGCGTCATTTGATGGTGAGTGTTGTGAAAATCGCTTCGGAATCAAGCAACAGTTCTGGTTTCCCGATGCACACTTTAGAGACTTGATGTTCTAAAGCATGAAAACAGTTGTTTAGTTTTGGTAACATCCCAGCGTAAATTACTTGGGCGTGTAATAATTCTTTATAAGAAGATTGGGTGATTTTTTCAATAACCGAATTGTCGTCATTGACATCTTTTAAAACACCATTTTTTTCAAAGCAATAGTACAATTCTACCTCAAATTGAGATGCGAAGGCAATGGCCAATTCAGAAGCAATCGTATCGGCATTGGTGTTTAACAGTTGTCCTTTTTGATCGTGTGTCAATGCACAAAACACAGGAGAGATACCGTGATTCAGCAACAATTCTAAGGTCGAAGTTTCTACCTTTTTAACATCGCCTACAAACCCATAATCTAGCGTTCTAGCTGGTCGTTTTTCAGAAGTGATGGTATTGGCATCTGCTCCTGTAAATCCAAGAGCGTTGCAGTCCAAGGCTTGTAATTGAGCGACGATCTTCTTGTTTATTTTACCCGCATACACCATCGTAATGAGTTCTAAAGTCGCGGCGTCCGTGATGCGTCTGCCATCCACCATTTGTACCTCTAGTCCTGTTTTCTGCGCCAAGGCTGTGGCAGATTTCCCGCCTCCATGTACCAAAATCTTAGGCCCTTCAATAGATGAAAATGTAGTCAAAAATGACGTGAGTGCTACGGAATCGTCAATCACATTCCCTCCTATTTTAATAATCTTGAGTGTGTTCTTTTTATCCATTTTCAAGAATTTTTTTCAAAACGAGTTGCGCCGCATACGTTCGATTGTTCGATTGGGCTATCACCACGGATTGCTCACTGTCCAACACCGCATCTTCCACCACTACATTTCGTCTTACGGGTAAGCAGTGCATAAATTTGGCTGTGCTTAATTTTTCTTTGGTCATCATCCAATTAGGATCTTGAGACGTGATTTTGCCGTAGTCTTTGTAATTACTCCAGTTTTTAACATACACAAAATCGGCATCTTTCAAGGCTTGCTCTTGATCATAAATGACTGGCGTATCTTTTACGATGTCCGGGTTTAACTCATAGCCTTCAGGATGGGTGATGCTAAAATCAACCTCAATCGTTTGCATCATTTCTATGAAGGAATTGGCAACCGCATGTGGCAATACTTTGGGGTGTGGTGCCCATGACAATACCACTTTTGGCTTTTGTTTCGTTTTTAACTCTTCAATTGTAATGGCGTCCGCCAATGCTTGCAGCGGATGTCCGGTCGCACTTTCCATATTGACGATTGGTACGGTCGCATGGGTCACAAAACTGTTGAGAATCCATTCGGATAAATCCTTCTCTTTATCTGTTAAAGACGGAAAAGCACGAACCGCTAAAATATCTGCGTATTGCGAAATTACTTGTGCCGCTTCTTTCACATGCTCCGATTTATCTAGGTTCATAACCACTCCCGATTCAAACTCTAATTGCCAAGCGTCGGTCACGTTCAGGACAATCACATCCATCCCTAAATGTTTGGCCGCTTTTTCGGTACTTAAACGCGTGCGAAGACTGGCATTGAAAAACAACATTACCAAGGTTTTTTGAGTCCCTAAACTTCGGTATTTATACGGGTCCGATTTTAAAGCAATCGCCTCTTGAACTGCCGAAGTAACAGAGGGAAGGTCGGTGATTTTTATATAATGGTTCATAATTTTTGTGCTAAGGCTTTAAAAAATAAATCGATGTGTGCCTTTTTAATTGTTAAGGGTGGTAAAATCCGGATCAAGTTTGGGTTTTTAGAACTTCCGGTAAATAAGAAATGATCAAAAAGTAATTTTTTACGAAGGGTTGCAACAGGAAAATCAAATTCCAATCCGAGCATTAAACCACGTCCTTTGAGTTTTTTTAGTTTGGGAATGGATTGGGCTTTTTCAACAAAATAGGCCGACATGTCTTTTGCGTTTTGCATTAAATTTTCAGATTCTAAAACGTCTAAAACAGCCAAGGTCGCTGCACAAGCCAAATGGTTGCCACCAAAGGTGGTTCCCAACAGTCCATAGGATGCTTTTATGGAAGGATGAATCAGAATGCCACCGACGGGGAACCCATTGCCCATCCCCTTCGCCATCGAGATAATATGAGGGGTAATCCCGTGTTTTTGAAAGGCGAAAAAATCACCTGTACGCCCAAACCCCGATTGTACCTCATCGGCTATTAAAACGGTATTGTATTTCTGACAAAGTAATTCCAGCCCTTTATAAAAATTCGTGCTGCTTTCATCAAGTCCGCCAACGCCTTGAATGCACTCAATAATGATGGCGCAAATAGGTTCAGATTTTAAAGTGATTTCTACTAAATCTAAATCTCCAAGTGGTAAAAAACGAACTTGTTGTTGGGCATTTATGGGTGCCACAATTTTTGGGTTGTCCGTCGCTGCTACACAAGCCGAGGTGCGTCCATGAAAGGAGTTATCAAACGCAATTACGGTGGCTTTGTTGGTGTGAAACGACGCCAGTTTTAAGGCGTTTTCATTGGCTTCCGCCCCCGAACTACACATAAACAAGTCATAATTTTTACAGCCAGAAAGTGCTTCGAGTCGGTCTGCCAACTTGGTTTGAAGTGGATTCTGTACGGCATTGCTATAGAAACCGATTTTTTGAAGTTGATTGGTGAGTGCTTTGACATACACAGGATGGGAATGTCCAATTGAAATTACTGCATGCCCGCCATAAAGGTCCAAATATTGGGTGCCTTTTTCGTCGTACAAATAAATATCGTTTGCCTTTACAGGCGTCACATCAAAAAGAGGATAGACATCAAATAGACTCATAATTACTGGGCTTTAATACTGTTAATTTTATCAAATGAAGCAACCATTCCTTGAATCAGCGACGAGCTCAATCCTTTGTGTTCCATCTCATTCAAACCTTCAATGGTACATCCATTTGGCGTGGTCACTCGGTCAATTTCCTGTTCGGGATGATTTCCTGAACTGATCAATAAATTAGCAGCACCTTCACAAGTAAACATGGCTAATTTTTGAGCCTCTTCAGCATCAAATCCGAGTTGAATGGCGGCTTGTGTGGTAGCACGAATCAAACGCATCCAAAAGGCAATTCCACTGGCACAAACGACGGTGGCGGCTTGCATTTGTTGTTCCGGAATTGAGATGGTCGTTCCCAAACGGTTGAAGATGGCTTCGGCGACGGCTAGGCGTTGTTTGCCCATTTCATTGCTGCAAATACAGGTCATGGATTTCCCAACGGCGATGGCTGTGTTTGGCATGGCACGAATGATAAATTGATCGGTTCCCACAAGGCCTTCAATTCTTGAAATTGAAAAGCCTGTGATGGTGGAAATTAAGACGTGTTTCTCTGTTAAAAAGGGCTGAACTTCGGTTAGAATTTTTTCTAAATGGGCAGGTTGTACAGCAAAAATAATAATGTCCGATTGGTGAATCGCTTCTTTATTATCTGAGGTTAGAAAAACATTTTTATAACCTTCAAAATCTGCCAAACCACGGACGTTTCGTTTGGTGAGGTATAGGGTCGTAATCGCATTATTGGTAATGAGCCCTTTGGCAATAGAGCTTCCTAAATTTCCTGTGCCGATGATTGCTATTTTCATACTGTTGTTATTTAAAAATAATTAGCTTTAAGTTGTAATCCCAAATGTGCTTCAAACCCAAACATCAAATTCATGTTATGAACGGCTTGACCCGAAGCGCCTTTGAGTAAATTGTCGATCACACTTGTAATGAGTAGTTTACCCTCATGCACTTCCAAATGCAATAAACATTTATTGGTATTGACCACTTGTTTTAAATGCAAGGGATCGTCCGAAACGGTGGTAAATTCTGCATCTTTATAATAAGTTTTATAGAGTGCTTTCGCCATCTCTAAAGTGCCTTCATACTTTGTGTAAAGTGTGGCGAAAATTCCTCTGGAGAAATTCCCTCGATTGGGAATAAAATGAATCACACTCTTCAAATCTTCTTGGAGCGAGTCCACCGATTGATGGATCTCTCCTAGGTGCTGATGGTTAAATGCTTTATAGTGAGAAAAATTATCCACACGCCACGTAAAATGGGTGGTTGCGGATAAGGCGGTTCCTGCTCCGGTAGCACCGGTGACGGCGTTGACATGAATGGCATCTTCTACCAAACCCTCAGCGGCTAAAGGTAAAATTGCCAATTGAATGGCGGTTGCAAAACACCCTGGGTTTGCGATGTACTGCGCCGACTGAATGGCAGTCTTGTTCAATTCTGGCAAGCCATATACAAACTGTTTATTTTGAAATACGGCATCTTGTGTGAGTCTAAAATCGTTTGATAAATCAATAATTTTAGTGTCCTTTGAAAAGGGGTTCTTTTCTAAAAATAATTTAGAATTCCCATGTCCCAAACAAAGGAATAAAACATCCACATCTGTATTGATTGCATCTGTAAACAGTTGGTCTGTAGAACCAACTAAATCTTGATGAATGGCACTTAATTTTTTACCCGCACTCGAAGTACTGTAGACAAAATTGATTTCGGTTTTGGAGTGTACGAGCAACAATCGAATCAATTCTCCTGCGGTGTATCCTGCGCCTCCTATAATGCCTGCTTGTATCATAATTCCGAATTTACTTGTTGATGTATCTTGTTTTGATTGCCATTAATTTTGATGAAACCTTTGGCTTCTTCAGCAGACCAACCGTTGTTAATTTCGCCATAACTTCCAAACTTAGCGTTCATCAAATCATGTGCGGATTGAATACCATTGATTGAAAAGTGATAGGGTTTTAAGACCACTTCCACAGTACCCGAAACGCTGTGTTGACTGCTGGCTAAAAACGCTTCCATATCGCGCATGACGGGATCTAAATACTGACCCTCGTGCAAATGCATGCCATAAAAATTAGACAGATAATCTTTGTGTTGAAGTTGCCATTTGGTCAAGGTATGTTTCTCTAATAAGTGATGTGCTTTTACGATAATCAGTGCGGCGGCGGCTTCAAAACCCACACGGCCTTTGATGCCAACAATGGTATCGCCGACATGAATGTCTCTTCCAATGGCAAATTTTGAAGCTCTATCGTCCAGAAGTTGAATGTTGATTTCAGGTACATTTTCAACTCCGTTGAGTGCCGTCAATTCTCCTTTCGTAAAAGTAAGGGTGACCGTTTCAGGGGTTTCGGATTCTAACTGAGATGGATAGGCAGATTCTGGCAACGCCAAGTGAGATGTCAGCGTTTCATCGCCTCCAACACTGGTTCCCCAAAGTCCTTTGTTGATTGAATATTTTGCTTTTTCCCAATCCAAATCAATTCCATTTAATTTTAGATAAGCTATTTCTTCTTGTCGTGTGAGCTTCTGATCTCTAATGGGTGTGATGATTTCAATCTCTGGCGCAAGGGTTTGGAAAATCATATCAAAACGGACTTGATCGTTTCCAGCGCCTGTACTTCCGTGAGCGATGTATTTAGCATCAATGGATTTTGCATACTCAATAATTTCGATGGCCTGTACAATGCGTTCGGCACTGACCGATAGTGGGTACGTATTGTTTTTTAAGACATTTCCGAAAATAAGAAACTTCACTACTTTTTGATAAAAGGTGGTGACGGCTTCGATATTTTTATAGGTTGAGACGCCCATTTTATAGGCATTTTGTTCGATGGTTTGAACGTCACTTTCAGAAAACCCACCTGTATTGACACTGACGGCATGGACTTCGTAGCCTGCTTTTGACAAAGAGACGGCGCAGTAGGACGTATCGAGTCCGCCACTGTAGGCGATGACTAGTTTTTTTGAGTTTTTCATTTGTTATGTTTTTTTAGAAACAAGCTTTGCTTGATGCTTTTTAATCTTAGAAAGGTTTTTTCTTTCACTTTTTTAGAGGTGTTTTCTGGCTTGGAAGTCGGGTCGAATAACATCCCTGTACACAAACACATGCTTTGAGTTGTGCGTTGAAGGACATCGTAGTTTTTACAGGTTTGACAGCCGTTCCAGAAGGATGGTTCGTCGGTAAGTTCAGAGAAGGTAACAGGTTTATATCCAAGTGCAGTGTTGAGTTTCATCACAGCGAGACCGGTGGTGATGCTAAATATTTTTGCGTTTGGATATTTAGTTCTCGAATGCTCAAAAACGACTTGCTTGATTTTCTTAGCCAGGCCTTGATTTCTGAAATCAGGATGTACAATGAGCCCCGAATTGGCCACGAATTTATCATGGCTCCAAGTTTCTATGTAGCAAAATCCCGCAAAGGTATCCCCCTCTAAGGCAATGACGGCATTGCTTGTTTCCATTTTAGAAATAATGTATTCTATGGAACGTTTTGCAATTCCCGTGCCCCTAACTTGTGCAGCAGCTTCGATAGCGTCGCAAATAGTTTGGGCGTGAATTGTATGTGATTTATCTGCAATAATGATATCCATTATATAAGATTTAAGTTGAAAAAAAAGTTTGAAAAAAAATTGAAGGACGAACCGGACACACCTAAGTTCAGAAACTAGTTGAACACCCTAAGGGCGACGGCGCGTGATGCGAGGACGTGCAAAACCGGGGCTATAAAGAATAACCGTTGGGGTAATGAAGGTTTTAAAATTATGTAGGTCCATATAAATGTTGTCCACGATAACTGTATCGTCTTATAAATATGAAGTAAATATAAAAATTAATTAAAGTGGGGCGTAATGGGGCTCAAAAATATTTTTAGTTTTTCGGTATTCTAAAAATAGGTATGCGTTCAATATTAATAATTAAAAAAAAAATCTAATAAATGAATAAATCGCAGTATGTGATCTTGACTGTTCGATCAAAATATTGACTGTAATGTATTTAGACGACTCTTTGGAAGTCCTAAAAAATTTCTACAAATTCTGGCAATGTGTAGCCACTGCAAGGGTTTTCAACAGGGTCATCAGATGAGCATGTGAAAATTAATGTGGTAATAGATAATGTAAAAATTACTGCTATGGTTGTACGTCTTCATACCAAAGTGGAATATTTTCAAGTAAATTTAGTAA
>TARA_B110001469_G_scaffold17128_1_pt1 | contig 24262 bp, 22 predicted proteins | sample TARA_B110001469 | Tara Oceans TARA_B110001469 (sample SAMEA4397034) | marine metagenome | biome: Polar Biome; feature: [SRF] surface water layer (ENVO:00010504); material: water (ENVO:00002006), including particulate matter (ENVO:01000060) such as... | depth 5 m
ATACCGTCGTCACCAAAGGAAGAGTCGGCGAGACCTACAACATCGGCGGCAATAATGAACGGCAAAATATTGAGCTCGTTCGCACATTGTGTTCCCTTATGGACGAGCTGGTCGGATATGGAAGATTGAATATAGAAGATGGGGATACCCAAAATCCGATATCCGATATCCCATCTCCAGTGAGTGAAGCGAGCGCATCTTCGACTAAAGGTCCCAAGTCCTTCCAGGATTTGATCACCTTTGTCACAGACCGCCCCGGCCACGACATGCGCTACGCGATCGATCCCACCAAAATTAGAGACGAACTAGGCTGGGAGCCGAAAGAAGACTTCGCCAGCGGCTTCCGCAAAACCGTCCTCTGGTATTTAAACAACAGAGAGTGGACCGACCGCATCTTAAGCGGAGACTACAAGTTAGACCGCCTCGGAAATGTTGGAAAATAATGTGCTGAGCGGAGCGAAGTCCCGCCGAGTGAAACGAGGGCACCGCGCAGCGAGCGGGGGTGGGAGAATATTTTATCTGGCGACTACCAACTAGATCGCTTGGGAAAGTCTTAGTTCGGGAAAATCGCGTGAGACCAAGTCTTTTACGCGATCAGCCATCGTTAATCAGTAATCGCCGGCTCTGCCGGCCATCAATAATATGTGTGGAATAGTTGGATATATCGGCCGCGATCGAGCGGGCAGTGTCATGGTGGATGGGCTCAAGCGCCTCGAATACCGTGGTTATGACTCCTCTGGTGTCGCCGTCTTTACAGAGGACGGCATCAAGCAAACCAAGCGCACGGGCAGGGTGGTTGAGCTCGAAACCGCGCTCGGCGATGATCTCGGCGGCACGCTCGGTATCAGTCATACGCGCTGGGCCACGCATGGTGATGTGACGGAGGAAAACGCCCACCCGCATACCAGCAGCGACAGTAAGATCGCGCTCGTCCACAACGGTGTGATCGAAAACTACGTTGGCATGAAAAAGTTCCTGATCGAACAGGGCTATACCTTCCAATCACAGACCGACACTGAGGCCCTCTGCAATCTCATCGCTTACCATTATGCGAAGGAACCTGAAGTTGCGGGCAAGAACCGATTCCTCGAATCCGTCCGCAAGAGCCTCCGCCATGTCGAAGGCACTTACGGGATCGCTGCGCTCTGCACGGACTTTCCAGGCGAACTCATTGGTGCGCGTAAGGGGTCCCCACTCATTCTCGGTATCGGCGAGGGCGAACACATTCTCGCCAGTGATGCCAATGCGCTGACCCACTGCACACGGAATGTGGTCTATTTAGATGACAATGAAGTCGTGCATCTGACCGACGACGACTTTTCCATCACCACTGTCAGCAGCAAGTCCGTCGAAGCAGTCATCCATCAAGTCGATTGGGACACCTCCGAAGCGGAATTGGGCGATTACGATCATTTCATGCAGAAGGAAATTTTCGAGCAGCCGACATCGCTCAACAACGGGATGCGCGGACGTTTCTCGGACGACGGCAGCACCGCGGTCTTCGGTGGCTTGAACCTCAACTCACAAGAGCTGCGCCAAGTCGACCGCATCCTGTTTCTCGCTTGTGGCACTGCATGGCACTCCTGCCTGGTCGCCGAATATCTGATCGAGCGCTTTGCGCGCATTCCGGTTGAAGTCGAATACGCCTCCGAGTTCCGCTACCGCAACGCACCGCTCGATAAGAACACCCTCGTCATCGCGATCAGCCAATCCGGCGAAACCATCGATACGCTCGGTGCACTCCGCGAAGCCAAGCGTAAAGGTTACCGCACGCTGGCTATAAACAACAGCGTCGGCTCAACCATCGCCCGCGAGAGCGATGGCGGCATTTACCAGCACGCTGGCCCCGAAATCGGCGTCGCCTCGACCAAAGCATTTACCTCGCAAATCATGATTTGCGCGATGCTCGCCTTGTATCTTGGCCGCTTGCGTGACCTGAGCTATGGCGACGGAATTGAGATCGTCAAAGCACTCAAAAAAGTGCCCGAGCAAGTGGAAGAGATCCTCAAGCAGAACGAACAGATCGCGACGATCGCCAAGAAATACGCGAGCTACGAAGACTGCCTCTTCCTTGGCCGTCAACTCATGTTCCCGATCGCCCTGGAAGGTGCGCTCAAACTGAAGGAAATTTCCTACATTCACGCCGAAGGCTATCCCGCGGCCGAAATGAAGCACGGCCCGATCGCTCTGATTTGCGAAGAGTGCCCGAGCGTGTTTCTTGCGACCTCCGGCGAAATTTTCCACAAGAGCCTCGCGAGCGCTCAGGAAGTCAAAGCGCGTAAGGGCAAGGTCATCTGTATCGTCACCGAAGACTGCGACATGCCGGACGACTTAGCCGACGACACGATCATCGTCCCTGAGTGCCACGAAATCGTCACACCGATCCTCATGAGCATTCCGGTTCAACTCCTAAGCTACCATGTTGCCTTAGAGCGCGGTTGCGATGTCGACAAACCCCGCAACCTCGCTAAGTCTGTCACTGTCGAATAGAATATTTGTCGTTCGCGACACCACCGCGCCTCTGGCGCGCCCCACTCAATCACTTAACTGCGGCTTGGCCGCTACCATTAAACTCGAAACGTCGTTTCTCATATGAAAAAAATCGCAATTATTGGTCTTGGCTATGTTGGCCTTCCTCTTGGGCTTCGCTTTGCAGAGTCAAATGTCTCCGTCCTCGGTCTCGATGTGGATCAGTTAAAAGTTGATGCGATCAACGCAGGACGTTCTTACATCCGTCATATCGAAGCGGATACCATTGCTGCTGCACGTAATAGCCGGCTGCTCGAAGCATCCACCGACTTTTCGCGTGTCGCCGAAGTCGATGCGGTTCTGATCTGTGTGCCGACTCCTCTTAACAAATACCGCGAGCCGGATATTTCCTATGTGCTTAAGTCCGGCGAGGCAATTGCCCCGTATTTAACTAAGGGCACTCTAGTCGTTCTAGAGTCCACCACCTATCCGGGCACGACGGATACCGATTTACTCAAAGTGATTGAAGCAGGGTGCAGCCTCAAGGCTGGTGTCGATTTTCACTTAGCCTTCTCGCCGGAGCGCGAAGATCCGGGTCGCAAGGATCATTCCGTCAAAACCATCCCGAAGGTGATGGGTGGGCTCACCCCTAAGTGTCTCGAACGTTGCGTTGAACTTTACTCCTTGGCGCTGGATGCGGTTCATCCCGTCAGTTCTTGTCGTGTGGCCGAAGCAACCAAGCTCACCGAGAATATTTTCCGTTCGGTTAACATCGCTTTGGTCAACGAGTTGAAAATGGTTTTCCACAAGATGGACATTGACGTGTGGGATGTGGTCAATGCCGCTGCCACCAAGCCTTTCGGCTATATGCCATTTTATCCTGGACCGGGGCTCGGTGGTCACTGTATTCCGATTGATCCGTTCTATCTTACTTGGAAGGCGCGTGAGTATGATCAACACACTAAGTTTATTGAGCTTGCCGGTGAAGTGAATACAGCAATGCCCGACTATGTGGTCGCGCGGGTAGCTGAAGCACTGAACGACGATGCGAAATCAATCAAAGGCTCAAAGATACTGCTGCTCGGAATGGCCTATAAGCCGAACGTCGATGACGACCGTGAATCACCGAGTTATGTTCTGACTGAAAAGCTTGAAGCCAAAGGTGCTTCAGTCAGCTACAACGATCCGTATGTCCCCGAGATCCGCCTCACCCGCGAACATCCGCAACTTGCTGGCCGCAAATCGACAGATATCACCGACGACTACGACTGCATCCTCCTCGCCACCCACCACAACGAATACAAGGACTTCGACTTCAGTGGTTTCAAATGTCCAGTGATCGATACGCGCAACGCAGTGTCGAAGCGCCCAGCAAAGTATTATCGTGCATAGTTCGCTGTCTCGATAGAGTTTGTCGAATGCCTTTAGGCCACGGCGAGAGTCCCTGACCGCTGCGCGGGCACCGCTTATAACCGCTAATGACACGCTTATTATGGAAAAAGAAAACAGAGAGTATTTGGGAGTCGAAGGCTACGCTCTGATGGGGGCTGCCTTCGAGGTGCATAGCGAGCTGAATGGTGGGCTCTCAGAGGAAATCTATCAAGAAAGTCTCGAATGGGAGTTGGGCTTGCGGGAAATCCCGTTCCAGACGAAGGAGCAGCTCAAAGTCTATTATAAGGGGCATCTTTTAAACAAACGTTACATCCCGGATCTTCATGTCTATGAGGAGCTCATCATTGAACTCAAGGCCGTCAAGGAATTGAACTCGGAACACGAGCAACAATTACTCAACTACATGCACATTACAAAGAAGGCGGTGGGCTATTTGATTAACTTTGGTCCCATGAAGCAGTTGGAATGGAAACGATTCATCCTCAAAGAATATATTCCCACATCGTTGTAAGATAAGCGTCCCATAAGCGGTGATAAGCGGTTGAAAAATGTCGAATTCAGTTCCCAGAGCCACTATCGCGGAGACCGCTAATCACCGCTAATATAACGCTTATAATAAAGCCCTTGAAATAGAAACCACTCGCGCTCGCGCGGCTCACTCAACTAAAAATCTAAATTTTTTATGAAAGGAATTATACTCGCCGGCGGTGCCGGATCTCGCCTCCATCCCATCACACTTGCCGTATCGAAGCAGCTCATGCCGATTTACGACAAGCCGATGATCTATTATCCGCTGTCTGTCCTCATGCTGGCCGGGATCAACGAGATCCTGATTATCACCACACCTGAAAATCAGGCAGCTTTTAAGCGTCTGCTGGGCGATGGCTCGGAACTTGGTTGCCGCTTTGAGTATACCATTCAAGAAGTGCCCAACGGGTTGGCTCAGGCCTTTGTTCTCGGTAAAGAGTTCATTGGCGACGATAAAGTCGCCCTCGTCCTCGGTGACAACATCTTCTACGGATCCGGCTTTGGAGGACTCGTGCGCCGTCATACCGATCCAGATGGTGCGGTTATTTTTGCGGCCCCGGTGCATGACCCCGAGCGCTACGGTGTCGTCGAGTTCGACGATGAGAAGAATGCTATTTCGCTTGAAGAAAAACCAGCTGAGCCAAAGTCCAACTTCGCAGTCCCCGGCCTCTATTTTTACGATAACGATGTTGTGGAAATTGCCGAAACGATCGAACCCTCGGCGCGTGGCGAATACGAGATCACTACGGTGAATCAAGTCTACCTTGAACGAAAGAAACTCAAAGTCGGCGTGTTCAACCGCGGCATCGCGTGGTTGGATACCGGAACCTTTGCTTCGCTCAACGAGGCCTCTACTTTTGTTCGTGTTATAGAGGAGCGGCAGGACACAAAGATCGGCTGCATCGAAGAGGTCGCTTATTACTCCAAATTTATCACGAAAGCGCAGCTTCTGATATTAGCCGAGAAATACGCAAAATCCGGATACGGCGATTATTTGAAGCGAGTGGCACAGTAGTTTGCTGATTTTGTGAGATGATGCCTGATTCACGATTTTTTTTTCGTTTCCCATGGAATGGGTTGAGTGACTGCATCATACATGCAGAAGAGAAACTGGTTCGAGCGCACGATAGTTATTACGCGGCTAAAACAGGGGATTCGGACGCAGCATTTGAGTTAGTGACTACCTTTTTGAATGATCGATCCTTGGCTGAGATTGAAAAGTTTGGAAGCGAGAGTGACGAAGATGCTATTTCACTTGTTTCGGCGCATGCGCTTGAGCGAGAAGGGGTGAATGCGATTCCTGAGGCGATGGCTGAAGTGCTTGGGACTCGCCTTGGTTGGAACGTTGAGCATCAAGTCGTTCAGACTAACATTGTCAGTCATACGAAAGCAGATGGCTTTTCTCGCCTTGCGAAGCAGGCTGAATTTGAGGGAAATGTTGAGTCGGGTAAAAAATACTTTTTGGTCGATGACTTTATTGGCCAAGATGGAACACTTGCGAACCTTCGCAGATGGGTGCTAAATTGCGGAGGGCAGGTTCTTGGAGCGACAGTGTTGACAGGTAAGGATTATTCCGCGAAATTAACAGTTGAACAAACACAGATTGATGAACTCGAAAAAACACATGGCAGAGAACTCCAGGAGTGGTGGAAAAGTCGCTTCGCCTTCGACTATGACTGCCTTACAAGCTCTGAAGCGCGTTACCTCATCCGAACCCCGTCGGCTGACCGCATCCGAAATCGAATTGTTGCGGCAGTCCAAACGTGAAGTTGGCGCTCGTGTGCGTGAACTTGTCGGGGCTCATTAATGTTATCGCGGACTTGGCTCGATACTGGCACCTTTGCTTCGCTCAACGAAGCATCCACCTTTGTGCGAGTCATTGAAGAGCGCCAGGATACCAAGATCGGCTGTATTGAGGAAGTGGCTTACTATTCAAAGTTTATCACGAAAGCGCAGCTTCTGGTATTAGCCGAGAAATACACAAAATCCGGATACGGCGATTATTTGGAGCGTGTGGCCAGCGTCTAGGGGCATCACAAGTATTGCCGCTTCGCGGAGACCGCTTATTATCGCTAATCACACGCTTATTATAGAACTCCAAATCTTTCTTCGCATCGTGCTGGATAAGCGTTCCATTAGCGGTGATAAGCGGTTAAGAAAAAATGTCAGCAGCGGCCTACATCGCCTTTAGTTCGAAGCGGGAGTCAGCCCATTAGTTGTAAATCCGGATATATTAAGCACCATCAAAATAAGTGAAACGAATTAACGTAACAGAACCCTTTCTTCCTCCCTTTGAAGAATACGTCGAGTATCTGAAAGGCATTTGGGAGCGTAATTGGCTGACGAATCAAGGGCCGCTCGTGCAAGAGCTCGAAGCAAAGCTGCAAGCCTATCACGGGCTTTCGATGCCAGTGCATTGTGTCGCCAATGGTTCACTTGGCTTGCAGATCGCGCTTAAGGCGCTCGGCGTAAAGGGTGAGGTGATCACCACCCCGTTTTCGTATGTCGCGACGACAGCCTGCCCTTTGTGGGAAAGCTGCACGGTCAAGTTCGCCGATATTGAGCCTGATACCCTGACGATTGATCCGAAGGCAGTCGAAGCCGCGATCACATCGAAGACTGAAGCGATCCTGGCAACTCATGTGTTTGGTAATCCCTGCGATTGCGAAGCCCTTGAAGCGATTGCGAAGAAGCACGGATTGGCGCTGATATTCGATGCCGCTCATGCCTTCGGGGTTACTTACAAAGGGAAGAGTATTTTAGAATATGGCGATGCCTCTATGGTCAGTCTGCATGCGACTAAGCTCATGCATGCAGTTGAAGGTGGCTTCATCGTCGCCAAAGATCCTGCAGTTTCCGAGAAAATGGAATGGATGCGTCGCTTCGGCCATAAGGGGCAGGATGAGTTTCATGGCGTGGGAACAAATGCCAAAATGAGCGAGTTTCATGCCGCAATGGGTTTGTGCAACTTGAATCACATCGATGAGATTCTGGTTAAGAGGAAGGCGATCTGTGATGCCTACGATGCTTCATTATTAAACGATACATCATTCGCAATTCGCCCTTCGCTATCGACTATCGACTATCGTGAAGGAGCTTCCAGGAATTATGCTTACTACCCAGTCATTTTTGAAACAGAGAGTAGGTTGCTGGACGCGGTCGCTCGACTGGAGTCGGACGGGATTTATGCGCGTCGCTATTTTTTTCCAGATTTGAGTGATTTGCACTTCGAAGAAAGTCAACGATCAGAAATTAATATAATATCCGAGAATATTGCGACGCGCATTGTTTGTTTACCTCTGTCCGCTTCGTTGGAGCAGTGTGATCGGGAGATGATTATAAACGTGTTGATGCAATTGTAGATGAAGGATGTTAAGCGTAGCCTAAATGTGATTAGGGGTTGAAGGGGGGAATATGAAGAAAGAAATGAAAAAGGTGGTAGTCTTGGGCTCGTTGCCAATCGCTTCTATGGTATGTCGTGAATTTATGGAAAGAGAGGATACGGACTTAGTGGCCGTGGTGCTCTGCCCATATGCCCGAAATAATGATCCGTGGGATGTTGAGCCATTGGCATGGTTCGCCATGAGGAATAGGATACCAGTTCTTTCGATGAAAGAATTAGTAGAAGTTTATGCTGAAGGTGAGCTTGATTGTGCTTTTTCGTGCCGATTCGCAAAAATCATAAAGAACCCATTCATCAAAAGATTTAAAGTCGGCGTGGTTAATTTTCACGGAGGATTGCTTCCTGAATTTGGAGGTTTATATAGCTCCTGTCACACTTTATTGACTGGCAGCAAAATAGGCGGAGGGACGTTACATTACATTGCAGATGAAACGATTGATACTGGCCCAGTAATCGATAGAGGTGTTTTTCGTATAGAACCTGAAGATACATCTTTATCGGTGTTTAGAAAAACGCAGGAAGCGCTGTATGATGTGTTTCTTGAGAATGTAGATGGGATCGTTAATGGGACAGTGGCTACGGTTTCACAGGAACAGTTGTTGTCTGAAGGGCATAAGAAACGCTATTTCGACGGTAAGAGTTTGGATAACAAAATCGAATTAGAATCATTCGATCACATTATTACAAAAGCACGTTCTTACGACTTCAGAGGGCATGAACGGGCTTATATCGAAAAGGACGGAGTTAAGGTTTATGCCACGACGACACCGCTACACCTCCTTGAGCGTGCAGGAGAGCGATTCGGTTCGCCTCTGGAAAAATTGCAAGTGTCGGGTGCCGATGTTCGTTGCAAGCGAGATGATTTATACCCTGCGCTTGGAGGGGGGCACAACGCTAGGAAGGTTCAGTATATTTTAAAGTATGCGGTTGAACATGGCTTTAACGCGCTTGTGAGCGGCGGAACCCTTCAATCCAATCACGCGCGCGCTACTGCTATAGCTTCGGCTGCATCGGGCATGCATTGCTCTTTGATATTACATTCTGAATTCCCCAATCAAGTTAGTCATCTCGTCGGGAATTTAAAATTAATGCAAATGAGTGGTGCGGAGCTGCATTTTTGTCAGCTGATAGACTTCCAGAAGACGATAGATGAAGAAATGAGGCGATTGACAGCCGAGGGCTTCAAGCCGCTTTGTATTTCAAGTGAGGGGCATTGCATTCAGGGATCGGTTGCGTATTTCGAAGCTGCTCGGGAGGCTCGAGGTCAGTGTGGTGGCTGGGTTCCTGATTATGTTGTTCATGCCAGCGGAACCGGGACTACACAGGCTGGATTGATTGCGGGGTATGCTGGTCTTTCTACAAAAGTTATTGGAATCTCAGTTGCTCGCGAAAAAGGGCGTGGCACTCAAGTGGTTGAAGAGTCTCTAAGAGAGCTGAGTGATCATTTAAAAATGGATTTATCTGCGATGCATGTTGATTTTCGTGATGATTGGATCGAGGGCGGTTATGAGGGATCATCAGATCGGTTGCTTCAGGTTGTAGATGAGGCTGCACGAAGAGGCTTGTTTCTTGACCCCACCTACACTGGTAAAGCATTTCTTGGAATGAATGAATTGATACAAACGGGGGAGATCCCACATGGAAGTAAGGTTCTGTTCTGGCATACTGGAGGCTTGCTCAACTTACTTTCTTCTCCTGCATATTTAAAAAAGACAGTATGAATATTTTATTAAGTTCAGTTTTTCGAATCGACGATTTGGTTCGTTATTTTCAAGAGAAATTGTTTGAGCGCTGGCAAGTTTTTGTCACGAATTCAATCGCAGAAATGACTGGAATGTTTGCAGCAGGAGTTTCTGTTCCTGCTGTAAATGATCAAGAATTTCACAATAGACTTTTAGATGTCTGCCAGAGGCATCAAATCTCTTAACTGTGTTCACTATACGATCGATGCTCTCATGCTCGTGTTTTCTGAGGGGAATTTTTTGTTGAATCAAAAAAAGTGTGTCGGGAACTAAAACATTTTTGAAATCATGAAGTCTATATTAATAGTTCAGGAATTTAAAGAAGCGGATCGTGAGATGATCGAAGCTCAATTAGGGCCTTTCTTTCGGATCATTTACCCGGGTAGCTATTCTCAAAGCGGAATCATTGAAGCCGCGAAGAGTAGTGATGCTGAGATTTATCTTGGAGTTTATCTGTCTGATGAAATCCTGAAATCGTCTAAGCGACTGAAAATTTTCCAAATGGTGAGCACTGGTGTTGATCGTCTTCCCTTAGAAAGGTTTGCTGAGCGAGGAATTCAGGTTTGCAATTCTCAATCACACTCTGCGTATGTTGCTGAGTATGCGTTGTCTATGCTGATGGCGTTGGTTAAGAAATTACACGTCCATGATCGTCTCATGCGATCTGGTGTTTGGTGGCGCCCGAGTGGAGGGGGGGATGACTTTTTGTATCTTTCGGATACCATTATTCGTAAGCGTGTTGGATTTATTGGTTTTGGGCGTATTGGCCAAAATATGGCGAAAATGCTAACCGGTTTTGACTGTGAAGTCTCAGCATTCAATTCCAGTCAGAATTCCATCGTCGATGGTGTAGGGGCAGTTAACTATTGCTCCAAAGAAGAGCTGATTGAAAATAGTGACATCATTGTTATTTCTATTCCACTGACTGATTCAACAAAGTCTTTAATCACTGCGAAGGATTTTAAACTAGCGAAGGTTTCGAGTTTATGGGTTCATATCTCTCGAGGTCCAGTCGTTGATCGAGATGATTTATATCAAGCGCTAGTTACTAATGAGATCGCTGGCGTCGCAATAGATAATTGGTTTGAGCCTGTTGTAGAGCGAAATGGTGGGAAATATCCGTCCTCTTTGAAGTTCGAAAAGTTGGAAAATGTGCTGTTATCGCCATATCGTGCAATTTATATCAATAATGGCTCGCCGCATTTAGACGATGCCCTCAATAACTTGAAGAATTACGCAGAAGGGCGTGACTTGTGTAATTGTATCGATCTCGATCGTGGTTATTAAGCGCTATTTAATATGAAATTATGAATGTTCTCTTAACATCAGTTGGACGTAGAGCCTACTTAGTTGACTATTTTAGGGAGGCTTTAGGGGATTCTGGTAGAGTCATTGCAACCAATACGATTGCTGAAACTACGGGGATGTTTGCTGCAGATGTAGCCGAGTTAGTGCCTCCTGCTATTGCCCCTAATTTTGTAGATCGCCTTTTGGAAATCTGTAAAACTCACAACATAACCCTGCTCTGTTCGCTGCATGACTGGGAGGCTCCTTACATCGCGAGGAATGCGAGTCGTTTTGAGGCCCTGGGTGTTCGTTTGATGATGCCGTCAATCGATGTAATCGAGATGTGTTTGGATAAGTATAAGACATTCCAGTTCGCGCAGGAAATCGGTGTGCCTTCCCCTAGGACTTATCTTAGTGTGGATGAGACATCTGAAGCGCTTGCGAGGAGTGAAGTCGACTTTCCCTTGATTTTGAAACCACGTTGGGGGCAAGGGTCGATTGGGGTGCGTATCGTATCAAAATCATCAGAGCTTACCTCTGCCCATGAAGCACTCCGGCAAGATATTTTGTCAGCTGGCTTTGATCATCTTGCTGCAAATAGTTTTGAACAAATCGTAATCCAAGAATGTTTGATTGGGCAGGAATATGGTGTGGATATTCTTAATAATTTAGATGGAGAGTTTGCTGCTTGTTTTATCAAAAAGAAATTAGCGATGCGAGCAGGTGAAACGGATTCTGCAATTACTGTCGAGCAGCCAATGATTGAGGCTCTGGCGCGTAAGGTAGCTGAGGCGACCCGTCACCCCGGAAACATGGATGCTGACTTTTTTGTTTTGAAAAATGGCGAGGCCGTTCTTTTGGAGCTTAATCCACGCTTTGGTGGTGGTTATCCATTCAGTCACCTTGCAGGCGTGAACATTCCTGCTGCTTTGATCGCGTGGTGCGACGGGATCACGCCGAATCGTGACTGGTTGACGATGGCATTGAATGTCAGTGGTTTTAAGGACGTTCGGGTGGTTGGAGTTCAATCGCGGAATAAATAGTGGGAATTTCCTTACAGAAAAAAGCGACTTCAGGTATTTTCTGGAGTGCCGCTGAGCGCTTTGGGCAACAAGGCTGTGGTTTTTTTGTGCAGCTTGTCCTTGCGCGACTGTTGGCGCCCGAAGAATTTGGTCTCATTGCGATGGTGGCGGTTTTTGTGGCGCTCTGCCGTGGAATTGCGGATGCGGGTTTTCATGAAGCGATTATACAAAAGCGTGAGTTGGATGAGTCGTTAATCGCGACAGTTTTTTACTGTAATTTGTCGTTGAGCGCTCTGTTGACCGTCGGGCTTTGGGGCGCGGCACCATTTATTGCCGAATTTTACGAGCAAGAACAACTGACGCTTCTGCTGCGTGTGCTTTCAATGGCTTTGGTGATTGATGGATTTGCTCGCATTCAGTTGAGCCTATTGCAGCGGGAGATGCTCTTTCGCAAGCTAGCCACTGCGACTCTGGTAGCAACGCTTGCTTCTGGCATCGTTGCGGTTGTTTTAGCCTTGAAAGGTCTGGGGGTCTGGGCGCTGGTTTGGCAGGTGATTCTGCAGCGGTGCTTTGTGGCCGTGCTTGTCTGGTGGCAGTCGAATTGGCGTCCAAAATTATTATTTTCGGTGGCGAGCTTGAAAGAGATCATGCCGTTTGCCTCTCGAATGTTTGCCTCAAATTTACTCAATAACATCTTTCAGCAGTTGTATGTTCTAGTGATTGGTCGTTTGGGCACTCCGGTGGACCTGGGCTATTATCAGCGAGCAGATTCTTTTAAACGTTTAGCATCTACGACGAGTAATACTTTGATGGCTCGGATCACCTTTCCTCTGTTTGCTCAAGTGCAGGATGACCCTGAGCGCTTGCGCCGTGGCTTTATTAAAGCGTCGCGTCTGTTAGTGTTTCTGTTTTTCCCTTTCATGGCGGTTCTGGCCGCAGTCGGCGAGCCGTTGATCGTGACTTTGATTGGTGAAAAGTGGTTGCCTTCGGTGCCTTATCTACAGGTCCTGTGTATCGTTGGAGCCTTGCATCCGGTGCACGCGATTAATCTCAGTGTGATCAAAGCCATGGGGGAAGGTGGTATGTTTCTGCGGTTGGAAGTGATTAAGAAGGCCATCATTATTGTAGTGCTACTCGCGACCTTTCAACATGGAGTGTATGCGATAGTGCTGGGGCAGCTACTGTGCAGTGTTCTCGCGCTGTGCGTGAACGGATTTTACACATATCGACTGATTGCGGTCAGTTACTGGCAGCAGTTTAAGATCTATATGTGCGCGACTCTTCTCTCCGCTGTAATTGCGATGATTATTCTGAGCCTGTTACCGTTCATCCACGCAGTGGCTCCGGTCCGTTTATTAGCTGGCCTTGCTCTTGCTGGTATGCTGTGGCCGTTCGGTCTTTGGCTGGGGCGACGAGCTTTTGTCGAAGAGCTGAAGTGGTTCCTAGGAGAACTCTCTCGTTTGCCTGTTTTGGGTAAAATTCTAGGTTAATTGATATGATTTTACACCTCATCGGTAATGATCCGAAGTTCCCCAAGCTGATTAAGCAGAAGTTTGAAGCGGCCGATCCAGGGCAGCATGTCTATGTGATCGTAAAGGCGACCCCAAAGCAGCCGGAAAATGGTGGTGATGATTTTATCTATGTTTCGGCACCGCAAGAGTTGGCTCGTATTGTGGAGTCTCGCTCGGACTGGGAGGCGATTATCATCAATGGGATGTTAGCCCGCTTGGCCGCTTTTTGTAATGTGTTGCCTCTAAGTCTTCCTATTGCCTATTACTTATGGGGAGGGGAGGCCTATGGTGCGATCATGTATCGTCCAGATGCTTTGTATGCGACTGAGACTGCGCGTGCAGTATTAACTCTTTCAAAGAGGGTTAAGTTCTTCGCTTCATCTCTCTTTGGGGCGATGCGCCGGTTACGCAAGGAGTGTCATTATGTCGCTCAAAAAATTGATTATGCCCTTTTCCCGTTGGAAGAGGAGATTAAGTTTTTTGTAGAGCAAGGTCTACTGCCAAAGGAGGTTCAATATGTCAAAGGGCGCGTGGGCTCAGGTCTCGATATGAGCACGGAAATTTTCCAAGAAGATCAATGTGGAGAGGGGATTTTGGTCGGGAATTCGGCAGATCCCTCGAATAATCATTTGGATGCCTTTCGCTGGTTACATCAGCAGCCGTTCACTTCCGGTAGGCGCGTTGTGGTGCCTTTGAACTATGGTGGCAATGAGAAATATAAGCAGGTGGTTCTTGCGGCGGGCAAAGAGTATTTTGGGGAGTTATTTTATCCTATTTTAGATTTCATGCAATATAATGCTTACATTAGCCTTTTGAAATCTTGTGATGTAGTGGTGATGAACCATCTGCGCCAGCAAGGCTTAGGGAATATTTTTATGGCTTTGGCATTCGGGACGACAGTATATTTACAGTCCAGCACGACTGTATCGAAGGAATTGTCGAAACAAGGCTTTGCATTCATGGAGATTAGTGTCCACTCAGTCATTTGTGGTGATGGCAATAGTGGATTAATTGATCAGTGTCAGCGCCGTGAAAATATGGATTTATGTCGAACGTTGTTTCGCGCTGGGATGAGTATTAATGAAACACGGGAAATACTTGAAAAGCTACGAGGAATAAATTGATGAGCGGAAGTCTGTTTACTCTATTTAAAGAATTAGTTGCTCGCGAACACATAGAATTGAGCCGTGCGTATTTTAATTGTGAGATCAGCCCTTCATCTACAGAAAATTCATGAAAATGGATGAGAAAACACACTCAGCATGAGAATTAAAAATATAAATAGATGTATCATTGTCGGGGTCATCTGCATGTTCGCAGAACCATCTAGAAATCTCGGTGTCGTTCCTCTAGTGGGGTTCTTTGTGAGCTTACAAGAGATGGGACTATTGCTGTTTGCTTATGGATATTATAATTCCGGCCCTAGTATTTCTAAGGGCCGATCGCAGAATATATCGGTATTTTGTAGGATCCTGCTGGTCGTGATTGCCTTAAGCGAAGCTTATAAGTTTTTTCATTTTGGCGGTAGTGTCGTGTCGCTTGTTCGTGTCAATCGTATGCACTTTAATGGTTTGGCCTCGTTGCTAATTATGGGCATGGGAGTGCGGCCGGGCGCTCGGCTGGTTGTTCCGTATATATTTGTGGGCGTTTTGATTAGTTCTGGATTCGCGTTATTATTCGGTTTCCTTGGAATTAGCCCAGTGAGTCCGTTTATTGCACAATCCGCGATTGCGATTGAGAGGGCAGAACTGATCGAGAATTCAGGTCGTTTTGGTGGCATGCTTTCCAGTTTGGGCGTGGCGCTTCTTATTCTGATGTATTTTTACAATAGTAGTCGTCGCTCATTTCAGCTTTCTCCTCGATGGCGTTTAGTGCTGTTGGCTGCATCTTTATGCACCATCTTAATTATGGTGACTTCGTTTAATCGAACGCTGGGAGGGGTCTCGATGATAACGATTGCAGCGATGCTGGTTTTTCACTTCAGGTTTAAGGCGGCTGTTCTTGGTGCTGTTGTCGTAGGCTTGGGACTTATTGTTGGCTCTATCTTTATTGCGACGAACTCTAATGTGGAAAAGCAGTTTAGGGAACGTATTGAAATTATATTTCAGGGACGTGAAGCCATTCTAGAGAGTGTTTATTACGGAGGTCGGGAGAATGTTTATGAGCAAGTTATTGAGAAATTAATTGAATATCCGATTGGTGGATTGCCGTATGGTGTGCCAGCGTTTGTTGCTTACCGGGAATTTAATGTGATTCCGTTTTTCTATACAGATGTTTCATTGCTGAATGTTTTTCTTCGTTACGGGCTCCTCGCTGGGGGCCTCTCGGTCGTGTTACTGCTGATGCTAATAACTGATGCGTTCAGTAATCGAAATCTGTTTCCTTTTGGTGAGTTGAATATGTTTGCTAAAATGCTGCTGTATGCATGGCCAGTATACGCATTGATTAGTCTAAATTATGATGTATTGCTCCGGCACGCTCCGATTCTCTTTCTTACTATGATTTGGGTGCATGTGGGATTTTATCGGGCTGTCGGCGGTCAGCAGAATCCTCGTCGAATTCGCTAGGGGACGCATATTATGAAAATCGCTTATTGTGGCCCCATCTCGCTGTCTCTGATTGCTCCTGATCTGAATGATGAATATCATCTTTTGGACGGTTACGCGTATCCATTCGGTGCTTACTACGTTAAAGAACTTTTACGGTTGGGGCATGAAGTGGTTGTGGTGACCAGTGCCATGCGTGCGAAGGAAATATTGCGTTATAAAGATGAAAAGTTGGAGGTGATAGTTTGTCCCCGTCGCCGCCCGCGGCACTTCGTTTTTGATGCCTATAGGCGCGAGAGGCGGGACATGGCTCAGGAGTTGAAAAGATCATCGCCTGATCTTATTCATGCTCAGTGGTGCTATGAGTTTTGCCATGCGGCGCGTTCAACTGGACTGCCCTATCTTGTGACCCTTCGCGATGCCCCATGGAGTGTTTTGTGGCATTTTCGGAGTATTTATAGGCTCTACCGGTTAATTTATTCCTATTACACGTTGATCGGTGTGAAGCATATGACGGGGGTGTCGGACTACATTTGTGATACGTTTAGCCGCCATTATAGCAAAAAGGAGATACAGATTGTTCCGAATGCTTTGGACGCGAGCCTGTTGGTCCAAGATGCGAGACAAGTGCCGGAGGGACGAGGTTATAGGTTCTTGAGTGTCTCAGGCTGGAGTCGCTTGAAAAATTGCACAGCTTTGCTGGAGGCCTTTGGTCTGATTCGTGAGGTGCATCAAGACGCTCGGTTAAGTTTGGTCGGCTTTGGCTTAGAGATCGGCGGAGAGGGGCATCAGTGGGCAAAGAGTCGTGGGCTTGATGCTGGGGTGGATTTCTGTGGTCGGATGGGGCACCGTGAGATCCTCGATTTACTGGAGGACGAGACGGACATTTTCGCATATACCAGTTTGAATGAGTCATTTTGTATGGTCGTGCTTGAAGCGATGGCAAAGGGAGTTCCTGTCGTTGTGTTTCCTGAGTCGGGGGCGGTTCCGTGGCTGGTTGATTATGGTAAGTGTGGAATGATAGCTAATACCCAGAAGCCGGAAGATTTTGCGCAGTCTTGCTTAACGCTGATGGCTGACCCGACCATGTATCGCAATTTAGGCACTGCGGGGCTTAAGCGTGTGGAAGATTGTTTTACTATGGGGCAGGTGGCGAATGCCTACTTGGATATCTATAATTCTATATTAGAGGAGGCGCAGGATGAAGAAACTCGGATCAAAGCTTAGTTACGAACAGAAACAATTCGTGTTGGTCTTGCTCAATGCATGGCGCTGGCCGAGGGACTGGACTGTCGTATTTTTGGCTGGCTTGAAGTGGTCTTATACGTGGAGGTTTTTTGGTTCTCCGTTGTTTCAGTTTAAGAGAGGATCGACGGTTACGATTGGAAAGAATTTCGTGTGCACTAGTAGTTCCCGGCACAATTCGATCGGTGTGAATCAGCGAGTGGTGCTTAAAACAATGAACAAGCAAGCCTGTTTGACAATCGGTGAAAGCGTCGGGGTGTCAGGTGTCTCTATTTCAGTTTCTGATGCAATTACAATTGGAAGCCGTGTTCTGCTTGGATCTGGGTGTATGATCACGGATTCGGATGCGCACCCATTGATTCCGGGGGAACGCCACGAAGCCAGTCAGATCAAGCGTGCACCAATTGTGATCGGCGATGATTGTTTCATTGGTGCTCGGAGTATTATATTGAAGGGAGTCACAATTGGTTGCGGATCGGTTGTCGGGGCTGGCAGTGTTGTAGTGTCGAACATCCCTGCGGGTGTGATTGCTGCTGGGAATCCAGCAAAAGTCATTAAAGCGTTATAATTATGAGTGGTTATATATTATTGGTTGGAGCTGTTTTTAAGGAAGAGGCAGTGGAAGCAACATTAGCGCTGGCAGCATCAGGCAATTATTGGCGTCGAGGGCTCTACCGTGGGTTGCTCCAGAACGATTGTGAAATCAAAGTTCTAGGGCATCGTGGCGAGCAGGCTTGGCCAAAGGGGAAATTGTTTCCTAATGAAGTCGATTTTTTAGATCCTGAATTTGATTCGACACTCGTTAAATGGGTGAATTTACCTGGAGTCCGCTATCCGCTACTGGGACAACGTTTTATTACGACCTTAAGGCAAATGATCCGTGCTTACGGTAAGCCATCTGTGATCTTGACCTACAATCCTTATCCTTGGCACCTCCCGCTTGCGCGTTATGCTCAGGAAAAGCACAGCATTCCATGGGTGAGCGTGACTCTGGATTACGATTATGTTGAAGCTGGGTGGGATCAGTATCTTAAGGATGCGGGGGATGCTGCTGGACATGTATTTCTCTCACACTGGGCTTATACGGAATGTCCTTGCGCGGCTCCGAAGCTCCATATGGATGGTGGTTTTGATGAATGGTTGGGTGATGAAATTTTCAGCGTCGAGCCCAATGCGAAGAAGGTTTGTTTATATTCTGGGAAATATGCAGATTATGGAGGTTATCAGTTACTGCTTGAAATGGTGCGTGAACTTAAAGGGGCGGATGTAGAGTTTTGGTTTACTGGTAAGGTTCCTGAGGCGAAACGAAAGGAGCTAGAATCCTTAGGAGATCACGTTCGGATTTTAGGCTTCGTGAATGAGGAAAAACTGCATGACTTAAGTGTTCGTGCGGATGTTTTTCTTAACCCCCGCCCGAGCCATTTGATTGAGAATAAAGTGGCATTCCCCTCGAAGATTGTCAGGTATCTGGCATATGGGAAGCCCATCGTCAGCACATGGACGCCTGGCATTAGTCCGGAGTATCGTGACTACTTGTTTGTTCCGGATCGGGAAGATGGACAGAGCTTCGCTGAAATGATTAGAAAAGTTCTAGCATTTACAGAGTCCGATAAGGATGAACTTAAACGTAAAATCAGAGGCTTTATTGAACGAGACAAGAGTTGGACTGTTCAAGCGAAGCGTCTGAAGACCTGGCTCGAGACGGAAAATTTGATTAAGAAGTGATTCGGTGTGAAATCTAAGTAATGAGTGATGATATGAAAATTGCATTTATATGGAATAATATTTCGGGCTATATGGCCTCATGTTGGACGGCGTTGTCTGAGATGGATGGTGTGGATGTTGCCGTTTGTGCGTATTCCCCGTCCCCCAAGGCTCCCTTTTCAGGCGAGCTTGTGGCGAATTTGAATTGTCGATTGCTGAGCCCCGAGGATCGTCAGCGGAAGGATGCTTACTTACAGTTTATCGATGATACTGATGCCGACATATATGTGCTTGGAGGGTGGGGGAATCCGATTTTTCCAACTTTAGCGCCTGTGATTAAAGGTCGAGGCAAGAAAGTAATCACTGCGCTGGATACGCCGTATTTAGGAAAACTGAAGCAAAAGCTTACTCGATTCCGCTACCCAGCCTTGTTTAAAAATACCGATATGTTTGCTGTGACGGGTGAGAGGTCGTATCAGTATGCGCAACGCTTGAATCCAGAAGTGCCAGCACGAAAAGGTCTTTATGGTGTCCAGAGTGATTTGCTCGCCCGTGCTTATGACGAGCGGTGTCAGTCGGAGTGGCCGAAGAGTTTCTTGTATATTGGTCGCTATGCCAAAGTGAAGGGCTTGGATGTTTTAACCGCTGCTTATCGATCATATCGAGATCAGGTGGAAGACCCTTGGCCACTCGTATGTTGCGGGACGGGGCCTTTGGAATCGTTGCTGAATGAGACTCCTGGAGTGGATAATCGTGGTTTTTGCCAACCCGAGGAGATTGTGCAGATTATGCGACAGTGCGGAGTATTTACTCTCGCGAGTAACTTCGATCCTTGGCCGTTAGTGATCGTCGAAGCCTGTAACGCGGGCTTGCCTGTTATTTGCACTGAGGCCTGTGGTTCTGCGGTGGAGAATGTCCGTTCGTATTATAATGGCATCACGGTTCGGGACAATTCGCGTGAGGAATTGGCGGATTCAATGCGCTACGCACATGATCATTATGAAGAAATGCCTCTTTGGGGGCAGCGGTCGATCAATTTATCGAGAGTGTATGGGGCCGACTTTTGGGCTCAGCGTTGGCATAATTGGGCTTTGCAGTTATTGAGCAAATAATGTGCTGCGCCTACTTACCTAGATGATCTTACCAGTAAAAGTATGAGTATGCATATCCTACACGCGGTTCCTGCTATTAATGTTGATTGTGGAGGTCCATCTCGCTCGGTAACAGAGTTGTGTGCGTCGATCTCTACTCGCGTTGACCAAGTTACCTTATTGTCAAAGAAATGGGAAGATCGTGATATTGTAGATGTCTCCCCACATGTCTCGACGTGCTTTTGTGCTCCGCCCTGTAGTCGTATTATGGGAATGCTGATGCCTTCGGGGTTTAGAAATGCGATGAAGCGTGTTGATGCCAATGAGCCAATTTCAATTTTGCACAATCATGGGCTTTGGCTTCGGACCTCGCACGATGCTGTGAGCTATGCAGCTCGTCGTGGTATCCCGATCATACAGTCACCTCGTGGGATGCTAAATGCATGGGCGCGTCGGCATAAGTATATTAAGAAAGAGCTCGCATGGAAGCTCTATCAGAAACGTGATTTCATGCGTGCTGATGTCATTCATGCGACATCGATTGCAGAAATGGAGTGCATCCGTAATACTGGAGCAAAGCAACCTGTGGCGGTCGTTCCGAATGGGGTGAATCAACTGACTTCTCCACTGGGGGGAGAAGGCCCTAATTCTTCAGAAAAAACTCTCCTATTTCTTTCGCGTATCGATGTTGTAAAGGGCATTCCTCTACTGCTTGAGGCGTGGTCTCAGTTGCGCGTAGAAGGATGGAAGCTAGTCATTGCTGGAAATGATTATTCAGGGCACTTGTCGGAGGTGAGATCGCTGATCTCGAGTCTTGGCATTGAGAATAGCGTGCAACTATTCGGTCCCGCATATGGCTCGGATAAGGATGGCCTTTTTCGTCGGGCGGACCTTTTTGTTCTTCCGAGTTATTCTGAGAACTTCGGAATCGTGATTGCTGAGGCGCTTCAATATGGACTGCCGGTGATTACAACAACAGGCACTCCTTGGGCAGAGTTAAGTGCAGAACGGTGTGGCTGGTGGGTGCCTCCAACTGTAGATGGAATTCGCGATGCGCTCGATGATGCGGTTAAGCTCTCGGATCAACAACGGTCCTTGATGGGTGAACGCGGGCAACATCTGATCTCTGAGAAATATCTTTGGGAACAAGTGGGTTCTACGATGTTTGAAGTATATCAATGGATGCTGGCTGACGGACCAATGCCAGATTGTGTGCATACAGTATAGCTATTATGATGAGATGTCTGATTAGTCTTGTTCTTGGATGTTGCGCTGTAGTTAGTGCGGCTCCAATTTTAACAATTGATAACGTTGAAAACGAGAGTTCAACGTTGAGCCTGCAGTGGGATAATCCTGAAAGAGAGTGGATTTTAGAACAAAGCAAGGATTGTCGTGACTGGGCTATCGATCCGAATCAACGAGATTATCAGGTTGATGAAACTTCGTTTTCCCATGACTTCGAGGCAGGTTCGGATGCTGGATTCTATCGTCTTAGGGATGTTGGATCGTCAAACATTTACGTAGTTGGCGATAGTATTAGCACATGGGAGACTTGGCCAGACGACCTAGAGGAATTGCTCGGACGTCGCGTATTCTCTCAGGCGATCGGAGCCTCGCAGAGCCCATCGATGGTGGCTCGTGCGAGAGGCGTGGTTTTGGCTTCTCCCCAGAGCCTGGTGGGTTCTCACGAGGCTGGTAAGGTTTTGATGCAGTGGAACCGTTATGTCGTTGAGCGTTCGATGCTCGATCGGTATCGACAACACTGGTCCTCGTATGTTAAATGTGTTTCCGAGCCTTACAGGATTGAAGTGTATAATAATTCAACTCTTCTAGGGCTGGCGACACTCCGTAAGCAGGAAGTGTCATCCAATTATGCGGTGTATCCTAACAGGATTTTCTGTGTTGGTCATGATTTGAGCGATGGCGATCAAGTGACGTTCATCAGTAGTGACCCTAATTATCCTTCTGATTTATCTGCGACTTCTGGCTATGACGCCCGGCACTTTTCGAGCCCTGATTTGGCGCCATCAATTGTTGAGCGACGAGTTTATTTTGTAAGTAATGCTAGCGAGGATTCCTTTGAGGTTTCAGAGTTTAAGGGGCAGACTGAGACTTTAGATTTAGGAGGTGATTTTGCGGCAGGGGTTTCGGCCGAACTTGGTTGGTTCTATGAATGGGATCATGCCGGGGGGGACTATAACCTAAAATGGTGCTCTAGGACTCAGTTTGATGATAGTCTCTGGTTACTCGAGGTATCTGCGAATGATATTCCAGCATTGTCAGCGTCTTCCGTGACACTTCCGAATATTGAGATTTTGCTGTCTCAGATGATCGAGTTGGATCGACGCTTTTTAATTGTTTTTCCGCCTGTTGCAAGCTTTGCACTATACGGCCCTGGTTCGTCCTATCGGTATCATTACTATTATCAGTATGTAGAGCAACTTAAGCTGAAGTATCCTGGGCATATTGTGGATACGATGAGTATATTTAGTTATTATCGCACTGAAGCTGAGTTAGCACTACTCGCGGATCCAAAAAAAGCAGAGCTCGTTTGGCTGCAAGGGGAGCCCAGTGATGATTCGACTTGGAACGTGTTTGAAGATGCTGTTGAAGGTGCCTATGAAACATGGATCGGCCCCGGTTATGTGCCTCTTCAACTGAGATCGAGTTTTTCTGATCGAATTCATTTGGGTGAGGCTGGATCAGAGCTGCTGGCAGGTAAGATCGCAGAAAAAATTCAGATAAAGGGGTGGTGAGTCGTTATGGCAAAAATAGGAATCATTACATATCACTTCGTTCCCAATTATGGGGCGGCAATGCAGGCTTGGGCTTTGCAGAAGTATTTGTGCGCCTTGGGGCATGACGCTTTTTTGATCGACTATCGTCCCAGTCATTTAACCACTGGCGGCATGTTTCATTTTCCGAAAGATGCGTGGACACGACGTGCGAATCTGGTGATTGCCTACCAGAAAGCGATGGCGTTGAAGCGAATGCTTTCAGGTGATGGTGGTAAGGCGGATTGCTTTGAGACGTTTCATCGGAAGTATTTTAATATTCAAGGGCCAATTTATAAATCGAATCAGGATCTCTGTCGTCAGCCACCTGAGGCGGATGTCTTTGTTTGCGGCAGCGATCAGATCTGGAATGCGTCGGAGCAGTCCGGCATCGACTCGAGTTATTTTCTGGATTTCGCCCCCAAGGGCGTGAAACGGATCTCTTATGCGGCTAGTTTTGGTCGCCCTTATGTGCACCCTCGGTTTGAAGCGGAAACCGCAGCGCTTATATCGCAAATGGATGCGATCTCTGTCCGCGAAGAGAGCGCCGTTGATTTAGTGCAATCGATGTGTGGTCGCGATGCGAGTTGGGTGCCGGATCCCACTCTGATGGTCGAGGGGGGCTATCCGGAGGCGGTCGAACCAGAGCGTGCGACGGATTACATTTTCTCGTATACCCTGCGTAGTCGTGAGTTGGTTGCTCAGATTGAGGCAAAAATGGCGCAGGAGTCCGGTCTGGAGATTGTTTCTCCAGTGACGCTGGCAGCTTCGGGCGAAGGAGCCCCGGGTCCCTTGGAGTGGTTGGGGTATATTAAGGCTGCCAAGTATGTGATCACAAATAGTTACCACGGCACCCTGTTTAGTATTATTTTTAAAAAGCCATTTGTGTTTGTCGGACTTTCGGGTGCAAAGGCGGGGTTTAATGAGCGAGCGAAGTCTTTGCTCAGTCGCCTTGGTTTGCAGGAGCGAATGATGAACTCATTTGATGAGATACGCCTAGAATCGATACTTTCAGCTGAGATCGACTGGGATTCGGTGGGATTTGAGATTGATCGTTGGCGAGAGCAGGCAAATTCGTATTTGTTGGATGCAATCGAGCAGCACTAATTAGAATAGTTATGAGTGAACCTGTGTTATTGAAGAAAATTGTAGATGGGGGCTTCTGTAGTGGTTGCGGCGCATGCGCGTATCAAACTAAGTCGAAGATGAAGCTGAATGCGTATGGAGAGTATCAGCCCGATCTATCGGCGTTAGAAAAGTTAAGTGGAGACGATGCAGAAGCTGCTGCAACGGCGTGTCCATTTCTTCGCCCTGATTTAAATGAAGATGTATTAGCTGAAGAACGCTTTGGTTCAGATGCTGTGCATGATTCACATATTGGCTACCATATCTCGAGGTATGGGGGCTATGTGAAGCAGGATGATTTCCGGGCATCAGGCACCTCAGGAGGAATGGGCACGTGGATTGGTTCTGAGCTATTGCGGCGCGGAATGATCGATGGAGTGATTCATGCTAAGGCCGTAGATGCCGATCAAGCTGATGGTGCAT
>TARA_B110001469_G_scaffold61255_1_pt1 | contig 23881 bp, 26 predicted proteins | sample TARA_B110001469 | Tara Oceans TARA_B110001469 (sample SAMEA4397034) | marine metagenome | biome: Polar Biome; feature: [SRF] surface water layer (ENVO:00010504); material: water (ENVO:00002006), including particulate matter (ENVO:01000060) such as... | depth 5 m
CCTCTTGGGCAGCTAGACATCGCTTTTTATCGAGACGATTTCTCTAAAAATGGGCTTCACCCCCAAGTAAGTCCCTCTTCGCTGCCCTTTAACATTAATGATCGTCACGTGTTGTTAGTCGATGACGTTTTAATGAGTGGGCGCACTATTCGCGCAGCAATGAACGAGTTATTCGACTTTGGCCGTCCTGCCAGCATAAAGCTCATTACATTGTGCAGCGTTAATCAGCGAGAACTCCCCATTCAAGCCGATGCTTGTGCTCTGTCATTAGACTTAGAAGCAGGGAAATACCTACAGCTTCAAGGGCCTGACACTCTTAAACTATCTATTATCGAGCATGCTAACCATGACTAACTCAGGTAATTTACAACTCACCGAAAATGGTGAATTACGCCACTTTTTAACCCCAGAAGGGCTAGATCGTTTAATGCTAGAGCGTATACTAGATACAGCAGATTCCTTTGTGGTTATAGGTAATCAAGAGGTCAAAAAAGTACCCCTTTTACGGGGCCGCACTGTAGTCAATTTATTTTTTGAAAACTCCACCCGAACCCGCAGTACTTTTGAGCTAGCAGCCAAACGCTTATCTGCCGACGTGCTCACCTTAGACATTAAAACGTCAGCAACCAGCAAGGGTGAAAGCCTGTTAGATACGTTACAAAATTTGCGCGCGATGCACAGTGACATGTTTGTGGTACGGCACAGCGATTCTGGCGCTGCCCACTTTATTGCTTCACAAGTCACTCCAGACGTGGCGATCATTAACGCTGGTGATGGTCGCCATGCGCACCCCACTCAAGCAATGCTAGACATGCTGACCATTCGTCGCCACAAGGGCAAATTTGAGAGCCTATCCGTAGCAATTGTAGGCGATATTTTGCATTCAAGGGTTGCCCGTGATCAGGTCCATGCTCTTAAAATATTAGGTTGCAGCGACATCCGTTTAGTTGGTCCAAATACTTTAATGCCTCAGGCGATTACCAGTATGGGTGTAACCACCCATAAAAATATGGATAGCGGTATTGATGGTGTTGATGTAGTGATTATGTTGCGATTACAAACAGAGCGCATGGACTCTGCTTTTTTACCCTCAGCTGGTGAGTATTTTCGTTTATACGGGCTCACTACAGAACGTTTAGCCCAGGCCAAGCCTGACGCCATAGTGATGCACCCTGGACCAATAAATCGTGGTATCGAAATTGAATCCGCCGTGGCTGACGGCCCACAATCTATGATTCTTCATCAAGTGGGGTATGGTATTGCTCTTCGTATGGCAGTGATGTCGATGGCCATGAGCGGCCAAATGCAGCAGCGCCATGCCAAAGCCGTTAACCCACTTAGCCTAAAAAGGGAGCCACAACCATGAGCATACTTATTCGTGGTGCCCGCCTTATTGATCCCGGCAAGCAGCTAGACCAGGTTACTGATTTACACATAAAGGATCACTATATAGAGGCTATTGGAGACCTTACAGGGGTTAATGCAGACACCGAAATTGATGCTAAAGGTATGATTTTAAGCCCCAGCTTTATAGATCTTCACACTTGTTTAAGAGACCTTAATCAAATCCAAAAGGGCACTATTGCAAGTGAAACCCGAGCAGCAGCCAGTGCCGGTTTTACACATTTATGCACCAGCCCAGATACACAGCCATGCAGCGATGCAGGCTCTGTGATCAATATGGTCAAAAACAAAGCAGCCGCAGCAGGGTTTTGTGACTTGCTACCAGTGGCTGCACTCACCAAAGATTTAAAAGGCGCACAACTAAGTAATATGGAGTCACTTTCTGGTGCTGGCTGTATTGGCTTTAGCAATGCGAGCTACGATATAAGTAACAACACCGTATTATTGCGGTGCTATGAGTATGCCGCGACCTTTGGTTTAAAGGTATTTGTACAAGCACAAGACCAGCAATTAGGTAGTGGCCAAATGCATGCTGGCCCTACAGCCACGCGCATGGGTTTAGATGGCATTCCTGTGATTGCTGAAACCCTTGCCATTAGCCGGCACCTACAATTTATGCAGCATACTGGCGTAAGTGGTCATTTTAACCAACTGACCAGTGCAGCTGGTGTTGCTCTGATCCGTGAAGCCAAAGCACAAGGTATGAAGGTCACCGCTGATGTTGGTATCGCCCACCTTTGTTTCACAGATACGGCTGTCCAGGGCTACCACAGCCAATACCATGTACAACCCCCTTTGCGGGAAGAATCAGACCGTAAAGCCCTACTTGTTGGCATTGTAGATGGCACCCTAGATGCAATCTGCTCTGCTCATCAGCCCCATGAATCGGCTGCCAAATGTGCCCCGTTTGCGGCTACAGCATCAGGCATGGCAACCTACGACATGCTAGTGCCACTCATCCAAAAACTAGTGGACGCAGGAGACCTTACCTGGGCACTGGCAATTCAAGCTTTGAGTTGCAATAGTGCCACTATTGCACTTAGAAAAATGACAAGCTTAACCCTCGGTGAAGAAGCCAACCTCACGTTAATCGATCCAAATTATCACTGGACACTCAATTCGTCTAGTCAGCTTAGTCATGGTACCAATCAAGCACTGGCTAACCAACAACTTAAAGCCCGCGTGAAATTAACTATAAAGGCAGGCCACATCAGCTATAAAGTGTAATTAAATACTGGCAAGGCATTACACTTTTTGTTTGTTAAAAAATGATAATTCTGATAACATAATTTCATTAAATTTAACTACAAACTGCGAAAAAAATACAAATGAATAGTATCGACCTGTCTACAATGTCCGAGCTTACCACTCGCCAAGCTGCGACATTACTTAATGTATCGGTGCGAACAGTTCAACTCTGGGTAGAGCGTGGTGTTTTACAAGCTTGGAAAACAGCTGGAGGTCATCGGCGCATTAGTGTCAGTTCTATACAGCAATTGCTTGATGAAAAAATGGAAAAACAAACCCCTATTCGTAAATTTGGTGCCAAGGGCGTAGTGACTGTTCTTATTGTAGATGACGACAAAGACACCTTATTGTTGTACGAAATGCTAATCAATAGTTGGTTCCCAAGCTTGCAAGTAGAAACTGCAGAAAACGGCGTTGACGCCCTTGTTAAAATTGGTGAGTTCAAACCTACAGTGCTCATCACTGATCTGCAAATGCCTCAACTCGATGGTTTTGCTATTATTGCACGATTACAAAATGACTCTAAATATAGCCACCTCACGCCTATTGTTGTCACTGGAATGAGTGAAGAAAAAATTACTGCAAGCAATTTACCAAGTAGTGTATCTGTATTGCATAAGCCAATACCGGTAGAAGCACTAAAAGAATTAGTATTACAGGCGGTGAAACGCTAATCAATCCACCAAGATCAAAGGATGACGTGTTAGAAAATAGTGAGGATTGGGCTACTTATAACAGCCTTATTGCCGCTGCTAAATACGATCCTACAGCCCAAAATATCCATTTTAATGAATCTGCGTTAGGTTTGCTGGCACTACCCTCCAGCATTAGTCTTGCCGAATTTATTAAGGTAGTTACGCCTGCCCTGTGGCAGCAGATTCGGCAATTAAAACATCACCAAAGTAAACTTATCGCTTGGCCAATTGCAGCCTCACAGCCAACCCATTGGTTTCTTTGGACTGCTGCACACACTAATAACAAAAGTGCTACTGTGTTCTTCCAAATTACTGACCAAACTGCACTGGGGCATACAACTAGCCACTGGCAGAACCAAGCCCACTTAGCTACTGTTGGCCAGATGATGGCTGGTATCTGCCATGAGGTTAATCAACCTCTAAATGCCATGCGACTGCGCATTTACGGCTTACAAGCAATGCATCAAGGTGGTGGCATTGATAAAATTGACGAGCATCTAAAAGCGTTAGACAAACAAGTAAGACGCTGTGCTGATACCCTGAGCAATATGCGAGACATAGTAGGTCGCAAATCTCTTAACCTTGGCACGTTTGATGCCAGTAAAAGTGTTGACCAAATTGTTAAATTACTCAAACATCAATTTAAACTTCAGCAAGTGCAACTGTCTAGCACTCCCAACACAACACACGTTAAGAGTCACTTTTTTGTATTTGGCCAAGCACAACAATTAGAACAAGTTCTCATTAACCTCATTTACAATGCTCGTGATGCACTGCTGGAACGTCCATTAATAGATGGCCCAGCTAACATCAGTATAGACCTTGCCCTAGAAAAAGATCAGGGTAGCCAAGGTGTCATTATTAATGTAGTTGACAATGGGCCAGGCATTCCATTAGCGCTTCAGGAGAAAGTATTTGATGCCTATTACACTAGCAAAACTGCACAGCAAGGAACTGGGCTAGGTTTAGCCCTATGTCGAGAATTAATGCATGATTTAGGTGGGAAGTTAACCCTGTCATCTTGCAAGGGCAAGACTGTTTTTAGCCTATGGCTGCCAGCAGTGGCAAGTGGCGATCTATTGAAGCCACAATGAACATCCTAGTGGCGGTTGATAACGAAGTAGCAGACTCATTAATTTATTGGCTCCATAGCCAAGGCCACCATACTCACACAGACTCAACAACGCTGTGCCAAAAACTGGTGCTGGATTATTCACACCTAAAACCATACCTACACACTAAGCAACCTTTACCAGGGCATTGGCCCACCCCAGAACATTGGCTATTACTAGATGCCTACCTTGAACATGCGCAACTTATATCGATTATGCATATGGGCTGCAAGCACATCAGTTTAACCCCTATACATGCGGTGCATCTTCAGCAATGGCTATACACACAGCCACAAATTATAAGCTTAGCATGTGATTGGCCAGTTAATTATGAGCCAGAGGCCGAAACAGAGCCACTGTTGCTGCCCTTCATTGGCTGCATCGCCCATAAGGTTTGGACTGACGAAGAACAACAGGTAGCTGTTAAACTAATAGCGTGGCGTAATGTTGCCCTACAATCGGCACAGTATCAGCACCTTAATGAATCTAGCAAATTAGACACCGTTGAATTTTCTCAGCTTGCTAACCACACGTTAGCTGGGCATAGCTGGCTGGAGAAGCAAGCCAACCATAAAGCCGCCTTAATAGCTCACCAACACCACGAACACTGGGATGGCACTGGTTACCCTATGGCTATTTCTGGCGAAGCCATTTGCTTTGAGGCAAGGGTAGCAAAGCTTTATGACAGCTACGTGGGGCTTAGAAAAGACAAGCCTTATGCTAAAGCTTGTGATCATCGTACCAGTGTTAAAAAACTAGCTTTTGGTGATGGTTACTTAAGCCCTAGCCACTTTGACCCGCACCTGTTAAAGCGCTTCTTAGCTGCTGAGAAGACCATTGAACTGCACTACAACTCTGTCTGCCTAGATAATTGACCTAGGTTGATAGGACTTAACGGGGGCCTTACAGTCAAGGGCTCTACCTTTGACACTGGCCGCTGCTGGGCGTGAGCTACTAAATAAGCCAAATTGAGCCCACACTGGCGTCCCTGACATGCCCCCATACCTGCTCGGGTATAAGCTTTAAGCTGATTTACACCAGCACACCCTCTGCTAGCAATAGCGGTAACAGCGCCTGCGGTTACCTGCTCACAGCGACAAATAATAGTGTCTGAGGAAGGCTCAGACAACCAGTCTGCTGGTCGGTATAGACGATCCACTAAACCCCGGGCCCAGTGTAATTGCTTAACCCTAAGGCACAGCCATAGAGTTAGTAATCTTTTTTGAAGTGACAGGGTTGCCACCCCACTATTTGCCCGAACTATGCCTGCTAGTCGGCCGTTAAATTGAGCCACATAGGCGCCTCCAATAGTGCCCGCATCTCCTGCAATTTGCAGACCAGGAACAGACGTCTGGCCAGCAACAGCCACTCGTGCCTGCCAACACTGTTGATTTTCACTCCATACCTGAGTACATCCTAGCAGCTGTCCCATTTGGGTCTCAGGAATGAGCCCCTGATGTAGCATTATCAAATTACAGTCGATGTCATACACCTTGCCTGCCACAGTGTAGCTCACCCCCGTTACACACTCTTCTCCCAACACTTCAATGCCAGACACTCCAGTAATATAGGGCGTCTTAATACGCTGCACTAAGGTTAACCAAAGGCCTTTTAATAGTTGTTTGGGTGTTGTCAAACCTGCCATCAGCCAGGGTGTGGCATACCAATAATTGGACTTAGGCGTAGTATCAAGTAGGGCAGTAATAATGACACCTGCAGCACGGTATTGCTGCGCCAAGAGCAGCAACAAAGGACCAGAACCTGCCAAAACAACTTGCTTTGGCAACAAAGCAGCAGTCTTTAGTAAAATTTGCCCTGCCCCAGCGGTCATTACTCCAGGCTTATGCCAGCCTGGTATAGCCATCGGCCTTTCCATAGCACCATTAGCCAATAATAAATGGCTAGTGACATAGGTTATTGATTCACCATGCACCAGAGCCACCACCAAAAACCCTTTTTCATGAGCCTCTATATGCCATAGTTGCGCCATAGGCTGGTAATCACAATTAGCGGCCATAAACTCTGCCAATAACGGTTTACCCACCAAATAGTCTGGGCCCAGCACTCTAGCTTGCTGAATTCCAACTTGGCCCAAATTGCGGTAAATTTGTCCACCAGCATTCTCTGCCTGATCCAAAACCAATACACACAGCCCTGCATTGCTTGCTTCTATTGCAGCAGCCATACCCGCAGGGCCCGCACCAATCACCAAATAATCATAGACCTTACTCATGGGTTTACACCTACCATTGCCGTTTCTATACACATATGCGGCATAACTTCACGTAAACAAGCCCTTTGCTTGTGCTGCCCATCAATAATTACCAGGCATTCAAAACACACTCCCATATAACAAAATGGCGCCCTGGCTTCGCTACTAACAGGGTGCTTGCGGATAGCCAGATTGCCTAAATATAACAAAGCCGCTGCTACACTGAGCCGAGCGGGTACCTGGTGTTCAACACCGTTAACCGTAATAGGGCACATGGGCGAATCTTTAAGCAAACAACTAAACAGCAAATCGGTCATTGTTCATGGCTTCTATGAGTATTTTTTGATCACGGTCCAGAGTATTTAACAACCAGCTAGAAAGTAGTCCTGCATGGGCGGCTGCAAGGCTAACCCCACTGTGGCAGCAGACACCGAAGGCCCCTTGGTACTTTGTGGAGCGTTGGTAAATAGGTGCTCCATCGGGGGACATCACCCGCAGTGCGCTCCAACTTCGAACTAAGTGTAATTTGGCTAGTTCTGGCATTATAGTCACTGCATCGTTAGCGATGGTTTGCATTATGTCAAGGCTGGACCTGTTATCTAGGCCTTTATGCTCATGAGAACCACCTATCTGAATGGTGCCCTCAGCAGTTTGACGCATCTGCGGGGACGCATAAGGAAGCTTACCAGCCTCAGCCCGTTCGGTAATAAGTATTTGGCCTTTAACAGGGGTGACTGGCAAGTGCATGGCTAGCTGCTTACCCAAGCGTTGATTGTCCAGGCCAGCACAGAGAACAATATGTTTAGCTAAAGAGCCTGCAGCATTAAAACCATGTTCTAACACCTCTATATGTTCAACTGGACAACGAGATTGATATTCTACGCCGAGTAATCGGTTAGCTTTATGCAATGCTGATAATAGATATAAAGGATTAACCTGACCATCTTGTGGGCTATAAGCAGCTCCTACAACAGCTTCACCTAGGCCTGGTTGTAAAGCCAACGCAGCGTTTCTATCAAGCAGGGTATATTGAAACCTGCCCTGAGTGTGGCGCGACATGGTCGCCATCTCTTCACGTAAAACACTAAGCTGGTGCTGGCTCAGAGCAAACTCCAAACCACCTTGCCTTTGGTAGGCTATATCAATTTGGCTTTTGTGGCTTAACTGGCGGGCAAACTCTGGCCACAAATCTGCACCTTGTAGGCTCCAATTGGCGTATGCGGGGAAGTCGTTACCTTTACCTTGCACCCAGATAAGGCCAAAATTCCCCACAGATGCTCGGTGATCTGTGTCCCCTCCGTCGAGCACTAAAATGCGCAACTGGGGCTGCTTTTGTATTAGGCCATAGGCTATTGACGCGCCTACCAGACCACCACCAACAATGATCCAGTCATAGGGCGATAACTTATTATTAGCGGGGCTCATTGACAACACGTTCTTGCAAGTGTCCACTCATACGTTTTTCCCATACACGAAATAAATACACCAACGCATAGGTCATAACTAAATACATGACCGCAGCCGTAAGATAAAACTCGTAAACCGCAAATGTTTTAGAGATTAGCTGGCGAGAAATTCCAGTTAGGTCCAAAATAGTAATAGTGGACACTAGCGACGTGGCCTGTAACAAGAAAATCACTTCATTACCGTAGGCGGGTAAACCAATACGAAATGCCTTTGGCATAGTGATACGACGAAATAGTAGCAACCCTGACATGCCACAAGCCTGGCCAGCTTCTATGTCGTTACGAGGTACCGCACTTATGGCACCACGAAAAATTTCTGCAGAATAAGCTGCTGTGTTTAGTACCAAAGCTAACACACCACAGAACCAAGGATCACGAAAGAAACCCCATAGCCCTAAGTCAGTCAATTCGAGCCGGAATTGACCACTACCATAGTAAATTAAAAATATTTGCACCAACAAAGGCGTGCCTCTAAAGTAGAGGACAAAGACATAAGCTGGGGATGAAATCAGTGGGTTTTTTGCTAACCGAGCTAGGGCCAAAGGGATGGCAACAGCTAAACCAATGGCTAAACTGACCACTGTAATCCACAAGGTTACCCAAGCGCCTTGCAGCAACATGGGTAGATACTGCCATACAACAGAGAAATCCATTAGCGAGTCACTCCCTTATTAGCCCATATTTCAGCTCGTTTTTGCGCCATCATTGAAACTAGGGTAATGCCTAGATAAATAAACGAAGCTAATAAGTAAAAGGTGAAGGGTTCATGAGTGGCATTAGAAGCAATTTTAGTTTTACGCATGAGTTCATCTAACTGAATAATAGAAATAAGTGCAGTAGCTTTTATAAGCACCATCCACACATTACCTAAGCCTGGCAAAGCAAAACGCAGTGCCTGGGGTAACAAAATCCGATGAAACGTCTTCAATCGAGGCATGCCAATGGCTCTAGCCGCTTCGACTTGGCCCTTATGGATGGACTGGAAGGCCCCACGCAATACTTCTGTGGTAAAAGCACCATAAATAAAACCAATGGTAATGGTGCCCGCAACAAAAGGATTAATATCAACCCGTATGTCATAACCCATGCGCGTGGCGATGGATTGAATTAGGGTTGGTGTACCAAAGTAGACTAACAATAAAAGAATGAGTTCAGGCACACCACGAACCACAGTAGTGTAGATATTAGCTGCCAAATTAGCCCACCGATGATGGGTCAACTTGCCCCAGCTGCCCAACAATCCAAGTAGTACAGCAACCACCATAGCGCAGAGGCCGACAGCGATCGTTAGTTGTAAACCGTCAAATAAGAGCCAGCCGTAGCCATGTAAATCTAACATAAAGAAACACTGCCTAAGAGTTAAAAAAAAAGGCGGCATCAGCCGCCCTTTCAAATGGCTTAATTAGCCACCGTAAACACTAAAGCCAAACCATTTATTGCTAATAGCATCATAAGTGCCGTCAGCTAGGATTTGTTCTAGGGCTGTGTTCATACGGTCACGTAGTTCAGTATCTTCTTTACGCACACCGATACCAGCACCCAGACCAAAGTATTTAGTGTCTGAAATGTCTGCGCCAAAGAATTCACCTTTCATTCCGGCTGACTTCATCATATCGTCACCCACAATAACGTCAACGAACAACAAGTCCACACGACCTGCAGCGAAGTCTAAGTTGGCTTCTTCTTGAGCACCGTAAGTACGAATTTCTAGAATGTCACCAAACTCACCGCGTAGATAGTTTTCTTGCACTGTAGAGCTTTGCACACCCACGATCATGCCCGCAGTAGCTTCACTTGAAGAGCCAGCAGCGCGAATAAAACGGTTAGGGGTATTGTAGTACTTGTTAGTAAAACCAATTTTTTGCTGACGCTCTTGCGTGATCGACATGGACGCAAGAATAGTGTCAAACTTCTTGGCTAACAAAGCTGGGATGATGCCGTCCCAATCCGATGTGACCCATTCACAATCTGCTTTCATAGCAGCACATAGAGCATCACCCACTTCAATATCAAAACCAATCAGGTTGTTGTCACTGTCGTAGTAGTTATATGGAGGATATGCGCCTTCTGTACCCATCAAAATTGTGTCAGACGCAACAGCACCCAAAGACATCGTCAACACGCCTGTCGTTAGCGCAGCAGCAAGTAGTTTATTCATAAGAACCTCATCATTCATTTATTGTGGTTATGGTTAGCCAAAAAAGGCTAGGGTTAATAGCTCGACGCCAAAAACTGACGGCATCGTTCTGATTTTGGGTTTTTAAACACCTCGTCGGGCGTGCCTTGTTCCTCAATCATGCCTTGATGAAGGAAAACAACTTTAGAGGAAACCTCGCGCGCAAAGGTCATTTCATGGGTGACTACAATCATAGTGCGGCCTTCTGCAGCTAGCTGGCGCATGACCTTGAGCACCTCTCCCACTAGTTCCGGATCGAGTGCAGAGGTGGGCTCATCAAACAACATCACTTCCGGGTCCATAGCGAGGGCACGAGCGATGGCAGCTCGCTGTTGCTGCCCACCAGATAGGTGGTCTGGGTATTGCAGTGCCTTATCAGCAATGCCTACTTTTTCCAATAACTGCATTGCCTTAGCATGGGCTTCAGCCTTAGATTGGCCCAACACATGTATGGGGGCTTCCATAATATTTTGAAGGATAGTCATATGGCTCCAAAGATTAAAACTTTGGAATACCATGCCTAATTTAGTGCGAATACGATCAACTTGTTTTTGATCAGCAGGCAAACGGTTGCCCTTACTGTCAGTCTTCATTTCCATAAGCTCGCCATTCACCCGTACTTCGCCACTGTTAGGTGTCTCTAGCAGATTAATACAACGTAAGAATGTGCTTTTACCAGAGCCGCTAGCACCAATTAGAGAAATCACATCACCTTTATTAGCTTCTAAAGACATCCCTTTTATTACTTCGATGTTATTAAAGCTTTTGTGCAAATCTGAAATGGATAGAGCTGAAGTCATTGTGTATCCTGAACCTGTGGGCTATTGTGAAAAAACCAAACAATGACATCATATTGGCTTAAACCCTCAAGCTCAAGCAGATCCTACTCTAGACCTATAACTAGGTCGCTTTGTCTTAATTTTAAGTCCGCCTGCCGCAACTTTTACATTGAAATATGCACTATGAGGCACCCGCTATAATTGGTACCATAATAACTGTTTGTATCTTAACACCCCTATTGTAGCTACTTATGTCATATAATCCTATCGAAGAGAACATTCCCCAAGCTTTAATGCGTACTCAACAGCGGATTAATGAAGCTTGCCAAGCCTCTGACCGAAGCCCCAATGACGTCATGTTATTGGCAGTCAGTAAAACCAAACCACTAAGCCACGTTATTGCAGCTTATGATCATGGCCAACGCCATTTTGGAGAAAATTATCTACAGGATGCTTTGGATAAAATTGAGCACTGCCCACATCATAATATTGTATGGCATTTTATAGGAGCCATTCAGAGTAATAAAACAAAAACCATAGCAGCCAAGTTTGACTGGGTTCATACCTTGGATAGAGAGAAAATTGCTCTGAGGCTAAGTCAACATAGGCCAACTCATTTAGCACCTTTAAAAGTGCTCATACAAGTTAACATTAGCAACGAAGATAACAAAAGCGGTGTTGCACTGGAACAATTAGAAGCACTTGTGGAGCAAGTGTCACAATTACCTAACCTAGTGTTGTGTGGTTTAATGTGCATACCTGCTGCAGGTCAAACTGAATCTATTCAGCGCCACGCGTTCAATAAAATGGCTGCAGCAAGGGATCGACTCAACCGCAGCTACCCAAACATAAAGCAGCTTTCTATGGGTATGTCGGGCGACTTAAATAGCGCTATTGCTTGTCGCTCAACCATAGTACGTATTGGCACAGATATCTTTGGTGCCCGCTGAACACTGCACCTTAATTTATAAGCACCTATGGCAATCTAAACTAACGTATAACAACTAGGACCAAACTATGCCACAGACTCCTCACATTACCTTTATCGGCGCCGGCAACATGGCGCAAGCTATTCTTAAAGGTATGCTTGCAGCGGGATACCCGCAAAGTAAAATTTCTGCCAGTGGCCGTACGCAATCTAAATTAGACGTGTTAACAGCAGACACCGGGATTCGCACTAGCACCGATAACTTATCCCTTTGCCGCCAGGCGGATGTGATTGTTTTAGGTGTAAAACCTCACATGATGGGAGACTTGGTACAAAGCATTGCTCCTGCAGTAGATACTAGGAGACAACTGATCGTTTCAGTAGCTGCTGGCATTTTAGCCAGTAGTATAGAAACATGGCTGGGCCAAAAAGCGCCTATTGTCCGCTGTATGCCCAACACCCCATCTTTGGTAGGCCAAGGGGCTGCAGGCTTGTTCGCCACAGGAGGCGTTTCTGACGCACAAAAACAAACTGCCAGCATTATTATGCAATCAGTAGGGTTGGCATTGTGGGTAGAAACTGAAGCTGATATTGATGCCGTCACGGCTGTTTCAGGAAGCGGCCCCGCTTATTACTTCTTAATGATGGAAGCCATGATTGCAGGGGCAGAAGAGCTAGGGTTGAGCAACGAAATAGCCAAAAAATTGGTCCTTCAAACAGCTACTGGAGCTGCTCAAATGGCCCAACAAAGTAATCAAACACCAAGCCAATTGCGAGAGGCTGTCACCTCACCCAAGGGCACAACAGAACAGGCACTCAACACCTTTAATAACGGTGGTTTTAACCAACTCTGCAGCCAAGCTATGGCTGCTGCACATCACCGATCTAAGGAATTAGCGCAGCTATTTAAAGCCTAATGGCGATGCAAGAAGCGCAACCCCTAAACAGTCACAGCCATATCAAGCTCAGCCAACACATATTAGAAACTCTGGCTTGGGTTTATATGGCAGTACTAAAAAACACCTTTAAGCCAGTTTTTTATACTTCACTCGCGTAGGCTGATGATCTTTACCTGTGCGGGCTCTATAGTCTTCGGCGTATTCTGAGTAGTTGCCTTCAAAAAAAGACGCTTTCGAATCTCCTTCGTAAGCCAAAGTGTGAGTGCACACACGATCCAGGAACCAACGATCGTGAGAAATCACGATAGCAGCACCAGGGAAGGCTAATAAAGCCTCTTCTAGGGCCCGTAAAGTTTCTACGTCTAAGTCGTTCGTTGGTTCGTCGAGAAGCAACACGTTGCCACCCTGTTTTAGCAGCTTGGCAAGGTGTAGGCGGTTACGTTCACCACCAGACAAGTCTTTAACAAACTTCTGCTGATCGTTGCCTTTGAAGTTAAAGCGCCCCGCATACGCGCGTGATGGCACCTGATAGTTACCAACAGTAATAATGTCCTGCCCATCAGACAATTCTTCCCACACAGTTTTAGTACCATCTAACTCACGCGCTTGGTCTACATGGGCTAGTTCAACCGTATCTCCTATTACAATACTGCCTGAATCTGGTTGTTCGCTACCCGTAAGCATTTTGAACAAAGTTGATTTACCCGCTCCGTTACCACCAACAACGCCTACAATAGCGCCTTGGGGCATACTAAACTCCAAACCTTCGACTAACATCTTATCGCCAAAAGCTTTGCTCACGCCTGTCACATCAATCACTTTGTCACCTAAGCGTGGCCCGGGCGGAATGTAGATTTCAGACGTTTCATTTCGTTCTTGGAATTCACGTGAACTCAATTCCTCAAACCGAGCTAAACGTGCTTTAGATTTCGCCTGGCGACCTTTGGCGTTGCTGCGCACCCAATCTAATTCTGACTTCACAGCTTTTTCATGCGAGGCTTGTTGGCGGCCCTCTTGAACCAAGCGCGCTTCTTTTTGTTCTAACCAAGACGAGTAATTGCCTTCGTACGGAATACCATGGCCACGGTCTAGTTCTAAGATCCATCCCGCAGCGTTATCGAGGAAATAACGGTCGTGTGTAATAGCCACAACAGTACCATTGTAATCTACTAAAAAGCGCTCTAACCAAGCCACAGATTCCGCATCTAAGTGGTTAGTTGGCTCATCTAGTAACAGCATGTCGGGCTTGTTCAATAGCAAACGACATAACGCCACACGGCGGCGTTCACCACCTGATAGGTACTCTACTTTTTCATCCCACCCTGGCAAGCGCAGGGCTTCTGCCGCCACCTCTAAGGTGCGTTCTAGGTTGTGAGCATCGCTGGCTTGTATAACGTCTTCTAGTTTTGCTTGTTCGGCTGCAAGAGCATCGAAATCGGCATCGGGTTCTGCATAAGCTGCATATACAGCATCTAAAGCTGTTAAGGCATTTTTTGCTTCAGCAACGCCTTCCTCAACGACTTCACGCACAGTTTTGGAATCATCCAGCTTTGGCTCTTGCTCCAAGTAACCCACATTAATGCCCGGCTGTGGGCGTGCTTCACCGTTATATTCTTTGTCAACACCTGCCATTATACGCAACAAGCTAGATTTACCAGAACCATTTAAGCCAAGGACACCAATTTTGGCACCAGGAAAAAAAGACAAGGAAATGTTTTTTAGAATTTCACGCTTGGGAGGAACTACTTTTCCAACCCTATTCATCGTATATACAAACTGCGCCATGTGATTTCCTGATTAATACAAAAATAGACTTCTATTATACCCTGAGACGTCATTAAAAGGGGGAAAGCGCACCCCTTAGTATTTTGCCATCCAGTCACTTGTGATATGGTTTGCAGCCCCCACTAAAGGGGGGTACCCTGTTTTAATCACCGTTGTTGTTAAAGGAATTTCAGTGCCTACATCATATGTCGCCTCCTCATTGCTGCCCACCCCTTACGGCACTTTCAATATGCATGGTTTTGCCGATAGCGAAACTGGTAAAGAGCACCTGGCCCTGAGTATGGGCGACTTTACCGACGGTACTGCCGTGCTGACACGTTTGCACTCCGAGTGCTTAACGGGTGACGCCTTATTTAGTATGCGTTGTGACTGCGGTTATCAGCTAAAAGAAGCTTTAAAGCGCATTTCAGAAGAAGGCCGTGGGGTGATTTTGTACTTGCGCCAAGAAGGTCGTGGAATTGGGTTATTGAACAAAATCAAGGCTTACAACCTGCAAGATCAAGGAGCAGACACCGTAGAAGCTAATGAGCGCTTAGGTTTTGATGCCGACATGCGCAAGTATGATATGACCAAGGATATGCTTGACCACCTACAAATCAAGTCGGTGAAATTGATGACCAACAATCCACGAAAAATTAAAGCCCTCACCGAACTTGGCATTGTTGTAGAACAGCGCCAAGCAATAGAAGTGGGTGAAAACAGCCATAACAAAAATTACCTCGCCACCAAGGCTAGCAAGCTAGATCATTTATTCGGCCGGTAGATGAGCCTGCCAGGCGTTAATTTTTGCTGTGATAGCCTCCTTAGATAAACCTGTATTGTGCAGCACCTGTTCGCGAGTACCATGAGGTAGGGCTGCATCTTGGTGACCTAAGCACAATAATCTAACACTAGTTTTTTGCTGCACTAACCACTCACTCACAGCAGAGCCTGCACCACCAATGCAGCTATGATCTTCGATGGTGACAAAGCCGTTATGCTGCAGCAGCAGTTGTTTTAATAGCATTTCGTCTAACGGTTTCACAAAACGCATATCCACAAGCGTCGCATCAGCGGCCTCTGCCACCATTGTTAGTTTGTCTAATAAAGCCCCAAAATTGAGTATGGCAATGGCATTAGATTTACCCGACGAACGAATCACCTGGCCTCTACCTAATTCGATGGGTGCCAGCAAGGGCAGCCCCTCTATTGCTTCACCACGGGGGTAGCGCACTGCAACCGGCCCACAATAAGCATAACCAAAGTTTAGCATTGCCGTAGCTTCAGCCGCATTACTTGGAGCCATCACTACCACATTAGGCAAACAACGCAAAAAAGCCAGGTCATAAGCACCTGTATGAGTTGCTCCATCTTCACCCACAACTCCCGCTCTATCAATGGCTAATAATATATCTAAATTTTGCAACGCAATGTCGTGAATGAATTGATCATAACCACGCTGCAAAAACGTAGAATAAATGGCGACAACGGGTTTAGCACCTTCACACGCCATGCCGGCAGCTAATGTGATTGCATGCTGTTCGGCAATGGCTACATCAAACAAACGTTCAGCAAATTCTTTGGAAAAAGACTCAAGGCCGGAACCACCTAACATAGCCGGCGTAATTGCCATTAACCGGCCATCTATGCGTGCTTTCTCACAAACCCACTGACCAAACACATGAGCGTAAGTGGGAGACTTTTTGATAATTATAGGCTCAATGGGGTCAATTTTGGCCAACGCATGGTAGCCCACTGGATCACTTTCAGCTGGCCCATAGCCCTTGCCTTTTAGGGTGTTGATATGCAGCAACTTAGGCCCAGGAAGGCTTAATAACTCAGTAATGATCGACATTAATTGTGGCAAGTCGTGGCCATCCACAGGGCCCCGGTAGGTAAAGCCTAAGGCCGTAAACCACTGGGATGGCCCACCAAAACCATGGTGGTCATCCAAAAAAGTAGCTAAGCCACCTAAATTTGCATCGATGGCCATATCATTATCATTAACAATAATGAGCGCGTTAGCTTGGCAGTGGGCCATATGATTTAATGCCTCAAAGGCCATGCCAGCCGTAAGTGCTCCATCACCAATTACCGCAATATGGTGAGCTAGCGGGCTTTTGTTTGCCAAAACCATACCCAACAAAGCACTAATCGAGGTGCTGGCATGACCTACACCAAAAGTATCAAATACACTTTCATCTCGTTTAGGGAAGGGTGCTAAACCACCTGCCTGACGCATACTCAGCATGGCTTTTTTACGCCCTGTGAGCATTTTATGAGGGTAGGCCTGATGACCCACATCCCAAATTAGCCTATCGTTTGGTGTATCCAGCAAGTAGTGTAAAGCGATGGTGAGCTCTACCACCCCTAATCCAGCGCCTAAGTGGCCTCCAGTTTGGCCCACACTATATAACAAGGCCAAACGCAACTCATAGGCTAATTGAGGTAATAGTGCCGGCTTTAGCATGCGTAAGTCTGCCACACCGTCCACTTGATCAAACAAAGGTGTGGCTGGTGCTTGCCGCGGAATGTTTAGGATAACTGGGAACATGTGACTAATGCTTACGGGTAACGATGAAGTCTGCCAACCACACTAGAGGTTGTGCTGCAGCACCAAATTCTGTGACAGACGCTTTGGCCTGCTGATGTAATTCCATCAAACGCGCCTTAGCAGCGGTCATACCCAGCAACGCAGGGTAGGTAGATTTATCATTAATCATATCAGAGCCTTGCGCTTTGCCGAGAGTTGCAGTGTCACTCTCAATGTCCAATATATCATCTTGCACCTGAAAGGCTAAACCAATCGCTTGTGCATAGGTACGCAAAAAGTCAATTTGCTTAGTGCCAACATGGTTCTGTGACAGGGCACCAATTTCTACACTAGCAACAATCAAAGCCCCTGTTTTTAAACTATGCAGACGCTCCAATTGAGCCAAATTAACTGCGTCATGTGCTGCTGCCATATCGAGCATTTGCCCAGCCACCATGCCTTTAGCACCAGACGCCTGCGCCAAACATGCCACCATAGCTAAACACTGCTCCGCACTTATTTGTGGCCCATGGGCTTTGACTAGTAATTCAAAAGCCAGCGCTTGTAAGGCATCGCCAGCTAATATTGCAGTGGCTTCGTCAAAAGCAACATGACAACTAGGTTGACCTCGGCGTAAGGCGTCATCATCCATAGCTGGAAGGTCATCATGAATCAAAGAATAGGCATGCATCGCTTCAACGGCAGCAGCCAACGGATCCAAAGCTGCAACATCATCAACGCCACACGCACGGGCAGCACCATAAACTAAGGCTGCCCTCACCCGCTTACCACCTTGCACCGCACTATAGGCCATGGCTTGAGACAAAACCACACTGGCACGGCGTTTACCAATCGCCGTATTGAGGTATTGCTCTACACGGTTTTTAGAATAGTTTAGAAAGTCGTCTAATGATTCAAAGTGCAAACTTAAGGTTCCTTACTAAAGGGCTGCTCTACAACACGGCCTTGGGCATCTTGCATCAATACATTAACCTTTTGCTCAGCTTGAGCAAGCGCAGCTTGGCAGCCCCTCGTTAATAAAATCCCACGCTCAAAGGCAGCCAAAGAATCTTCTAGGGTTAAGTCGCCCTGCTCCATTTGTTTCACCAAAGCTTCTAACTCGGCTAACGAAGCTTCAAAATTAAATACACTTTCAGTTTGATCCTTAGTCATCACTATAGCCCCAATACCAAACCACGCGGCATACCAAAGGTAGACGCAGCATTCTGAATCACCAGCATGTCCACTAAGTTAATCATAATGAAAACCAAAATAGGTGAAAAGTCTAAGCCTCCAAGGTTAGGCAACATGCGTCGCACAGGCGACATAACTGGCTCTGTAAGTTGGTGCAATAAATAGGCACCAGGGTGATTAGTTTGAGGCGCAAGCCAACTCAAAACAATACTTGCCAGTATGGCAAAGAATAATAAATCGAGCACTTGAGAAGCCAAACCAATAAGGCTCCATACCGCCAAGCTCATAGGGTTAGGTAGATCAAAACCAGCAATTAATAGTACAACAACGATTAATAATAACTGTACTAAAAAGGCTAACACTAAAGTAGCAAGGCTAAAACGTCCTGTGCGTGGCATGACTTTTTGCAAAATAGTAACGAACGGTTGTGTCATTTTCACCACTGCTTGAGCTAAGGGATTATAAAAATCAGCCTTAGCCAACTGCAACATAAAGCGAATAATAACCAGCGTTAGGTATAAGCCAAAGACTGTTTGCACTAAAAATACACCTGCATTTGACATAATGAAACAACATCCTTAATAGACTAAGATAGATTAATAAAGAAGCCTTTGGCCGCTCTATAAATCTGGATCGATAATTGATGTTAATAGTGTCTCATATTGGATGCATGGAGACTACTAGGGATGTGTCTTCAAAGGTGCTTTAAACGTTTGGTTAACAAGACCCAGCAGTCTTTTAAATAAACCTGTCTCTTCAAACTTATTGGCAGGCCAGCACCTTAAGCGGTCAACAGCGGCATCACAGAAGCCAAAACCTCTTCATTGCTCCAGTAATTAAGATATTATCTATTTCATCTTGCTCTTGATTTAGCTTTTACTTTTTGCAACGAATCACGCACACTTGGTAGTCCATAAAGCGTCCGATGTGCGCGTCTAAAGAAGCCAGAAAACCATGAGTCCTAAAACACACCATAGCCTTATCTTTCGCTTAGTGCTAGCTTCACTAACACTTTCGTTTGTGTTGCCTAGCTTCGCAGAACAGGCCATCCATAGCCAAAAATACGACATCCACTATAATGCCTTTAACACCATGATAGTGACACCTGAAGTGGCTCAAACTTATGGCTTCACTCGTGCCAGAAACCGCGCATTACTCAATGTGGCAGTGATTGATAAAGCCACAAAAAGACCTCTTGCTGCCATGGTCACAGGCACTAGAACCAACATTATTGGGCAAGTATTACCGTTAGAATTTCAGCAAATAAAAGAGCAAAATGCTATTTACTACATTGCCCAATTACGTTTCACAGAAGAGGAAATGTGGCGTTTTGAGCTAAAGATACAGCCAGATTTAAATGCAAAGGCAATACCGTTAAAGTTTAGTCAAACATTTTATTTGGAGCAGTAGCCTATAATTAAACTATTTATTCAAAATAGCCTAACAGGTCATTTAAAAAGCGCCATCCTAGGGGAGTAGCCTGAAGCCTATCTGGCATCATCAGTCCAGCCTTTCTAGCTGATGCAATTGCCCCCTCTACTTGAGCCAACGATTGCCCAGTTTTGGCTAGGTAGCTAGCTGAAGAAACGCCCTTTTGAAGACGCAGAACATTCATAAAAAATTCCAGCTTTAGCTCTTCTGGGGCAACACAATGGCTTGACGCCAGTGGTGTAATAGATTCCATATAAGCCTTAGGTTGGCGCAACTTTACCCTGCGTTCTATAACCATTTCACCATCATGCCAACGGCTCACTTTGCCATGAGCTCCAGCTCCAACACCAATGTAATCGCCAAAGTTCCAGTAGTTAAGGTTATGCTGTGCCTGACTCGTTTGTTTAGCATACGCTGAAATTTCATACTGACTTAACCCAGCCGCTTCGATAAGTACTTGGCCTTGATCTTGAATATCAACCAAAATGTCTTCATTAGGTAAGTTAGGAGGGCGGCTATGGAATTCAGTATTAGGCTCAATAGTGAGCTGATACCAAGAGAGGTGATCAGTGCCAAATTCCAATGCTTGCTGCAAATCGGATAACCCACTCTCAACACTCTGCCCTGGCAAACCATGCATCAAGTCTAAGTTGATGCGCTTAAACCCTAAAGTCTGAGCTTTACCAATAGCCAACTTAGCTTGGGTAGCATCATGTATGCGGCCTAAAGCTTGTAAACACCCATCGTCAAAACTTTGCACGCCAATGGACAACCGGTTAATACCCTGTTCTAGAAAGCCAGCAAATTTTGCTTGTTCAAAGGTTCCGGGGTTGGCCTCTAAGGTGACCTCCATGCCGTCTTCACAATTAATATTGGCTTTAACAAAATTTAGGATTTCACCGATGCCCAAAGCGCTCATTAAACTAGGTGTGCCTCCACCAATAAAAATACTATGCAAAGTACGACCACTGACAGCCGCCAGTTCTTTGCTAAGGTCTGCAAGTAATGCCCTAATATAATGAGTCTCAGGAATGGCCTCTCCACCCTGAGTGGCATGGGAGTTAAAGTCACAATAAGGGCACTTGCGCACACACCAGGGGATGTGCACGTAGAGGCTAAGGGCAGGCATCGCTATCTGGTGGCTAACGGATTGCATTAATTTTGCGCTAACGCACGCTGTAATTGAGACAGGGCTTTGCCACGGTGGCTGATGGCAATCTTTTCTGTAGGACTTAGTTGCGCAGCACGGCAGCCTTTTTCTATTACTTGAAAAATAGGATCGTAGCCAAAGCCATGGTCGCCTTGGGCACTATCCATGATTACACCTTCCCACGCAGCTTGGCAAATAAGTGGGGTGGGATCGGTGGCATGGCGCATGTACACCAGCACACATTGAAATCGAGCAGTGCGCTGGCTTAGTGGAATATCTGCCAGGTTAGTAATTAGTTGGGCGCTATTGGCGGCATCTTTAGCGTGACCCTTTAAATTAGAGTCAGCATAACGGGCAGAATAAATTCCTGGAGCACCGCCTAATACATCCACTTCTAGACCTGAGTCGTCAGCTAAAGCGGGCATACCGGATGCTTGGGATGCATGGCGCGCCTTAAGAATTGCATTTTCAACAAAGGTAAGGCCTGTTTCTTCAACCTCTTCTGAAACAAACTGGCTTTGTGGGACTAACTCAATACCCAAAGGCACCAAACACTGGCCAAACTCTTTTAACTTACCAGCGTTGCCGCTTGCCAAAACCACTTTTTTCATTTTTAGGCCGTTGTGAATGGGGGTTTAGGCTTAGAGTGCAACACACACCCAAAGCACTAGCGCATCTTCTTTACTGGTTGACACCACCGCATGACCCATAGTGCTATCAAAATAAGTGCTGTCACCTTCGCTAAGTGCCAGCGGCTCATATTCTTCTGTATACACCAGCACATCGCCGTCTAGTACAAGCAGCAGCTCTTCACCTTCATGCCTCACCCAGCCACCAAATTCATCCAACGTGCGAGCACGAACACGGCTTTTAAAAGGCACCATGCGTTTTGAATCTAATTCTGTAGCCAACAACTCATGTTCATAGGTAGCTGTTAGGTGCTCGCGGCCTTCCTGTTTTTTGGTCACAGTCCGGCGGCCAGAGATGCGCACTTCTTTTACAGGTGCGAACAGCTGAGGCATATCGATAGCCAAACCAACAGCTAGTTTTTGCATCAAATTAAAGGTAGGTGACAGCTGATTATTTTCCATTTTTGACAAAGTGGATTGCGCTACACCTGTCACTTTGCTGGCCTGCTGCAAAGTCATTTGTCGATCTTGTCGCAAAGCCCTGAGACGCTCACCAAAATTACCTTGCTGCGCAGCCGGGCTTGGAACAGGAGGTAATATGCCCGCTTCGGGACGCAGTGTAGACATGCGTTTCTCCTCCCTTGTTAACAGTTGGTCACGTTGACTGCAAGCCCCCCACGGGAGGTTTCTTTATATTTATCCTGCATATCAGCACCCGTTTCACGCATAGTCTTGATTACGTCATCCAGCGATACCAAATGTTCACCATCGCCACGCATAGCCATATGCGCAGCATTAATAGCTTTGATAGAACCCATAGCATTACGCTCAATACACGGCACCTGAACCAACCCAGCAATAGGGTCACAGGTAAGGCCTAAGTTGTGTTCCATGCCAATTTCAGCAGCATTTTCAACTTGCTCAGGAGTACCACCTATCACTTCAGCTAAACCAGCAGCAGCCATGGCACAGGCGCTACCCACCTCACCTTGGCATCCCACTTCTGCCCCTGAAATAGATGCATTGAGTTTACATAAGATACCCACGGCAGCTGCCGCCAGTATGAAGCTAACAATACCCTTATCATCAGCTGATGGATAGAAATTATCGTAATAATGTAACACAGCAGGAATAATACCCGCAGCACCATTGGTGGGAGCGGTCACAATACGACCACCAGCAGCATTTTCTTCATTAACAGCCATAGCATAAAGGTTTACCCAATCCATGGCAGATAGCTGTGGGGTAATCACTTTTACAGATCCCAAGCTACTAAGCTTTTGATACAAGTCTGCAGCCCGACGCCTCACATTAAGACCACCAGGTAAAACGCCTCCGGTATGGCAACCATTGTGCACACACTGCTGCATCACCTTCCACAGGTGCAAGATTTTACTTCTTACTTCTTCTTCTGTGCGCCAAGTCTTCTCATTCTCCATCATTACCTGACTAATACTCATACCTGAAGTCTTGCAATGAGCAAGCAACTCAGCGCCAGAAGTAAATGGGTAAGGCACTTTGGGTTGATCTTCATCTATGGGGATTTCGTCAGCTTTCGCTGCCATTTCGTCAACAATAAAGCCACCACCCACTGAATAATAGGACATTTCTAACAACACATTACCAGAAGCACCAAAAGCACTCATGGTCATACCATTAGGGTGATAAGGAAGTGATTCCTCCAGATTAAGAATAACGTCACGGTGTTGAATAAACTCAACTTCATGCTCACGGTTGAGTGGCAACCGCTCATTAGCCATAATTTCATCTAACATAGGCTGTACTTGTGGCGGATCAATAGTATCTGGTGCCTCACCCAATAAACCAAGAATTACAGCAATATCACTGGCGTGGCCTTTACCAGTGGCGCCAAGAGAGCCAAAAAGCTCTCCTTTAACTCGCGTCACTTGCGTTAACTTACCTTCACTTTTCAGCTGTTCTACAAAAGCTAAGGAAGCCCGCATGGGGCCCACAGTATGGGAACTAGACGGGCCAATGCCTATCTTTAGTAAGTCAAATACGCTTAAACTCATTTTTGATGCCTTCGTAGTGGTCAGGCCACTAGGTTAAATTAATAACCTTGAACTATCACCTAATACTTGCCATACCATCTACCTTGGTGCGACACACAAGTAGCTTTAAGCTCCAGACACAAGAGTTTATGCACTATCTAGTCGTTCAAGCAGGCCCGCACAGGCAAACACTAACTGCCACCATGGTATTTCCCCACATAGCGCAGTTAATGGGCGCCAGGCACATCA
>TARA_B110001469_G_scaffold3666_1_pt1 | contig 23845 bp, 20 predicted proteins | sample TARA_B110001469 | Tara Oceans TARA_B110001469 (sample SAMEA4397034) | marine metagenome | biome: Polar Biome; feature: [SRF] surface water layer (ENVO:00010504); material: water (ENVO:00002006), including particulate matter (ENVO:01000060) such as... | depth 5 m
GGGTCGAAGCCAGTAGCACACCGATACCGGGGCTGTTTCATCGCCGCTCCGGTGCACCGATGCTGGCGCTCTCAATTGAAACAGTGGGAGTTGCCAGGTGGAAGTTGACGGTCGATTCAGTCGATCTTTCTGGGCTTTCTGAAAAGCCAAGCCGTGGAGCACTGTCTCGAGTCTGCAATCAAGCATTGGAGCAGGTGTTGAGTCGAAGCCCTTGCGATGGATTTTGGTTGAGTCAAAGATTTTAGCTTCTGGCTTGCTCCACTGTTAAATATGAATGGTCAAGATCAGAATACGTCTCCTGCTCCAGTGCTTTATTGTATTGGCGATAGTCATGCCTCTTTTTTTAGTGGTGTAGATCGCATTCAGCTAAATTGCCCGGACTAGGCAGAATGCCATATTCCGGTTTTTAAAGAGATTAAGGTCGGTTCTCCTTTGGCTTTTAACCTTAGCTCGGAGGGGGAGTGGTACTCGGGGGCGTAAGACCTGTTCGAGCTTTTAGAGTTGAGTGTGCCAAAGGGCTCTCATGTGATGCTGTTTTTTTGTGAGATTGACTGCCGCGTGCATGTATTGAAGTAGGCGAACGTTAGGGAAGTTGCGGTATCGGAAGTGCTTGGATGACTGTTAAGCGGTTATTTTTTAGTTATGGATGAAGTGATGATATTGGGACTATACCGTTATTGTCTATAATTCGATACCATCGCGGATAAAAGCACGACGAAATCGAGGCAAGATCCCGATTACATCGCGATTGGCAGTTGTTTGGAAAGGAATGCAGCTGCGCGACTTTTTAATCAAGGCTTGGCGGCCCGTTGTCGGGAAAATGAGATTCATTTTCTCAGTACTTTCGATGCGCTTGTGGACGCGGAAGGTATAACAAGTACTTGGTGTTATTTTGATACGATACACCTCTCGCAGCGCGCCATTCCTATGGCATTGAATGCATTACGAGGGATCTTTCCTTGGTGGGTGATGCGGAAGTTGGAAGTTATGGTGCCCTCGCAAATGGATCGCTTTGTAGATCGAGTCACCAAGCGTATCCGCAGGCTGACTAGGGTTCAGTCGCCAGTAAAAATGTCTCAGCTATAGTATTGCCTAAGCCTTACGGTTGCATATCAAAGGTGGTACTTGTGTTTAGTTAAAGATTGTTGAACACTAGTTGCTTCTATTGAAGGCTTGCAGTATAATCGTGGTCAAATTTAGGTCTGGTCCGCCTTCATCTTTTTACTGCGTAAAATTAGGGGTTGTTTCTATGATTAATGCAGAACCTCAATTCATTTAGATTTTAATATGGCAGAGAACAAAAGAGTATTAGTGACGGGCGCAGATGGCTTTATTGGTTCTCATTTAACTGAGATGTTGGTCCGTGAGGGGTTTAAGGTTAGAGCTTTGTCCCAGTATAACTCCTTTAACTTTTGGGGTTGGTTGGAAGGCATCGACTGTAGTGATCAGATCGAAGTCGTCTGTGGGGACGTTCGGGATTCGAATTTTTGCCGCGAAATTACCAAAGACATAGATATTATCTATCATTTGGCGGCACTCATTGCGATACCTTACTCCTATGTAGCGCCCGATAGTTATGTGAGCACAAATGTGGTCGGAACGCTAAATATCTGCCAAGCTGCCCGCGACAATGGATGTGTGCGAGTGATTCACACTTCGACCAGTGAAGTCTATGGCACCGCGCAGTATGTGCCGATTGACGAGAAACATCCTTTACAGGCGCAGTCTCCTTACAGTGCGAGTAAGATTGGGGCGGATGCGATGGCGATGAGCTTTTATAATGCATTCAAACTCCCCGTTACGATTGCCCGTCCGTTCAATACGTATGGTCCACGGCAATCTAGCCGAGCGGTCATTCCTACGATTATCGGGCAAATTGCCAGTGGTCAAAAAACAATCAAACTGGGAGATGTGAGCCCGACTCGTGACTTTAATTATGTGCTCGATACGTGCCGTGGCTTTATCGCATTGGCCGAGAGTGAGGCCTCCTATGGTGAGACTGTAAATATCGGCTCGAATTTTGAAATCTCAGTGGGTGACACCTTGAACAAAATTAAGGCGATCATGAACAGTGACGTAGAGTTTGTTGTGGATGATCAGCGCCTGCGTCCGGAGAAGTCGGAAGTGTTCCGATTATGGTGCGATAATACCAAGATTCGTGAGCTCACTGGTTTCGAACCAAAGTATTCGATCGATGACGGGTTGAAGCATACCATCGATTGGTTCCTGAATCCAGAAAACCTATCGAAGTATAAAAACGATATCTATAATGTTTGATGAGGTTATTAGTTTTGTCCGCTCAAAGTTTGGCGCGGATGAATTTATTGCACTGCATGAGCCGAGGTTCTCGGGGCGTGAGCAGGAGTATCTAAAAGACTGCATCGATTCGACCTACGTCTCGAGTGTTGGCAAATATGTCGATCGCTTTGAGCTGGATCTAGCCGCGTATACGGGGGCCAAGTATGCGATTGCAACGGTCAACGGAACTGCGGCCTTACACGCCGCCTTGGTGTTGGCCGGAGTTGCCTCGGGAGACGAAGTCATTACGCAGCCCTTAACATTTGTCGCGACAGTCAATGCGATTAAGTATTGTGGTGCCGAGCCGTGTTTTGTCGATGTTGACCGTGACACGATGGGCCTCAGCCCTGATGCGTTGCGCAGCTTCCTTGAAGAGTCGGCGGTGTTGGAAGATGGTCTCTGCAGAAATCGAGTCACCGGTCGAGTGATTCGTGCCGTAGTGCCGATGCATACATTTGGACATCCGGCGCGGATGGATGAGATTGTGGCGATCTGCGAGGAGTATCAACTTGTCGTAGTCGAAGACGCCGCGGAGTCTCTTGGGAGTCGCTACAAAGACCAGCACACCGGCACCTTCGGCCACATGGGTGTTTTTAGTTTTAACGGTAACAAAACCATTACTTGTGGCGGAGGTGGTGCCATCGTGACCGACGATGAGACGCTGGCGCGTCGGGCGAAGCATATCACCACGACTGCCAAAGTGCCGCACAAATGGGAGTATAATCACGATTGTGTGGGATTTAATTACCGTATGCCGAATCTGAATGCCGCGCTTGCTTGTGCGCAGTTGGAGCAGATTGAAGCTGTGTTGGAAAATAAGCGCGCACTGGCGAAAGAGTATGCGGCATTTTTTGAGAGTATCGGTATCACTTTTATTGCGGAGCCCGAGCATGCGCATTCGAATTATTGGTTAAATGCGCTGGTCTTGGAAGATCGTGCGCAGAGAGATGAATTTCTACAGGAGACAAACAGCCAGGGTGTGATGACACGCCCAGTTTGGAAACTGATGCATCACCTTGAAATGTATGCGAATGCTCAACGAGGCGACCTAAGCGTTGCAGAATGGCTTGAAAGTCGTCTTGTTAATATCCCAAGTGGTGTGCGAATCGATGGATAAAAAGCCGGAAATTATTTTACTAGGTGCAGGGGGGCATTGCCGCTCTTGTATTGATGTGGTTGAGTCCGAAGGCCGTTTTACTGTGGCGGGAATTGTTGATCGAATTGACGGGGGAGATTCTTCTTCGGTATTAGGCTACCCCATTCTTGGGACGGATGCGGATCTGCCGGAGCTGCGCAAGCAGTATGCATTTGCATTGGTGACGGTGGGGCAAATTCGAACCTCTGCGGTTAGGCGGCGCCTCTTTGATGAGTTGAAGGAGTTGGGCTATGAATTGCCAACGATTATATCGCCGCACGCATATGTGTCTGCTCACGCGCAAGTAGGTGCAGGGTCGATCATCATGCATCATGCTTTAGTGAACGCGGGTGCGAGTGTTGGTGAGAACTGCATTATTAATAGTAAGGCGTTGATCGAACATGACGTGAGGGTTGGCGCGGATTGCCATATTTCAACCGGTGCGATTATTAACGGAGGTGTTGATGTTGGCGCGGGCACTTTTTTTGGGAGCAATGCTGTGAGTGTGCAGGAGATCTCAATTCCGGCGGGGAGTTTTGTAAAAGCCGGTCATTTGGAGCGCGGAAAATAATGAGTGCTGTCTATATTATCGCTGAAGCGGGGGTGAATCATAATGGCTCGCTTGATCGTGCGAAAGAAATGATCGATGTGGCGGCCTCCACTGGAGTCGATGCTGTGAAGTTTCAGACTTTTGTTGCTGAGAGCTTAGTCACACGGACCGCCGCGAAAGCTGATTATCAGCAACAGGCTACGGATGCCGCTGAAAGTCAGTTTGAGATGTTGAAGAAGTTGGAGCTTTCTTTGAGCGACTTCGAAGAGTTGAAGGCTCGCTGTGAGGAGCAGGGCGTGGACTTTCTTTCTACACCATTTGATTTAGTGACCATCGATATGCTGGTGAATTTGGGAGTGGATAAGTGGAAACTTCCATCCGGTGAATTGACCAATCTGTTGTATCTGAGAAAAATCGGGGCATTGAAACAGGAGGTGATTCTATCGACGGGGATGTCGGATCTGGATGAAGTCTCTGCTGCAGTTTCAGTTCTGGAGTCTTCTGGAGTTCGACGGGAGCAGTTAACGCTTCTACATTGTAATTCAGAATACCCCACGCCGATGCATGACGTGAACCTTCGGGCGATGCAGACGCTTGACTCCGCGTTTCCCGGGCTGAAAGGAATCGGTTATTCGGATCATACGCTTGGTATCGAAGTGCCCATTGCTGCTGTTGCTATGGGCGCGATTGTTATCGAGAAGCATTTCACATTAGACCAGACCTTGCCTGGTCCCGACCATCGGGCGAGTCTCGAACCGGACGATCTTAAGGCGATGGTGCATGCGATTCGTAATATCGAAGCAGCGTTGGGCGATGGTGCGAAAGAGCCGACAGAGTCGGAATCTAAGAACCGTCAGATTGCTCGCAAAAGTATTGTCGCGGCAAAGGACATCGCTGCCGGTGCTGAGTTTACCGAGGAAAACTTAACTGTGAAACGCCCCGGGACAGGGATGAGCCCGATGTTATGGGATCAGTTGATTGGGACGAAAGCTCAACGGGCATATAGTGAAGAGGAGGTGGTTGATGCGTAAGATCTGTATATTTACATCGACCCGAGCGGATTGGGGATTATTGCGCGGTGTCGCAGAAGAGATCCGTGGACATGAAGACCTTGAATTGCAATTGCTGGTCAGTGGCAGCCATTTATCCGCTAAATTTGGGATGACCGTTTCGGAAATTGTAAATGCGGGTTTTGATATTTCAGCGCGAGTAGATGTCCTTCAATTTGATGATTCAGCTCAAGGTGTCTGTGCGACAATGGGTTTGGCTATGTCGAGTTACAGCGAAGCGCTCACTCGAATGGCACCCGACATCCTAGTTGTCTTGGGGGATCGTTACGAGTCGCTGTGTGTGGCGACTGTGGCTCAAATTTTACGTATCCCTGTAGCTCATATTCATGGAGGCGAAACGACGGAAGGCGCGGTGGATGAGGCATTCCGGCACGCCATTACAAAGATGTCTCAAGTTCATTTTCCTGCATGTGAAGAGTATCGCCAGCGGATCATTCAACTTGGAGAAAACCCGGATCGAGTTTTCAATGTGGGTGCATTGGGAGTCGAAAATATCCGGAAGATTTCAATGATGAGGCGCGATGAGCTATCCCATTCGATTGGATTCCCATTGGATTGCCCTTTCTTTTTAGTGACGTTTCATCCTGTAACTTTGGAAAATGCGACTGCGGACAGTCAACTCGATGAACTGTTTGCAGGTTTGGAGCAGTTTCCTGAGCATCGTGTTTTGTTCACCAAGGCGAATGCTGATACCGATGGGCAGGTAATCAATGATAAGCTGGATGCTTATGTCGCGCTGAATAATGATCGTTGTTTGGTGGTCACATCTTTGGGATTACAACGATATTTGTCTGCGATGAAGTTATGCGCTGCGGTTGTTGGGAATAGTTCAAGTGGTATTCTTGAGGCTCCCAGCTTTCATGTGCCTACCGTGAATATTGGTGATCGTCAGAAAGGACGTGTGCGTGCGCAGAGCGTCTTGGATTGCGAGCCTGATCGGTTGAGTATTCAGGGTGAGATTAATCGAGCTCTAACGCAGGAGTGTATTCAAAACTTGAAAGGTTCTTGTAGCCCTTTTGAAAAAGCGGATACGGCTTTAAGTATCGTGAGTTCGTTAGCAGCAGTTGAATTGTCGAATATATTAAAGAAGCCGTTTTTTAATCTGACTGAAAGTGCCCATGTATAAAGAGCATCGAGTCTTGGCAGTGATATCGGCTCGTGGTGGTTCCAAGGGAGTCCCGCGAAAGAATGTTCGGCTGTTGGCTGGCAAGCCGTTGATTACATGGACGATTGAACAGGCTGCACAATCCCGCTATATTGATCGTGTGATTGTCTCTTCTGAAGACGAAGAGATTTGTCAGGTAGCCAAAGAGTCGGGAGCCGAAGTTCCTTTTGTGCGTCCGGCTGAGTTGGCCTCCGATACGGCTTCCGGGGTCGATGTATTATGTCATGCAGTGGAGAACGCGGGGGCAGATTATGACTATGTTGTTTTGCTTCAACCGACCTCGCCTCTACGTGAGTCAACCGATATTGATGCAGCGATTGAGTGTTGTGTCAGCCGGGCTGCGAAATCTGTCGTCTCGGTGGCGGAAGCCACAAAGAGTCCCTATTGGATGTATCAGATGAAAGAGGGCGGGGAGCTGACTCCGTTTGTCGAGGATGCGGCCACGAATCGACAGCAACTGCCACAGTCATATGCTTTGAATGGAGCGCTATACGTGCTGGAGGTGCCCACGCTTTTGGCAAACCGAAAGATCCTCGACGGGCAGACGCTTGGCTATGTGATGCCTGCGGAGCGTTCGTATGATATCGATAGCGAGACGGATTTTTTAATTTGTGAATTTTTAAAAACAAGAATGGAGCTTAATGGATAATATAAACTGTAAGATTCAGTCGGACGCCACGATTAGAGATGCGCTTGAAGTGATTGATGCATTCGCGATTGGGGCAGTTCTTGTGTTAGATGCTGATGCGAAATTGCTCGGCCTATTGACGGATGGGGACATTCGACGGGCTTTGTTGGGAGGCGCTTCGATCAATGATTTGGTGACCCCTTGGATTTCTAAGAATTATGTATCTGTTGGGCGCGATGTGGGTAGAGCAGAAGTCTTGGATTTAATGCAAGCACGTCTGATCGATCAGGTGCCTGTGGTCGACGCTGCCGGAAAAGTTGTGGGAGTGCACCTGATTCACGATATTATTGGTGGCCGTAAACTCGACAATGTCGCTGTAATTATGGCTGGAGGGAAGGGGATGCGCTTACGCCCGATCACGGAGTATTTACCGAAGCCCATGATAAAGGTGGCAGGGCGGCCTATTCTCGAACGACTCGTTCTTCATCTGGTGAGTTATGGAATTACTCGAATTTATCTCGCGGTAAATTACATGAGTCATGTGATCGAAGATCATTTTGGAGACGGTTCTCGGTTCGGTTGTTCTATCGAGTATTTGCGTGAAGAAGAACCGCTTGGGACTGGTGGCTCGCTGTCCTTGTTGCCCGAAATTTCCGATAAGCCTGTGTTGGTGATGAACGGGGATTTAGTGATGCAGGCAAATCTTGAAGGCCTGTTACGTTTTCACCAAGAAGGGGGATTTTACGCAACCATGGGAGTGAAGCCATATCGGCATGAAGTGCCATTTGGATGTGTTGAGTCTGAGTCTGGACGCATACTTACGGTGCAAGAAAAACCTTCGATCGATAAGCTGATTAATGCTGGGCTGTATGTGCTTTCGCCTGAAGCCTTGGCAAGTATTCCGAGGCAATTCTTCCCGATCACTGAGCTGTTTGAATCCGCGTTGGTCGATGCGCAGCCTTGTGGCTCATTTCTGATTGAAGATGAGTGGACGGATGTTGGCCGTATGGGTGATCTTCAGCAGGCTCAGGGGAACTCTTAACCGGCTTGTCGAGTTCTGGCTAATTGTGGCGCTTAGCCGGTGAGTGACTGCACAAATAATTCCGCTCGGTGCGGATGAGTTAATCCTTTCCTCATGCCAGTGATTAATCGTATAGTGAACGCAGTCAAGGAGATGCGATTTTCCACTACCCAGAAACCTAGGTTCATGAAGAGGTATAAAGTCGTTTGATTTGTTTTGTTCGCGAATAAATCGGATTGTTTTATCAATCATGAATAGGTCTTGGTTCGATTAGACGACCAACATTAGTTAATTACTGTTTGCAGCGATTGGAGGCACGGAATACTTGGGGCATCATCTTGGAAAATAATTTTTGATTTTTGATTGGATTAATGCTATTAGCATCATAAAGAATCGGGTCACTTGCAGTATCGATGACTCGTGTTGCGGGTAGTTCTCTAAAAGACTACTTTTCTGTTGGAGCTTAATTTATGTTAAAAAATAAAAACATACCCCATTATTCTTCCTTGCTCTTGCAGGAGAGCAGGTTAGCCGAGTTCGTTGTAGGCTTGCCCCCTGTGAATCTTCAGGATAAGCTTAAAGGTGAGTCAGCGTATTATGGTGCTGCCGATATGATTGCTCGCGCTGTGGGCTTGCCTTGTAGTGGTGTAACTAAAGAGGTATGCTGGGAGCACGGTTGGAAATACAATCCAATTACTACTCCTGAGCAGATGTCGGGATATAGTGATAGAGAGAAGGTTTACTTGGTGGCAAATTCTCATCATGAGACCATTCTCAAAGACGCGGGTTTTCCATCGGTCGATGTCGTCGGTATGCCGTATATTTATGCTCCTGATTGTAGTGCAGAGCGTATCCCTAATAGCCTCTTGGTGTGCCCAGGCCACGCGACAAATTTCTCAGAGCATGATTGGACTGAATTTGCAAATAAATATGCTGCCTCAATCGCATCTATTAAACATGAATTTTCTACCGTAGTTGTTTGCTTAACAGCAAATTGTATCGAACGAAATCAATGGATTGAAGCGTTTGAAGCCTATGATATCCCCTGGATCATGGGAGCTTCCATTTATGATAGGAATGCGTTGGCGCGAATGCGTAGTCTGTTTGGAGGTTTTGAGTATGTTACTAGTAATATGATTGGCTCGCACCTCGTTTATGCGGCCTATGAGTCCTGTAAGGTTTCAATCTGGAAATGGCAGCCTCTTTATTCAGTAGATGGCTTTCGCAATGAACCCTTGTTTTTAAAGAATCCGGAGCTACTCAAGCAGTCCGTTTGGTATACCCACGAATGGCAAATGGAGCACTATGGCTTTCTTTTTCAAAATCATCCACGCGAAGGGGGCATCTTGAAGAAATGGGCAGAGGAACAACTCGGGAAAGAAAATAAACGGTCCGTTCAAGATGTGGCTCGTCTATTGGGTTGGTTGGGGCATCGAGTTCGGGGGGATTGTGTTTTATCGCCGTTTCATACTAAGCGATCGTTTTTATCTCAATTGTTTGCTAGGTTTCGTTGGCTAAGGAACTCCCGGGGATTACTTAAGTTGAAGCGTAATCAACCAGGATGTGTGCAATATTTTAACGAGAGTTTGCGTTATCATGATGCCAGTTCCTTTGTTCATCAGGTCGATCATGTATACCATAAGGAGAGTCGCTTCTTGGATTCTGTGGAAAATCCATCTTTAATTATCGATGCTGGTGCTGATGTAGGGGTTGATTTGCTTTACATTAAGAAGCGTTATCCCCGCGCTAAGGTGATTTGCTTTGAGCCAGATGCACTATTCTTCGATTGCTTGGAGGCCAATGTTATTAGCTATAAGTTAACTGATTGCGAACTGCATAACACGGCGCTTAGTAAAGATGTCGGCATTTTAGAGTTTTCGAGAGGCGTAGGGGGGCGGCTAGTCAGATGTTTGCATAGGCCCGATTTTAATCAAGTTCCCGTCAGGGGGAGCCGATTGCGGCCTTTCTTAATTGATGTGTCTGTAGATCTTATTAAATTGAATGGTGTGTATACTGATGTTGAAGTTCTTGAGGATTGCCTCGATTTGCTTATCAATGTGGACCGTATTCACGTAACATATCCCTTCCATGTCAATCAACTGAAAGTCATTGATCAGATGTTCCAATTCCTCAAGCGAGCCGGTTATCAAGTTCAGATAACGCAGGGGGGGGAAGCAATCAAGCAGCCGCTAAATGATTTGAAAGCTCCGGTTGCAGAAAATGAGCTGTTAGAGGTGCACGCTATTCGAGAAACGGTCAGTTAGACCGTTTCGAATACGACTCCTCATTGAGCTGCTTTGATGCCAGTTCAGTTAGCATTTTCGATAGACGGTCTTGATAAGGGATATCATCTATGCGTAAATAATAGTTTAGGTGATCATCCCATTTGTTGTGGGTTTTTTTGGCCTGTGTGCTTTGAATGTATGCGCCTCTAAAGCCTTTGATTAACTCTTCTAGCTTGTGGGCGAGGGTGACGCCAGGATGCTGCTCAATGCCTTCATACATTTCATAATATTTGTAGGCATTATTCGGGCTGGTTAAATGGACTCCGTCATCGTAAGCTAAGCCTAAAAAGTGCTTATGGAAGATTAATGCTTCTATCAAGAAGGTCGTTAATGGGCCTGTCACAAATAATGCATTGTCTATCAGAGGCGGATAATAGCTTGTGTCCGGTTGAAATGCGACCGAAGTGGCCATGGAGTCGCGATTCTTTAGATATTGATCCTTTATTTGTGGGTCTAAAATTATGTGTTTAAAATTCTTTTCCTGAAAAGGAATCTCTCGCTTACGCGTCTGTCGCCAAGGGTGGGGACGATAGACTATTTTCAAATCGCCATAAATTTCAGGTTTTTCGCTGAGTTCATTGTCTAGAATCTTTAAAACGGTTGTTTCATCAAATGGAAGGCAGCATCCCGAAAATAATACATATGGAAAGTTGAAATGGCTTGGGCCTGCTTGGCCACGCGATGCAAAGTAGTGGTCAAAGCGAGGTGTGCCAATTGGGAACACTTGTTCTTTCGGTATTTTGTGAATTTTTTTTGCATGCTCAACATGCTGCTCGCTCCAAACGCCCAGATATTTAGGTGGTGCCCAAAATATTGATTTGCTGCTTAGGTTGTCCCAATTGTCGATTAGAAATACCGAGGGTATCTTCATCTCTTTGGCAATTCGAGCGACATCATTTCCAACCGGATCATAGGCTGACGAGGGAAAGAGCACTATGTCGGGCTGCGCCTCTTGGATTTTTAGTAGTAAAGATGGGTTGATTGAAAGAGACTGCTCAAACTTTTTTCTATATGACGGAAAGCGCCAGCGGTTTCCATTTATAACACATTCTCTTGTTTTATTTCCTCGACGTCCCTTTTTTAGAAGTTGTTTGATTGTTTTAATCCACTGATTCGACTCCTCGGGTAAAGGAAGCCCAGTCTCTCTTGTTAAACGAAACGAAAAAGTCTTTGAGCGCTCACGATAGTGATACATTAGGATATTGAAGTATCCATAGTGAGCTTGTTCTAAGGCGTCATCGCTTTGAAATATCCCATAAAAATCGGGGCACTTTTTGACGTCGTCAATTAGTTCTAGGGTGTCTTTTGCTAATAATGATAGGTCAAACTGTTGACCTAGTTTGTCTGCAATTCCTGAGCGGATGTAATTCCTGACATATAAATCGCTCGCAATAACGAGAAGGATTTTTACCCGTTTGTTTTTTGCATTCAAAGTCATTTTATTGATATTAGTAATATCTCTCAAGTTACCGATTCTACGAATCGAGTTCGTTCTGCTTATCTTTATAGACTGCTCTCGCTAATTCTAAATCGCTTGGATTATCGATGTCGATCGAACGCCATTTGTCCATTTCAACCATCCCTGTATTGGGGCCGATACGTCCGACTTCGAATAGAATACTTCGTTTGATTGCGTAGACGGCCTTATTTTCAACCCATTGGTTCCACGATTCTTTTTGTCGTGGCATGCGTTTATTGGGATCGTAGTTCGTGGGATGAACCGTTTTTCCATCTTCATTGATTTGCCAGAGGTATGAGTCATCGTAGAAGAGTGAAAGGGCTGAATCATAGCCCTCATCTCGAACTAATTCGATAGCCTTGTCGATTGCTTTGACGTCGCGGAGTGGCGCGGTCGGGTAAAGTAGTACTACTATATCCACTCGCTGTTCAGGGTGTGTTTTCTCGTAGGCTTCAACAGTCCACTTCAGTAGTAGGTCGACTTCTTGGAGGATTTTGTCGTGTGCATACATGTCCGGGCGGTCCATGGTCAGGGCGCCATAGGATGCAGCTACGGTGCGAATCTCGGCATCATCGCTATTAACTAGAAATGTATCCACATTCTTGGCTTTTTTTGCGTGCTCGATAGTATGCGCAACCAGTGGTTTTTCGCCGATTAGTTCTAAGTTTTTTCGAGGAATTCCTCGGGATCCGCCTCGAGCTGGAATGATGGCTAGGCTTATATTTTTTTTCATGAAGTTGGTGTGTTGATGAGTGATTGGCAGTGTTCGCTTCATTGTGTCGTTGAAAATGTCACGCAGTCTATCTTATCATACAAGGTCGTTTTGGGTCGAAGGTCCAGTTCTGGATTAAACCTTGCATTGCTAGACTATCGTCTCTGTCAGACTGTCCTACTTGTTTGTAGAGTGCATGTGCTTGTTTGACTGCTGAACGATCTATTTCGACACCAAGGCCAGGGGAATTGTCTAAGCGAATTGAGCCGTCGACTATTTTTGGTGGATTTAATGTGAGGTGCTGGCCTTCTTGCCAAATCCAATGTGTATCGATCGCAGTGATCGTGCCTTCAGCTGCAGCTGCCACTTGACTGACCATTGCTAGAGAGATGTCGAAGTGATTGTTTGAATGTGCTCCCCAGCTCAAGCCATTGTGGCTGCAGAGGCTCGAAACTTGCACAGCACCTTCCATTCCCCAGAAGTGGGGATCGGCTAGGGGAATATCTATTGCAGATTGTTTGATTGCGTGGGCGAGTTCTCGGCTGTCTGTGGCGATCATGTTTGTCGCGGTCGGGATGCCGCTTCGTTGCTTAAACTCTGCCATTATTTCGCGCGAGGAGAAGCGGCTCTCTGCTCCGCATGGGTCTTCGAGGTAGCTAACTTTTCCTTTCAGGCGTTTTGCTGCTTCTAGTGCAGTTTCCAGATCCCAACAACCATTTGGATCTAAGGTTAAGCGAGCCTTCGGAAATATTTGACTTAGGCTGATCACAGCTTCGACTTCTTTCTCTGGAGCAAAGACACCACCTTTTAGCTTGAAGTCTTTGAAGCCATAAGTTTCGGCAACAAGCCCCGCTTGCTCAATAATCGCCTTGGTATCCATAGCAGGTAGGCGACGTGCCGAATGCCAGCGATTTGGGTGCGTCACCTCTTGCGGATAATTAAATTCTGTCGCCTCGGAATCTCCTACGAAAAATAAATAAGCAAGGAAGGGAATGGAGTCTCTGACTTTTCCACGCCCTAGTAGTTCACAGACTGGCATGCCTAGAGCCTTGCCTCTGAGGTCGAGGAGTGCGGCCTCGATGGCGGTCACGGCGTGGATCGTTGTTCGCTGGTCGAAAGTCTGTAGGCCGCGTCCCCCTTCGTCGTGCCGTTGATAGCGATCGAGTAGCGATCGAAGTATGGATCTATAATTGTCGACTGATTCACCTCGCAAGGGCGTTGCCATCAGGCCGAGTATGTCTAAAATGGATTGGCTGCATGGAATCTCTCCGATTCCCTCACGGCCGACGTTGTCGGTTATGATGATTAGGATCCTCGAGAATGTGGGCGCGTGTGCACCGCTCAAGTTGAGTAGCATGCTGTCGTAACCCGCGACTGGGATGATTTCAATTTCTTCGATGGTTTGTTTTGGCATGTGTGGAATTGTTTCTAATTAAGACTTCGATGGGAAAGTTTTTAAGCCATGGGACTCCATGAATGTGCGTATAAGGTCTTCGTTTTGGAAGATGTAGTTTCTTCGCTTCCAAGTATAGGCAGATTTCTCAGTAAATGGTTCATTGTTTAAGTTGAATGCATCTGTTTCGGAGCAATTTGCACCACTGCCGTCTAGTCCTATATTTTCGATTACAGATTCAATTGGAAATACGGCATGTGTATTCGTCAGAAAGTGTAGTAGGGACCAAGGGACGCTCCAGATGTCTATTAGTCCGTTTAAGTAATCTGGATCTTCACAGAGTACTGCGAGGTCTGGTGCAAAATGCGTGATCGATTCGGCTGTCGTCTCTGTGCGCTCTAAGAGCTCACCAAGTGTGGTGTCACGGTTGTAGTCCTGCCAGCGATCTGACCATGTGGCCCATCCCCATGTTGAGAAACGATGTAGCGATAAAAGGTCGCTTTCGGGTTCGAATACAAAAGGACATTGTGGGTTAGTGTAGCCACATAAGCTGCGAACTTCCTGATCTTCCCGCAAGTGGTTCAGCCCTGCTTCAAAGAAGTGCTTGCCATTATCCTTTAAAACACAGTCGTCCTCGAGCAACACGACTGCATCTGCTCCATCTGCAAATGCATCGTTCAGCGAAGTGCAGACGCTGCGTGCCAGTCCGAAACTTTCTTGGCGTTGCGTTAAATGGATTTCAAATGGCCATGGGTTATTCAGTATTTCCAGTAACTCTTTTTGCGCGAATCCTGCTGCCGAGTCTTGTGGATAGTCGATATAAACGAAAATACGATCTATCTGATTACTCGCCAAGCTTTCTAGGACGCGCCTGCTGTGCTTTGGTCGATTATACAGTAGTAATATCCAGTCTACGCGCATAATCATTAGAACGAGATATACGCATGCGATATTTCGTGAAGTTGACGTGGCGGATTCTGCATCTCCTCGATGAATGAAACTGCTGCATTTATACCATGTAGCTCTTTAGTTCCTGCCAGTAGCTTCGCATTAATGAATTTGCCTGCGCCGGCTTTGATCAGTTCGATCACTTCTTTACGATTCCGGATGTTGCCGACGCCTCGTGACATCATTATCGTCAGGCCGGACATTTGTATAAGCTCCTTGCTAAGTAAGATGTATTGAGAGCCAAACCCAAAAGGTATGCAGTGTGCAGATGGCGCTAGTATTTGTGGATTGTCCCAAATCGGAGTGGTGTTGCCTGATGAACTGTCGAATAGTAGATTACAGCTTCTGCCTTCGAAATGAGCATGCATTTTTTTTGATACATCATTTATTATACTGGATAGCTCGTGTCTGAAGCCCACATGTTGGTGACGACTGTTCAATTCAGCAGCAATAGAGTGTGGGAGAAGGTATGTCTCGATTCCTTCTGGATCGATTGATTTTAAGTCTGCTAAACGTTCGACCGAGGAATCAACCACGAAGATTTTTGACTCTGGGCATGTTCGATTGTGAATGTATGCGGCAATCATGCCGGAAAAGCCGGATCCAATTAGCAGCATGCGGCGCATGCGCAAAGAATCCATGTGTCGAGTCAGTGCATTGCGAACATCAGCAAAAAGAAAGCCGAACATAAATGATTTTAGAATAGTTGGTGAAGGAGACTCTTCTTTGCGAAAGCAAATCTCGTAAGAATGGCGTGGGAGCACGGCATATTCAGCGTAAGTCCCCTCTGTCGAGCCTTTGCCGTGGCCTAAAATAGAGCTTTCTCCGAAATCACATTCTGAATAACGATGAAGTACTGTGCAGGCATAGCAATTGTATCGCCGGCAAGGGATGTGCCCGAAAATACAAACGTAGTCGCCTTTACGAAAGTCTCTCTCGTCTAATGTTGTATCAACGACTTCCGCGACGCCGCCGTTGCCGAATACAAATCGTCCTTCGCTCAAAAATTCTTCCTTGCGCGGATGAATGCCGTCAGGATGTGTCGCCAACCAAAAACTTCCATGCATAGGCACATGCAGCAATTTGACCAGAATTTCACCTGGCTGAAGAGGTGGTGTTTTAGACTCAATCAACTTAGTTTTTAATGTGCCTGCCTCTTGGTCTTTCCAAGTCGTTTCAATCTGTCGGTTTTTCATGGTTTGTGATGTCGGTTTTTACAGCGCGGAGTTAAATGATTGGATTTAGGGTAGGTAAAGTCCCGATTTTTAATGGCGCTTTCAATTTTAGCGAGTCTTCTTGATTTTAGCTAATGGAAATTGTATTTTCAGAAATCACAGGGATACGCCTAGCATTCGACACTGAATTGAGGGCTATGAGTATTTAGCAAGTTCGGCTTCGCTTGCTGGAGATCTCAGAGTGCGTTTGCGTTGTTTCCTCAGTTAAGAGTTCTCGATAGACTTCGCGGTAGCGTTTTCGGATAAATGCGGCAGAGTATGTGCTCTCATAAATTCGGCTGTAAGCTTCACGCACGTAGGTTTGATGAGACATGCTCGAGTTCTCAAGGCACTCAATGAGTGCTTCGGCTAGAGCGGTCGATGTCTGTTCTCTCGCGCGAATACCTGTCTCGCCATTGATAACATAATCCGCAGGGCCTGTTTTATCGAAGCAGACAACAGGAGTGCCTTCGGCTAGGCTTTCGATGCCAGTTTGCGCTAGGTTCTCTTCTAGTGAGGGAAGGCAGAGCACATCTGCAGAGGCATAAGCAGCTCTTAGTTTTTTAGGGTCTTTGATGAATCCGAGCTGTTCAATACGATCATCTTTTATATCCATCTCTTTACCCATCAGCAACAGTGTGCATTGCGGTAGTCGATTTTGTTGCAGCGCGTCTATGAGTAGATGGGTTCCTTTGCGACGGTTTGCGAGGTCCTGAGCGACGATCAAAATTCGTTTTTTTAAACTCGGCTTCAGTTGTAACTGAGATTGAGCATGTTCACGACTAATTAGTACTTCTAGTTCTGGAAAGGGGTATCCAATGTGGTCTATGCGGTGCGCAAGTTGACCTAGGGTGCTTTCACGAGTGATTCGTTCGAGCCATCTAGAGGGTAAGATAACGCTGATTCTTCTGTTTCTGTACAGGGTCTGCTTAGTCAGAAAGGTTTCACTGCTAATCTTGTTGCCGAATGGACCAGGGAGCTGCGGGCAGGTGCTACACGTCTTTGTATACTGAGTGCATCCGTTGGAATAATGGCATCCACCAGTAATTTGGTTCATGTCGTGCATCGTGACGACAATCGGTATGTGTTTGGGGATTGATTTGAATAACTTTGGTAGGTCCCATATTTGTCCGCCTAAATAGTGGAAGTTTACGATTTGCACCTGATCGAGTAGGTGAGCTGGTATCTCGAGGAAGCGTCCAGGTGTGGCAGGTGTGAAACTCTCCAGGCTTCGATCTCTGCCTTTTTTAGCGATGCTCATGCGCAAGCGTCGAAGAGCAAAATTCCAGTCTTTTTGGTGGGCATCTAGGCGGTGCCAATTGGAGCCTGGAGTTTCGCCAAGATGAAAACCGCCGTAAGTCTGAATGTCGTCTGATTGTTGTGCGTTTACTATTCTTAGCATTGCATGCGAAGCGCCACCTTTGCTGGATGTGCCAATATGTAGAACTCGAATCGGATTCATAAATAAAATATCTTATACCGAAAGCTGGTTGGCATCATTTAGCCAAGTCGGTAGTTTTGAATGCCAGAAAGGTTCGTAGATAACTTGTTTTTGATTGAGCAAACCAGCGGCATAAGAAAGTGAGCTCTTTGCCATGCAGAGTATGTCGGCGCTGACTAAAGTATGAAACGTTCTAAACAAATCATCATTCAAGCGGAGCTGAGTACCTAAATCGACTAAAGGAGCGAAGTTTGCTGCAGTGCCTTGGGATAAAACTACAATTTCAAAAGGATGCCCTTTCTGTTTTAAATGTTTACGAATTGCGCTTACCTGTTGAACTGCGCGATCCATTCGGCTGGATCGGCTGCTATGGCTGGCTACATCACCAAGTCGCAGATGTATCGCTACGCCGATTCTGTCGCCTTTGAAAAAGCTGGATTTTTCGACGGGAGCCATATCATAAACTTTCCGAAGCTTCGGCATCACTTCATTGTAGGCTTCAGGAAACAGATCTGTGATCGTATGCGCTTTTTTTGCAATATAGCAGGTCCCGCGACGAGGGAAATAAAGGCGTTCCAATTTAATGCTTTTGATGTGTTGTTTATCAATCGCAGTAGTGGACTCAGGTAGATTGAAAAACGTATTCCATTTGTTATCCCAATTGAGGAGGTTGTCGTCATTATGTGCGACATCGGAGAGGGAATGGGGGAGCACTTCCATGCCGCGCAGAGCTGCGTAGGCGTGCAATGAGTAAATTGAGTGGATTTGTGCACCTATGCCGTCTTCGCGACCGGAGTAAATTAGTGAACTCTTTGAGCCAGATGATCTGCTCAAGTTGAAAATTAGTTTGTAAAGGGGCTTTAGCGGGCCAAATTTGCTTGGTTTCGGCATTTAAATTCAAATATATTCCTAATGATGATATTTTTTAAAATGACGCTGAGAGCGACTATTCGCAAGACTTGTTTGTTTGCGTCGTGTTTCTTCCCTTCAGTGCCTCTTAGGAAGAAGATTCGAGAGGCAGGCGATAGTTGTGTTATTAAACTTTTCCGTAAACAAATTGAGGCTTTTGTGAGTGATTACCCTAAAGTTTATTCAGAAGAGCAATCGCTGGAAAGACTTATAAGCAGCCGTAAGAGTATTGCGCGTTTCGGAGATGGAGAGTTTAAGCTCATCATCGGGGAAAGGCATAAGTCCTTTCAGGATGTTGACGAAGCGTTAAATAGGAGAATGTTAGAAGTACTGCGTTCTTCTGATCCGAATGTTATCGTCGCAATTCACCCTGCTCGAGATTTTGACTCATTAGGGCGTATTTGGCAGAAATTTATCATTCGTATTGGAGTGGATGTACTTGCCCTTTTAGATAAGGACCGTGCCTACGATTCAACAGGCCTTTTCCATCGGCTACCCACAGACGATAAGACTGAGTTCATCGATCGAGTGCGACTCATCAAGCGCCTTTGGTCGGGGCGGAAAGTCGTTATCGTGGTTGGGGAAGGTAGTCGGTTTCATTTTGAGGATGAACTCTTTGATAATGTAGAATCGGTTGATTATGTCTATGGTCCAAGCAAGAATGCGTTCAGCGAGTATGAGCGTATCATGGATGAAATCAGGTGCTTTGATAAATCTTCTTATCTGTTTTTGTTAGTTTTGGGGCCCACTGCGACGGTTATGGCGCATGAGTTGGGCTGTGAGGGTTACCAAGCGATTGATTTTGGGCAAATGCCCGGGAAATACATAAAAGCGCGCAACTATTTATTTGGTGCAGAAACCGCACTGCCCCTCAAATAGAAGTAACTTTGAGGTGTCTACAGGCTGCGGTCTATCGAAGTTATTCGTGCGTTGGGTGCTTCTTTTCTGCTTATGCGTAAAAGAATGCGTTGAATTCTTTCATCGAAGTTTTCCCTTCGCTTTAACAAGCGTCTAAGGCTCATGCGAGTGCCTTTGAACGACGGGATTAGAGGCATTCTTCCTAGGCCGTCGATAAGAATTATTTGAGCGGATTCGCTGTTGAAAGAGATTACCATATTGTGCGGAATAAGGTCACGTGTTTTAGGGGGGGCCTTGGTCCAGTCTTGGAAGAATGTATCGATTGCGGATTTAGCAGTCTCGTTTAATCCATTGTCCCATATATATTGTTCGAGCGATTGCGAAATACTCCCATTCTTATCCCTGATTAGATCGGTTTCGTGCGCGAGGCCGCGGGAGGTTTGGACGATTCCGTAGGAGTGCGGTAGGTGTGAGGTGATTTCGGGAGGAAAGCGGTTGAATAGGAATTTCAAACGGGCTTGCTCTGATCGGTTTTCATCGAAAAAGGAGAGTGGTCGTAAGTTTGCCGGGAATGACTTTTCATTTCGCCTGATCTTAGGTGTCCGATCGGGCCGTAACAATTTTAAGCAGCGTTTCTTGTTTTGCGGACTGACAAAGCATAGTCGATTGCCACCAGAGCTGAAAATAAGGTCGTCGTGAAGTAGAATCATTATACTGCGTCAGTTTGTTTGATTAATTGCTTAATACGCAAAGAGTTAGGCGGTGTAGTGTCGCGCCAATACTTTAGATTTGTAGATCTTTAGGTTGGTGTCCGAGTTTAACGATAGACTTCGTTTTGCCAGCTATAATCTTCGGAGTAGGGTTGTCCCAATGCAGTTTCTACCATGTACTTGACGACACGTTGACCAGAGAACTCATGATGATAAAATGCTCGGCCCGCAGCGGCGACGGATTGCCGTTTCGCGTCGTCTTGCTGGAATTCAGTGGCTTTGCGGATCAGTTCGTCTTCATCCTTAAAAAATGCAACGTGTTCATCGCTGAAGAGTTTACGCATATCTCCTTTATCCCAAACGAAGGTGAGGATGCCGTTGCCCATGAGTTGGGCGATTCGATCGGATGAATAGAGGGGCCAGCCTTCATAGCGGTTCAGGTTGAGTGCCATTTTACTGGTGGCGAGCAAATGATCGTAGCCTTCACCGTATACGCCTGGCTTTCCATAGAGGCCGTAAGACTCAAAGTTGAGTTGGTTTTGTAAGCGTTCGTCGATCGACTGTAGGAAGGCATAGCGCTCGTCGGTCTGATTGCCACGCCCTACATAGAGTAAGTCGCGTTCAAACTGTTTTTTTTGCGAATTGTCTTGGTCGTCCATCCCCGGATCCGTGGCATTAGGCAAGTAAGCAACGATGTTTTTCCCCGTTAGAAATTGTTGGAGTGGTTCACCTGCAGTGGTGATGAAAATGGCATCCACGACTTCCTTGCGATGGTGAATCACCTTGATGTTTCGCTCACGCCACAGTGGATCTAGGTTTCTGTAAATCAGTGGCACGTCGGGCATCAAGCGTTTCACTTCTTTTAAGGTCGCATTGCTGATGAGATCGCAGTGTCCAAGCAGGATGACGTCGGGCTTATAGTTGTCGCAGGTTTCAATAAATCGGCGGTTGGCTGCGCGAGTGCCCAATGGCTTGATTCTCAGTGGCGCTTCGAATTTGGCAATGTCGCGCTCGCTATATTCGCAAACCTTCCAATTGTTGCGGATCATTCCATTGAAATGGCGACGGCCTGTGGACACCTTCAGTTGTCCATAGCGGCGAATCATTAAACTGTCAGCGTGGACCACTCTCATTATTTGTTGTCTTTAATGGCATCCCAGAGTTGATAGTGATCAAAGACTGCTTGTAATTTAATATCATTACCACTGTCAGCGTTCTTGTTGCGTCGCTTCAATGAGAAAGTCTGTGTGCCTTCAATGGATAGAAAGCGCGGGCTCCATGCGCGATACTCCTTCACTTGTGCGCAGAGGATGCCTTTTTTAAGGCTCATGGCTTTGAGCCATACATCATCCGCACTGCGGCATAATTTGATCAGCTTGTCGCGATTAGTAACATCCGCATCAAAGCACCCAGGGAAATACAGTACGCCCCCTACGCCAGTCGGGAAGATGTGTAAGGATGGAGTGGAGTCGACATGATCCCAGCCCCATTGTTTGTACGGATTCAGCTTACCATCTACGCTGAATGTCATTTTATGACTTCGGTGGCAGTGAATGACTTCAGGATTATTGAGATAAGCTCGATAGAGTTGATCGATTAAATAAGGGGGGTAGATGAAGTCGTCATCTACTGTAAGTATCAGGCTATGGGGGTATTTTTTTAAGGTGTAGAAGTACTTTGTGTAGGGCCCTAAGTCTTCTTCGCAAAATAAGAGTTCTAGGCCGCGTGCCATTTGCTTTTTCAACGTGGCAGGTATATTTGCCATCGAGAAGTCCTGTTCTGATAGACAGAGTACTATGCGGTCTGCTTTCAATGACTGCTGCATCAAGCTTTCGATGGCTATGTAGGCATCTTCGATGCGTTTATCAAAAGTCGTTAAGGAGACGACGATTTCATGTTCAGCCTGATTGCCGACGCCCGCAGCGATCTGATCCAGTGTCAATTGCGTGAGTTGTGTACGCTTGACCATTGATTCTAGCTGCATTGCAGTAGTTTGAGCCTTTTTTTTAGCTTTTTGTCGGCGCCTATTTTTAAAGAAACTCACCATGAAGTGGAATAGTTGTAAAATCATACTGACAGTCGATAGAAATCATTCAGAAGATTTAGACTGACGTGATTCAAGTTGTAATAGTAGCAAAAATCACAAAGGCGTATGCGTATATCTCAGATTATGTTAGCGAAGGGGTTTGGCGGGGCAGAGCGTTCATTTGTGGACACTGCTTTGGCTCTGGCGGGCCGTGGGCATGCGGTGCAGGCAATTTGTCATTCGAAATTTTCCAAGATTGCATTGTTGGAGGAGGTGGAAGGTATTCAGCTCGAGGTTGTGAATGCACAGGGTGAATGGGATTTTATCACTCCTCGCAGGATCGCTAAGATGTTGCGTACCTTTCGCTCCGAGATTGTGCATACTCAGCTTAAGCGTGCGGCATGGCATGGCGGGCGGGGGGCTTTGCTGGCAGGTGTGCCTGTAGTTGCGAAGTTGCACAATTATGTGGATCTCGGGCGGTACAAATATGTGCACACACTTTTTTGCACGACGCAGGATCAACGCCGACATGTGCTTGAATTCGGATGGCCCGAGTCGCGTGTTAAGGTGGTTCCGAACTTTTCGCGTTTGAGCCCATTAGATCAACCGTCTACGCGGAGGGCGGTCGGGCCGTTGCGCTTTCTCAGTTATGGTCGCTATGTAAAGAAGAAGGGCTTTGATTTGTTGTTGCGTGGATTTCGTCAGTTGCTTGATGCCGGAGTGGATGCGACACTGACCATTGGGGGGCAAGGAGATGGGCTTCCGTCTTTGCAACAGCTGGTTGAAGAGCTGAACTTGGAAGCGTCGGTTGAATTGGGCGTTTGGATCGAGAATGTGAGCACAGCGCTGGATGCAGCCGATGTGTTTGTTCTGCCGTCACTTGATGAACCCTTTGGCATTGTAATGCTGGAGGCGATGGCGCGAGGGGTGTCGATTGTATCTACGCGCACGAAAGGGCCTGTTGAAGTTTTGGATAATGGAACGGCGATACTCGTCGATGTGGGGTCAGTAGATGCGTTGTTTCAGGGAATGCACGCGGCTGCGTTAGATCCGGTAGCTGGGTTTAAACGCTCTGCCGCTGCGCTTGAGCTGTATCGACGTGATTATTATGCCAGTGCGATCTTGCCACAGATCGAAGCTCATTATCGCCGCGTGATGAGCGATGTATAAACTTCGGTGGTTGCTTCGAGCATTTTAGATAACCGAAATGAGCTGTCTTGGCTGGGACTTGGTGGTGATGTGTGCCAACGCTCGAGAAGCGTAGTCATCACGTTTGTGTCGCCTACGGGGACTCGTCCTTCTGGGAGGAGTCGAGAGAGCTGCTCATGAACCCCGCCGTGCGCGTAGCCGGCTACCGGTTTAGCTAACGCGAGTGCTTCGAGCGAGACGCGCCCGAACGCTTCTGGGTCTGTGGAGCAGGAGATGACTACGTCGGAGACCGCCATGATCTCACGTAAGTCGCTGCGATGGCCGACGAGGGTGATATCGTTTTCCAGGTCCGCTGTTTTGATCGCGGCTTTTACTTCTTCGAGGAATTCCAGCTTCTTCGGGTGAGGCTCGCCGACTAGGAGGCCGTGCGCGAGTAGGCCTCGGGCTTTGAGGGTTGCAATGACTTGGATGAAATCGAGTGGACCCTTCCAGCGAGTGATGCGGCCGGGGAGGGTAATGAGGTATTTGCCGTTAAGTTGCGGGTAGTCTTGCTGCCACTGATTAAGCCAGTCGGCGTCAGGCGTGAAGCCATCGGGGAATTGTTCCGGATCTACACCGCGGTGAATGACCGTCAGTTTGTTTTCTGGGACGCCGGGGTAATTCTTCAGGACGTAGTCTTTGACGCTATTCGAAACGCAAATCACGGCTTCGCCTTTGGTCATGATTTTTGAGTAGAGGTTCACGGAATACATCCCGTGCACTGTGGTGACGAGACGCGGGCGTGTGAGCGGATCCATTTTGCGCCAAGCCAGCCACGCCAGCCAGGCGGGGAGACGCGAACGAAGGTGAATAATGTCCGGGCGTTCCTGCTCGA
>TARA_B110001469_G_scaffold112333_1_pt1 | contig 23445 bp, 18 predicted proteins | sample TARA_B110001469 | Tara Oceans TARA_B110001469 (sample SAMEA4397034) | marine metagenome | biome: Polar Biome; feature: [SRF] surface water layer (ENVO:00010504); material: water (ENVO:00002006), including particulate matter (ENVO:01000060) such as... | depth 5 m
TTTTTAGCTAGTTTACGGCCACTAAGTACAACTTAAGATTATAAACTCATAGAACATAAAAATAAGACGCCTTAGTTGTTTTCTAAATGTTCTTCAATATCAGCAATATGATATTGCAACGCTTGAGCAGAGATCTGTATTTCCTTGATCAATAATGCCAAAGAAATGATTAATAAAATTAAAGCGAACCCAAAAACCCAAACGGCCATGTTTTGTTGATGAATATAGATTAAAAGCATGGTCAACACACAACAAAGTAAACTTGAAATTCCAAAAATTTGCATCCATCGGGTTAAGTTTAGACGTAGTTTTAAATTTTTAATCTGTCTTATTAAAGATTCTTCTTTGCGTTCTAAATAAATATCGTGCAAATTTCTAATGACTGCAGCATAGGCTAAAAAACGGTTGGTATACGCCAACATAATTAGAGAGATTGCAGAAAATAAAAGTGCAGGTGTTGTCAATGTTAATTCTTCCATATAGATGTCAAAATTAAGTAATAATTACCATCAAAAAAAAGAAATAGTTTGTGAAAATCCCCATCAATTTTCCGCTAGCGTGGCAACAGCAGTATATCCGTTTGTTTTACGCTGCAAACAGTCTATCAGAAAACTAGTTTTACAACATAAAATTTCAGATTTATCAACAGCTTGATAACAGCATGGATTTGAAGTGAAAAAATTGTAAATTTGTATTCAAATCAGAATGTTATGAAGTTTAGAATAGAAAAAGATACGATGGGAGATGTTCAGGTTCCCGCAGATAAATTATGGGGCGCCCAAACCGAACGCTCTCGAAACAATTTCAAAATTGGAAGCGCCGCTTCCATGCCCATCGCTATCGTCTATGGATTTGCATATCTTAAAAAAGCCGCTGCCTATACCAATTGCGAACTCGGAATTCTGTCTTCTGAAAAACGTGGTTTGATCGCACAAGTGTGTGATGAAATCCTTACAGGCAAACACGATGATCAATTTCCTTTGGTCATTTGGCAAACCGGTTCAGGAACGCAAAGCAACATGAACCTCAACGAAGTGATTGCCAACCGTGCACAACAACTCGCAGGAAAAATTATTGGGGAAGGTGAAAAAACCATTCAACCCAATGATGACGTTAACAAATCACAATCTTCAAACGATACTTTCCCCACAGGAATGCACATTGCAGCCTATAAAAAAGTTGTGGAAACAACCATTCCAGGGGTTCAAAAATTACGAGATACACTTCAAGCGAAGTCTGAAAAATTCAAATCAGTGGTGAAAATTGGACGTACCCACCTCATGGATGCGACGCCTCTGACCTTAGGACAAGAATTTTCGGGCTATGTATCACAATTAGACCACGGATTAAAAGCACTTAAAAATACACTAGAGCACTTAAGCGAAATCGCTTTGGGAGGCACCGCTGTAGGAACCGGATTAAATACCCCTGAAGGTTACTCCGAATTAGTAGCCGATTATATCGCAAAATTCACAGGGTTGCCTTTCATCACTGCTCCCAATAAATTTGAAGCACTTGCAGCACACGATGCGATTGTTGAAAGTCACGGGGCGTTAAAACAACTCGCGGTTTCCTTAAATAAAATTGCCAATGACATTCGTATGATGGCTTCAGGGCCTCGCTCTGGTATTGGAGAAATCACCATTCCTGCCAACGAACCTGGAAGCTCAATCATGCCCGGAAAAGTGAATCCAACACAATGTGAAGCACTTACTATGGTTTGTGCACAAGTGATGGGTAACGATGTTGCCATTTCGGTTGGTGGCACACAAGGCCATTATGAACTGAATGTTTTTAAACCAATGATGGCGGCTAACTTCTTACAGTCCGCAGAATTGTTGGGCGATGCAGCCCTTAGTTTTGAAGCCCATTGTGCTTCAGGCATAGAACCCAACCACGATGTGATTGAAAAATTATTAAATAACTCATTGATGTTAATCACCGCTTTAAATACCAAAATTGGTTATTACAAAGCTGCTGAAATAGCGAATACTGCTCACAAAAATGGGACGACACTTAAAGTAGAAGCCATCAATCTTGGGTATGTCACCGCAGAAAATTATGATGCTTGGGTCAAACCAGAAAACATGGTCTGAACCCTAAAATAAATCTATGAACATCCTTTTTACCCATATCAAAGAATTACTTCAAACCCGACCAAAATCGGAGGTGAAAGTGGTGGGTACTGCAATGAAGGATTTACCGCATATCAAAAATGCGTTTCTAAGAATTCAAGGCGATACCATTTTAGATTTTGGTGCGATGGCTGATTTGGTCATTCAAGACACGGACGATGTTGTAGATGTCACTGGAAAAATAATACTTCCAACTTGGTGCGACAGCCATTCGCATGTGGTCTATGCAGGCGATCGCTCGCAAGAATTTGTAGACCGATTGAATGGTTTAAGCTACGAAGACATCGCAGCCAAAGGCGGCGGTATTTTGAACTCTGCTCAAACTTTACAAGACACAAGTGAAGAAGCACTTCTAGAACAATCCATGGAGCGTGTCCATGCGCTCATTCAACTTGGCACGGGTGCCTTGGAAATAAAATCGGGATACGGACTCAGTACCGAAGCGGAACTTAAAATGCTTCGTGTGATCAAAACCATTAAAGAGACAGCACCCCTAAAAATAAAAGCAACCTTTTTGGGCGCACACGCAATTCCAAAAAAATATAAGAACAACAAACAAGCATACCTTGATCTCATTATCAATACCATGCTCCCAGAAATACACACTCAAAAATTAGCTGATTTTGTAGATGTTTTTTGTGAAAAAGGCTATTTTTCATTAGAAGATACTGAACAAATTCTGGAGGCGGCAACGCAGTATGGACTTGTTCCAAAAATTCATGTCAATCAATTTAATGCTTTTGGCGGTGTCGGATTAGGTGTCAAACACAAAGCCTTATCCGTCGATCACTTGGAAGTACTGAATGCGGAAGATCTAGACGTTTTAAAAAACTCATCAACCATTCCAGTGGCCTTGCCGGGCTGTTCTTTTTTCTTAGGGATTCCTTATACGCCCGCACGAAAATTGATTGATGGAGGCATGGCATTGGCCATCGCAACCGATTTCAATCCCGGCTCTGCTCCTAGTGGCAATATGAATTTTGTGGTGAGTCTCGCCTGTATCAAAATGAATATGAGCCCTGAAGAAGCCATCAATGCAGCGACCCTAAATGGTGCGTATGCAATGGATATCTCAGACCAGTATGGAAGTATTGCAACAGGTAAAAAAGCAAACCTTATCATCACAAAGAGCATGACGTCTTACCGTCAAATTCCTTATCATTTTGGGAATAACCCCATACACAAGGTGATGATTAATGGCAAATTTGTTCCTATTTCAAAGTGAATGTAGACTTAGAAATCAACTCATTCTGATCAAATACGTTCACCATATAGACTCCTTTTTCATAATCACCTTGTTCGGCAGACACAAAATCACAAACATCTAAGAGTTCGTTATCGTATGTGAAAGCACTCACGTAACTGTATTTTAAAACATCATCTTCAAACTGAACAGGCGTGTTGGATCCAATCACACTAAGACTAGGATTGATGACTTGAACGAAATATTTTTTATCTCCTGGCTCTGTTAACAGATTTGAAGGCACTGAATAACAGATTCTTAAATTGTCAACTCTTGAAGCGCGCGTCGTTGGCACTAACTTCCCAGACCTTTTTTGGATAACGCCATAAGCATTCAAACGTTCAACGGTTAGTTGTTTAGCTGCATCCACAGTCTCCGATAAACGAAGGTTTTGTTCTGACAATACAGTATTAGAAGCCAATTGAGAAGACAATTGAACTTGCGTACTGTCTAAAGACGTTTCTAATAATGCGTTTTGAAATTTCAAAGTTGCATTTTCATCTAACAACACTTCCATTTCAGATTCTAATTCAAAATATTTTTTCTTGTATTTGAGCAATGCGGACACAGATGATTTTGAAGATTTCAGTTCTGCCATAAGCGCTTCTAAACGTGCTTGGGCTTCGATCAATTTTTCATTCGCAACTTCATTATCAGCGTTGGCTTCGTTATATAAAGAAGACATGTTTTCTAAATTTCTAAGGACTTCTGTTTTTTCATTCTCAAGGAGTGCTTCTGTTGCGGTACTCTCTTGATGCATTTGATAGCTGTAAAACAAAGTTCCGATGAGCAATAATGCTAAAATAATAATCGCAGCCTTTGAGCCTTTATTTGAAGATGTAGAATTCATGATGGTATATAATAAGGATTAAAATAAATGATTTTTAAAATCAATAAAAATTATTGTAATTTTAAAGTCAAGCAAATGTATTACAAAAAATGAACAATCTTCAAATTATTACCTCTGAAATATTAAATCGCATCACGTCCAAAAGAGGTGGTGAAACTAAGTTTTTTGAACATGCAAAATGTCTGAGTCAACCTTCTGATTTAGAATTGATGCTCGAAGATGCTGAAGTGAAATTTGTGCTTTTTGGAATCAAAGAAGATATTGGTGTTTTGGCAAATAATGGACAGCCTGGCGCAAAAGACACTTGGGATGTCGCCCTTAAATCTCTTTTAAACCTTCAAAGCAATCAATTTACAAACCCATCGAATGTACTTTTGTTAGGGCACTTGGATTTTTTAGAATTATACGATACTCTCCCTTCTATCCAACCAGATCAACTCCAAGATACCTATCGAAATTATGTAGAGAAAATTGACCAGAGTGTTACAGAATTGGTCTGTACAATCGTGAAGGCGGGAAAGATTCCCATTCTGATTGGGGGTGGTCATAACAATGCGTATGGTGCTATAAAAGGGAGTGCGCTGGCTTTAGATTCTAAAATAAACACGCTGAATTTTGATGCCCATACAGATTTAAGAGCACTCGAGGGACGTCATAGTGGGAATGGGTTTAGCTACGCTCTAGAAGAAGGCTATTTGGAACGTTATTTTATTTTTGGAGTGCATGAAAATTATACTTCTAAAGAAATTTTTAAATATATAGAAGCGTCAAAATCAAAGATAGAGTTCAATACTTTTGAGGACCTTATCGTCCGTAAAAAAATCACTTTTGAAAAGGCTTCTGAAAACGCGATGGACTTTGTTTCGGACTCAAAATTTGGAATTGAAATTGACTGTGATGTTATTCAAAATATTTTTAGCAGTGCGCAGACACCGAGTGGGTTTTCTGTGAATCAAACCCGTCGTTTTGTACACTATTTTGGAAGCCATCCGAATGCCACATATTTACATATTTGTGAAGCCGCAACTACCAATGATCCGCAGGCTAACGCACAAACTGGAAAACTCCTCTCTTATTTGATTACAGATTTTATGAACGCTCGAAAAAATTCTTAAATTAATCTCCTTTTTTAAACCCATAAAACAACTGACCAAAAAACCCAGATGGCATTTGTTGGTCATCGCTGTACCCTAACACAAGATTTTTATCTGGCGTTGGGACATAGTTGGTTTTAAAAATATAATCCCACAAACTTAAGCTGATTGCAAAATTAACCCCGGTTTTAAATCCTTTGGGAATTGCTTGTGCATGGTGATACAGATGCATCACAGGATTGTTAAATAAATACTTTAAAGGACCATAATCTAACTTCACATTGGCATGATTCAGATGGCCAATTGAAATGGCAATAAAGTGAACAATAAACGCTTGCTCAGGTTCAAAGCCACCCAACAACATCAATGCAATTACTTTGAACGGTTTGTAAAGAATATTTTCCATCCAATGGTAGCGCAAATGTGCCGCAAACCCCATTTCTTTTACTGAGTGGTGCACTTTATGAAATTTCCATAAAAACAAAAATCGGTGTAATATTATATGTGTCAACCACTGTACAAAATCGAGAACAACAAAGAAAATCAACAATTGAAGTACGGGCGAAAAGTTGGATAAATCGATGAGGGCGATGGCATTTGGAGAAATTTGAAACGCATCGACTGCAATTTTGGTAATGATTTTATACACCCCACTAATCAACATACTAAAGATGAAAAAATTGAAAAACATATAAAAACCATCGAGAAAAAAATCTTTCCTAAAAACTGATTGTTGTTTTCGCCATGGGAAAATCATTTCGATTGCCCACACAATTAATGAGATCGCTATCAGGCCCCAGAAATAATTGCGCGTCCAAGGCACCTCAAAACAAATGGATTTCCAAGTCCACTGTACAGTTCCTAAAAAGGCGTTTAAAAATAATTCTAAATACTCCATTTAATACGCTAGTAACGCTATTAATTCTTGCTCAAAAGTTCGCTTTGCAAGATACTGCTGTTCTAGCTGACTTGCAAATGGAATGGGAGTTTCTATACTTGCCACTCGTTTGACAGGCGCATCTAAAAACTCAAACGCTTGCTCCATCAATTGAGACGAAATATCAGAAGCTATACTTCCAAACAACGAGTCTTCTTGTAGGATAATGGCTTTATTGGTTTTTTTGACGGACGCTAATATGGCTTCAAAATCTAAAGGTTGTAAACTTCTTAAATCTATTAAATCAGCGGATATATGCGGATGTTTCTCTAAAGTTTCCAGTGCCCAATGTACTGCAGCTCCATAAGAAATAATCGTGACATCTGAACCCTTTTTGAGTGTTGAAGCGACACCAAACGGTAAGGTGAAATAATCTGTAGGCACCTCTTGTCTTATACTTCTGTACAAGGCTTTATGTTCAAAAAACAAGACTGGATTAGGATCGTTGATGGCGGTTGCTAACAATCCTTTTGCATCGTAAGGAAAGGCAGGGTATATCACTTTTAGTCCGGGGGTTTTGGTAAACCAGGCTTCGTTGGTTTGGGAATGAAAAGGCCCAGCTGCCACGCCGGCTCCACAAGGCATACGGACTACGATATCTGCCGCTTGCCCCCATCGGTAATGGGATTTTGCTAAATAATTAACCACCGGATTAAATCCTGAACTTACAAAATCTGCAAATTGCATTTCAACCACTGATTTGATACCCGCAATGGACAAGCCCATCGCTGCTTCTACAATCGCAGATTCACAGATGGGTGTATTTCGAACGCGGGCTTTTCCAAACTGTTCGACAAAGTTTTCTGTGATTTTAAAAACCCCACCATATTCAGCAATGTCTTGTCCCATAATTACCAAGTCTGGATGTACTTCCATCGATTGACGGAGGCCATCCGAAATGGCATCAATGAGTCGTTTGGTTTCTAGATTTGATGTGGGTTTTATATCTTTATAATCAAAAGGTTTATAAACATCTGCAAGTTCCGTTTCTAAATCTGGAATGATCGCAGCTTCCTCAGAAGCCGTTTGCAATCCGTCTTGAATTTCTTTTTTATAGGCCGCTTTAAAATCCTCTATTTCGGTTTCTGTAATTACATTTTCCTGAAGAAGATAGGTCTCAAAATTAGAGATGGGATCTTTTTGAGCCCAAGTATCTAACAGCTCTTGAGCGACGTATTTCGTCCCACTAGCCTCTTCATGGCCTCGCATTCTGAAGGTTTTAAATTCAATCAAAACAGGTCGTGGATTCAATCGAACACTTTTTGCAATGGCATCTACTTTAGAAAATACTTCCATCGCATTATTACCTTCAATCACATGAGATTCCATGCCATAGCCCACACCACGATCGGCTATGGATTCACAATTATATTGCTCATTGGAAGGTGTCGAAAGTCCATATCCATTATTTTCTATACAAAATAAAACGGGTAAATTCCAAACAGAAGCCACATTCAGCGCTTCGTGAAAATCTCCTTCGCTCGTCCCTCCATCCCCTGAAAATACAGCGGTTAACTTCGGTTCTTTTTTTAATATATGAGAGAGTGCAATCCCATCGGCAACCCCAAGCTGAGGGCCTAAATGCGAAATCATTCCAATAATTTTATAATCTTGCGTCCCAAAATGAAACGAACGGTCTCGCCCTTTTGTAAAGCCGTTGGCCTTGCCTTGCCATTGAGAAAACAAACGGTATAAGGGAATTTCTCGCGTTGTAAACACCCCTAAATTACGGTGCATTGGAAGCATGTATTCATCGGGATTTAAGGCCAATGTAACCCCAACAGAAATGGCTTCTTGTCCGATTCCTGAGAACCATTTTGATATTTTTCCTTGACGGAGTAAAATCAACATTTTATCCTCAATAAGTCTAGATTTCAACATATTAAAATACAATGCCTTTTGAGTCTCTGGACTTACTTCTTTAAAATCGTAGTTAAATAATGGTTCCAATTCTTGTTTATTTGTGTTTCAAAAATAGGAAAATATTAGTTAACACCGTTTAACTTTAAAAATTGCTTTTGTAAAACTTTTTGAATTGTTATCTTTGTTACAAACATGATTAAACAAAAGCCATGAACAAAATTCCAAGTGTCAATCTTTTAGATTTTTTATCGAACGATCCTGAAGTCAAACAAAAATTTGTAGCTGAAATTGGTGAAGCTTACGAAACGATTGGGTTCGTAGCACTTAAAGGTCATTTTTTGGATGACACTTTAGTGGATGCCTTATATTCTGAAATAAAGAAATTTTTTGATTTACCAACGGCTCAAAAACAAAGCTATGAAGTTCCAGGAATTGGAGGACAACGTGGCTATGTATCTTTTGGAAAGGAAAGTGCAAAAGGAAGAAAAGAAGGCGATTTAAAAGAATTTTGGCATTTTGGACAGTACGTGCAAGACAATCCAGAACTCGAAGCTGAATATCCTGAAAATATAGAAGTCCCAGAATTGGCGGAATTTAATAAGGTCGGAAAAGAAACGTATAAAATGTTGGAAAAAACAGCCACTTATGTTTTAAGAGCATTGTCCATTCATTTAGGATTGGATGAATTTTATTTTGACAACTACGTGCATAATGGAAATAGCATCTTACGCCCTATTCATTATCCACCCATCCAAGAAGAACCAAAAAACGCCGAACGTGCTGCAGCCCATGGGGATATCAACCTGATTACCTTATTAATGGGGGCTCAAGGAAAAGGACTGCAAGTTCAAAACCATGATGGAGATTGGATTGATGCCATTGCAAATCCAGATGAATTAATGATCAATGTAGGCGATATGTTATCACGTCACACCAACAATAAATTAAAATCAACCATCCACCGTGTGGTGAATCCACCACGTGAAATGTGGGGTACGTCGCGTTATTCGATTCCTTTTTTCTTACACCCTATCAGCGCTATGAAATTAGACGTCTTGGAGGACTGTATTGATGCCGAACACCCAAAACAATTTGAAGACATCACTGCTGGCGAATATTTGGATCAACGTATTAAAGAATTAGGATTCGCCAAAAAATAATGGATTTAAAAGACCAACTTAAAAACCTATTCCCAGAGCATACCGAAAGTCCCGAAGACCTCTCTGAAGTAAAAAAAACATCCCTCTGGATGCAAGACGACCCAATTATATGTAAATACGAAAAACGAAAAGGGAAACCCATCACGATTATTGAAGGCTACACTGGAGCGGATAAAGATTTCAAGGCTTTAGCAAAAGATCTCAAAAAGAAATTCAGCGTGGGTGGCAGTTTTAAAAACGACAGCATCATCATACAAGGCGATTACAGAGATAAAATTATGGTTTTTTTAAAAGAACTGGGATTCAATGTCAAACGTGTTGGGGGTTAATCTAAAAACAATTAAATGTCTATAAAAAACTCTGAACTCATACTCAATTCGGATGGTAGTATTTACCATCTTCATTTAAAACCATCTGATCTTGCGGATACCATCATTTTTGTGGGGGATCAAGAACGCGTGGTTGAAGTTACGAAGCATTTTGATACTGTAGATTTTGAGGTACAAAGTCGCGAATTCAAAACCCAAACAGGAACTTATAAGGGAAAACGCCTCTCTGTAATTTCAACAGGAATTGGTCCAGACAATATTGATATTGTGCTTAATGAGTTGGATGCCTTAGTGAATATTGACTTTGAAACGCGAGAAATCAAAGCGAATAAAACGAGTTTATCGATTGTGCGTATTGGAACTTCGGGGGCTTTACAACCTGATATTGATATTGACAGTTTTGTGTTGAGTGCTTATGGGATGGATATTAATGGGATGTTACAATCCTATAAAATTGATGCCATCAAACATGCGGATATGGAAGCTGCTTTTGTGGAACACACCCAATGGAGCCCACTAAAACCCTATCCTGTCATCATTGAAAATTCAAAAACATTAGAAGCAAAATTAAAAAGTGAACAGACCATTAACGGACTGACTGCGACTTGTGGTGGGTTTTACGGACCGCAAGGCCGTGTATTACGCTTGGAATTACAAGACGAAACCATAAATCAAAAAATGGATAGTTTTGAATACAACGGCTTGAGAGTAACCAATTTTGAAATGGAGACTTCTGCCATTTATGGATTGTCCAAATTATTGGGGCATGAAGCCTGTTCTATGAATGCAATTTTAGCGAACAGAGCTTTGGGAACTTTTAGCAAAGACCCGCAAGCTACCATCGAAAAACTAATAACATATACCCTGAATAAACTTATTTCTTAGATGAAACATCCATAACTAAAACTTGAAACCTAAGAAAAATAATCAAATGGATGTAACATGTGACCATTAAAAATCAATAAGAATACACACATGAAAAACGTACGCATTGGCGGAGTCCCTGAACACTTCAATTACGCTTGGTATTTGGCTTTAAAACAAGGTCATTTTAAACCACATGACATCAATGTTCGCTGGAAGAATTATTTTGGTGGGACGGGTCAAATGTCCAAAGCACTGCGCGATAATGAAATCGACATCGCTGTGATTCTAACGGAAGGCATCATTAAAGATATTTCCGAAGGCAGTCCCTGTAAGATTGTACAAGTTTTCGTAGAATCGCCCTTAATTTGGGGAATCCATGTCTCAGAAAAATCTTCTTTTAAACAACTGAGTGACCTGAAAGGCCAACGGGCAGCCATCAGTCGGTATGGTTCAGGTTCGCATCTGATGGCGTATGTGAATGCGTTAGAACTTGGGTGGGATACAGCAACGGATTTAGAGTTTGAAGTTGTGAAAGATTTGGACGGTGCTGTGGAGGCGTTGACACATGAGAAGGCTGATTATTTTATGTGGGAAAAATTCACAACAAAACCTTTGGTTGATCAACAGATATTCCGACGTTTGGGCGATTGTCCAACGCCGTGGCCGTGTTTTGTGATTGCTGTGCGTGATGAATTTATAACAAATGAAAAAGAAACGCTTCAAGCCATTCTAGAAGTCATCAATACAATCACGTCTGGTTTTAAACAAATCCCTGATATCGATACGATTATTTCTGAGCGTTATGAACAAAAAAATGAAGATGTAAAAAATTGGTTAGAACTCACGGAATGGTCACAAGAAAACATTCACCCTTCTACTGTTAAAGCGGTTCAAAATCAATTGTTGAAATTAGACATCATTTCCGAAAAACTACCCTACGACCAATTGGTCGCGACACTAGAAGATTAACCCCATTGAATGGGCGATTCTCCCAATGATTTCAGGACTTCATTTGTTTTGCTAAAGTGTTTATTTCCGAACCAATAGCCACGATTGGCACTTAAAGGCGATGGATGTCCCGTTTGTAAAACAGTATGTTTTTCTGTATCGATAAATCTGATTTTATTTTTAGCAAAACTTCCCCATAATAAAAATACCAAATCCGATCGTTCCCTAGAAAGTGTTTTGATCACCTCATTTGTGAATTTTTCCCACCCCTGTTTTTGATGACTCCCTGCCTCTTTGGCACGCACACTCAAAGTCGCATTTAACAGCAGCACCCCCTGGTTTGCCCACGAACTTAAATCGCCACTAGACGGAATAGGAAGTTTCATATCGGTTTCTAATTCCTTGAAAATATTTTTTAAAGACGGTGGATGCGGCATTCCTTCGTTTACAGAAAAACACAATCCGTTGGCCTGTCCTTCTCCATGGTAGGGATCCTGACCAATAACAACAACCTTAACCGCTTCAAACGCACAACTTTCAAAGGCATTAAAGATTTGATTAAAGGGTGGATAACACGGATGCAAGCCATATTCGGCATGCACAAAAATATCTAATTTCTCGAAGTAAGGTTTCTTAAATTCTGGTTCTAAATGAGACCGCCAAGTCCCGTTGAGTTGTAACATAAAATAGAGCTTAAAAATTAAGGCTTAGATGGCAAATTTAAACTATATATTTTAAACATTAATACCTACATTTGTGACGACTTATGCACGAACGCTATGATTAATATTTCCAAGAAAACATTGCAGGATTTAGAATTTGAATCCGTAATTCAACAGGTGGCTACACACAATGTCACAAGCTTGGGGAAAGTTGAAATTCTCGCAACGCTGCCATTTTCAAAAAGAGACGATGTGATTGAAGCGCTTCAGCTCACCAACGAATTTGCAGCTTCTTTTGATAACGAAAATCGAATTCCCAACCATGGGTTTGATGCGATTACTTCAGAATTAAAATTGATTCGGATTGAGAATAATTATTTAGAGATAGATGGATTTCGAAAAATAGCAAGCATCTGTGTGACCACAAATATCTTGTTGAAATTTTTTAAGAAGTTTCATGAATACTATCCGCTTTTACACAAAGTTTCATTACAACTAGAATCCAATAAAGAAATCCCAGAAGCCATTAATAGCGTGGTTGATAAATTTGGCGAAATTCGCAACGATGCTTCTGATACGTTGTACGGATTGCGTAAATCGATTCAAGCGGTTCGTATAAAAATAAACACCAGTTTCAATTCCGCTTTGAGCACCTATAACAGCCTGGATTATTTAGATGACATCCGCGAAACAGTGATGGAAAATCGCCGTGTATTGGCCGTCAAGGCGATGTACCGACGTAAGGTCAAAGGCAGTATTTTGGGTGCTAGCAAAACAGGTAGTATCGTTTATATTGAACCGGATACCACACAACAACACCAACGCGATCTTAATAATTTAGCCTTTGAAGAAACCGAAGAGATCAAACGGATTTTACTTGAGCTTACCAGTTTCATAAGTGGTTACGGTCCCCTCTTAGAGGATTTTCAGTTGTTTCTGACAAAATTAGATGTCATCTATGCAAAAGCAAAGTATGCAAAGGTGATTGATGCCATCCTTCCAGAAGTTACAGAACATCAAGAAATAGAGCTTGTGGACGCTTACCATCCTTTGTTGTTGGTGGCGAATAAAAATGAAGGAATTACGACCTTTCCACAAACAATTACGATGACTACCGAAAGTCGAATCATCGTAATTTCGGGTCCGAATGCTGGAGGAAAAAGTATCACGCTAAAAACGGTTGGACTGCTTCAAATCATGGTGCAATCGGGGATGTTGATTCCTGTGCATGAACGGTCTAAGCTGTGTTTGTTTGATTCTATTTTAAGTGATATAGGTGATAATCAATCCATTGAGAATCATTTAAGTACGTATAGTTACCGCTTGAAACAAATGAATTATTTTTTAAAGAAGTGTAACAAACACACCCTCTTTTTAATTGATGAATTTGGAACGGGAAGTGATCCTGAATTGGGAGGTGCCTTGGCAGAAACTTTTTTAGAAGTGTTTTACGAGCGAGAAGCGTTTGGAATCATCACGACGCATTATAGCAATTTAAAATTATTGGCCAACGAACTGCCTCACATTCAGAATGCGAATATGTTGTTTGATGAAAAGACCTTACTTCCGTTGTATAAGTTGGTGATCGGGCAAGCAGGAAGTTCTTTCACTTTTGAAGTGGCTCAAAAAAACGGCATTCCTTTCAGTTTGATCAATCGGTCTAAAAAGAAGATTGAACGTGGCAAAATACGGTTTGATAAAACCATTGCGAAACTGCAAAAAGAGCGTTCTAAACTTGAAAAAACGGAACGTGCGCTCAAACAAAATGAGATTAAAAAGAGTTTAGAAGCTGATAAATTAGAGACAACGAATGCGAAGGCAAAGAAAAAATTGCAAAGTTATCAGGAGCTTTTTGACAGCAATCAGCGTTTGGTGTATCTCGGGCAAAAAATCAGTGATTTAGGCGAGCGTTATTTCGAGAACAATGGGAAGCGTGAATTGATGAACGAGCTTTTTAAATTGGTGCAGATTGACAATTCCAAACGTCAGAAAATAAGCCTCAAACAAAAGAAGATTCTTTTGACAAAAGAGATTGAATTAAAGAAAGAAGTCGATCAAAAAGTAGCGGTGATTCGTCAACAAAAAAAGCAGCAAAAAGAAAAAGAAGCACTGATTCCACCAAAGCCGAAACGTACCTTGAAAATTGGAGATCAAGTCCGACTGGAAGATGGCCGCGCGGTGGGTACGATTGATAAATTAGAGAAAAACAAAGCGGTGGTTAATTATGGACTTTTCACAACCAATGTGAGTGTGGACCTCCTTGAATATGTAAATTCTAAAAAATAATGCAAAAAATTGTCTTCTTTGATGGTGTTTGTAACCTCTGTAACGGCAGCGTGAACTTCCTCATAAAACAAGATAAAAAAGGTGTTTTAAAATTCGCTTCTTTGCAAAGTGATTATGCAAAAAAAATGATCCCAAAAGACGTATTGAATCGTGAGAATTTAGACACTATTATATTTTATAATGATGGTAAATTCTACGACAGAAGTAGCGCAGTGCTAAAAATATGCAAGGCCTTAGGTGGCAAGTATTACGTTTTTTTAGTTGGATACCTCATCCCCCGTTTTATTCGTGATGGCTTGTATCGATTTATTGCAAACAATCGTTACAAATGGTTTGGCAAAAAAGAACAATGCAGGATTCCGACAGCAGATTTAAAAGAACGGTTTTTGGATTAAAGTGATGAACACCCGAATGTTAAAACCCACCCCCTTTAGCCGCAATTAAATTATTTTTATTACATTTATCACAGACTTAGACCTCAAATCTGATTCTTCATTTTAACCAATACAACTTTAAAGTAAGATATTAGAGTACTGTGAATAACACAGCGGTGTGTGTGTGTGCGTTGTTTTTATATTCACTGCATCTTCTCCGACTTTGTGTATCTAAAAAAAAAAGGGAATGCGAAATTTTTAACCTAGCATTTTAAAATTGGAAATGAAATATTTCAACTAAAAAGAAATGAAAATTCTTTGAGTGAAGATGTTAATGTCGGAATAATGAATCTAACAAAATGTGGAATTGAGTTACGGAAAGTAATGAAATATAAAAACATTAATTCTTATAACGAAAAACTTATAAAATGGTTAAAATATAGTTATAAATTTGATTAATAAATACTTGCCACAACAAAGACGTGTTTAATTAATTGCTTTGGTAAGTGCCTATTTAAAAAATTCCTTCGGAATTTTCTCGGGTTCGTATTTGTTTACTAAATTAGTTGCTTAATCACGCAACTAATCATAAACAAGATCGTTACGCATCACATGTTATGGGAGACAAGTTTAAGACTTTTTAAGGAGCGAAAAAAGAAAGCACTAACGAACAAAAAAATGAAATAAAAGCTCAATATGGAAAAGCATCCACAAACGCTATTAAAGAAGGTATTTGGTTACGATGAATTTCGACCTTTGCAACAAGAAATTATTGACCGCACTCTCCTCGGAAAAGACAGCTTTGTACTGATGCCAACCGGTGGAGGGAAATCGATGTGTTTTCAGATTCCAGCCTTGTGTTTTGATGGAATTACAATTGTGGTTTCACCCCTTATTTCTTTGATGAAAGATCAGGTTCAGGCATTAGAATCAAACGGAATAAAAGCAGACTTTTTTAATAGTTCTATTTCTCCACAAGACGAAAATGACGTTATTTCTCGAGCTACAAAAGGCGAAATTCAGTTGCTTTATTTATCGCCAGAGAAATTGATTTCGGTGAGTAATACTTGGCTGAAAAAATTGAATATAAAATTAGTAGCTATTGATGAAGCACATTGTGTAAGCATGTGGGGACACGATTTTAGACCAGAATATACTCAGCTAAAAGTGTTTAGAAATTCCTTGCCGGAAGTTCCATTTATGGCTTTAACTGCTACTGCAGATAAGTCGGCTAGAACGGATATTGAAGAACAATTAGGATTGAAAGACTCCAAATTATTTATTTCTTCTTTTGATAGAAAAAACCTAAGTATTGAAGTAAGAGGACAAGTTCCTAAACAGAAAAAATTGCAAGAAATTGAGCAGTTTGTGGAACGAAAAAAGAATGAAAGTGGAATCATTTATTGCCTAAGCAGAAAGAATACTGAAGAAGTAGCCAATTATTTGAAAGAGGATGGACATTCAGTAGCGTTCTATCATGCGGGAATGAATCCTGAGGAAAGAGAACGAGTGCAAACGAAATTTATAAACGACGATACCAAAATAATTGTGGCTACGATTGCTTTTGGAATGGGAATTGACAAATCGAATGTACGTTGGGTGATTCATTATAATTTACCAAAAAACTTAGAAGGATATTACCAAGAAATTGGAAGGGCTGGTCGTGACGGGCTGCCTTCTGAAACGAGGTTGTATTATAACATGAAGGATTTTGTATTGTACAGTCAGTTTGCGGATAATGGTGCAAATTCAACTATGCAAAAGGAAAAATTGAGCCGAATGTTGCAATTTGCTGAGGCAAAATCGTGCAGGAGAAAAATACTGCTTTCTTATTTTGGAGAACATTTAACCAATGCTTGCGGAAATTGTGACGTTTGTGACAATCCGCCCAAGGACTTCGACGGTACTTTGTTGGCTCAGAAAGCACTTTCTGGAATTGCCAGAATGAAAGAGAAGGAAGGTATTACGATGTTAATCAATGTATTGAGAGGCTCCAATAATGCTGAGGTACATGCGGGAGGTTATTTCCAACTCAAAACCTATGGAGTAGGGAGTGACGTAAGTTTTTTTGATTGGCGAGATTACATCATTCAATTGGCAAATCAAGGATTGATTGAGATTATGTATAGCGAAGGTTCTGCATTAAAGATTTCACCAATTGGATGGAAAGTTCTAAGAGGCGAACAGTCCATAAAATTGACTTTACCAATAATTGCTAAAGAGAAAAACACAAGGAAGCCAAAAGTCATGAAAGTGACAGACTCAGGAAAAGTGAATGAGGATTTATTTACTGAATTAAAGAAATTAAGGTATTCCATTGCTCGACAAGAAAACGTACCCGCTTATATTGTTTTTAGTGATAAATCATTGAAAGCAATGGCGAGTGATTTACCTGTTACAGAAAATCAGTTTTTGGCAATTTCTGGAGTAGGAATGAATAAAATGAAACAGTACGGAGAAAAATTTATGAAGGTGATTAGGAAGTTTTAAAACTGTGGGAAAACAAAAACAGTTTTTAAAAAAACTCGCTAACGCGAACTTGATGCCCATGCAACACAAACAGAGTATAAGCTTCACTCCTACCGCCGAAAATCGAAGATTCGAAGAAGTCAATTTTTAGTGTTGTATATAAAAAGATACACTATTTCACCTCCTCCAAATGGTCGTCCCATTCTTTAGATTTTGGGGTGTGAAGCTTGCCTTCAAACTTCGCAACAATCATAGAAACTGTGGCATCGCCTGTGACATTTACCATGGTACGGCACATGTCTAAGGGACGATCCACCGCAAAAATAAGTGCCAATCCAATGGCCAACTTATCCGCTGGAAAGCCAACCGATTCTAGGACAATCACCAACATGACCATTCCTGCACCTGGCACTGCTGCACTTCCAATAGACGCTAAAAGCGCTGTGAGGACAATCATTAATTGATCCGTAAACGTCAAATCAAAATCCAAAGCTTGGGCAATAAAAACTGCCGCTACTGCTTGGTATAAACTGGTGCCATCCATATTGATGGTCGCACCAACGGGCAATACAAAACTAGACACTTCTTTATCCACACCAAGGTGTTCTTCCACACGTTCCATGGTGACGGGTAAGGTCGCTGCACTACTACTCGTTGAAAATGCTAATAACTGTGCTGGACTGATTTGTTTCAAAAACCACAGTGGATTTCTTTTGGTAATCACCGACACCAACACTAGGTAAAAACAGATCATCAGTGTTAATCCACCTACAACTACCCCTGAATAAAACAACAGAGCGTATAACAACTCTGGATCTCCAGAAGACACGACCACATTGGCCAATAATGCAAACACCGCAAAAGGTGCGGTCAGCATGATTAAATCTACCATTTTTAGGACGACATCATTCAAAGAATCAAAAAAGTCTTTGAGGGGTTTGGCACTTTTTTCGCCGACTAACAAGAGAGAAATCCCTAAAAACATCGCTAAGAAAATCACTTGAAGCATTAACTTATTATTACTCAGAGCAGAAAAGGCATTGTCCGGTACCATATCTACCAGAAAATCTAAAGGACGACTGGCTTGTTGGCGACTTGCTTCCGCAATTTTTCCTTGCACACTGCTATTGTCCGCATAGGTTTCAGTCAATTTTGAAATGGTTTCAGCAGAAACGCCGTCACCAGGGTTTAGGGTATTCACCAAAATCAATCCAATACTAATAGCAATCACGGTGGTGAGCACATAGATTATAATGGTTTTAAGACCAATGGATGCAAATTTTGAAATGTCTTTTAAATCTGAAATCCCTTTAATCAGCGACGCTAAAATAAGTGGTACTGCAATTAGTTTTAAGAGTTTTACAAAAATCGTTCCAATGGGTTTGATCCAACTGGCCACAAAATCGGCACCGCCTACTTCGAGCATTATAAAACCAAAGGTCACACCAGATAGCATGCCAATTAATATTTTCCAATGTAGTGCAAGTGATTTCATATGGGTATTTTTTTATATTTTAAGCTTTACTAAGCCGATTTAACAGCATAAAGTCGGCAATAACCAAGGCAGCCATGGCTTCGACAATTGGCACCGCACGCGGTACGACACAGGGGTCATGACGGCCTTTTCCGTGCATTTCAACCACATTACCATCCTTATCAATCGTGTCTTGGGCTTGCATAATCGTTGCAACGGGCTTAAAGGCCACATCAAAATAGATGTCCATTCCGTTACTGATACCTCCTTGAATGCCGCCCGATAAATTCGTTTTGGTAGAGCCATCAGCATTAAAGGCATCGTTGTGCTCACTCCCTTTGAGTTGTGTGCCTTCAAATCCACTTCCGTATTGAAATCCTTTTACTGCATTGATGGAAAGCATTGCTTTTCCTAACTGTGCATGCAAACGGTCAAAGACGGGTTCGCCTAAGCCTACGGGTACATTTTTTATCACGCAAGAAATCACGCCTCCAATGGTATCGCCTTCTTTACGAATGGCTTTAATTTTGGAAATCATTTGTGCAGCCACTTCTGAATCTGGACAACGTACGTCGTTTGTTTCAGCATTGGCTAAATCTAAATCTTTATAAGTTTTGTTAAGTACTATGTCTCCAACAGAAGACGTATATGCGTTTATTTCAATCGTTCTGAGAAATTGTTTTGCAATGGCTCCTGCCACCACACGACAGGCTGTTTCTCGTGCCGAACTGCGTCCGCCGCCTCTGTAATCGCGTTGACCGTATTTTTCGGTATAGGTGTAATCGGCATGGCTCGGACGAAACACATCTTTTATATGTGTATAATCATTCGATTTTTGATTGGCATTTTCAATGATAAACCCAATAGGTGTTCCAGTAGTAATGCCTTCAAAAATTCCAGATAGAAACTTAACTGTATCTGGTTCTTTTCGTTGGGTTACGATGTTGGATTGTCCAGGTTTACGACGGTCCATTTCAAGCTGAATCGCTTCAAAATCAATGGTAATTCCCGCAGGACATCCATCAATGACCCCACCAATAGCGGTTCCATGAGATTCCCCAAAAGTGGTCAGTTTAAAAATCGATCCAAATGCATTCCCTGCCATATACTAATTCTTAAGTCATTAGAATGTAAAAGTAATTGTATTATTATAAAAACAAAAATTCCAACGCTACTAAGTGTTGAATCTTTTTACGAATTAAATTGAAATGCAGTTTTGAAGCGCTTCTTCATAAATAGCTTCGTAAAAAGGAACAATTTTGTGAATATCAAATTTCGTTGCCGTGGCTTGCGCCCCTTTTTTAAAGGTATTTAAAGTGGTTTCGTCTTTAAGAATCTTTAGCGCATTTTCAGCCATTTCATCGATAGCACCTACGGGACTTAAAAATCCAGAGACTCCCTGAATGTTCACTTCTGGAATGCCTCCAGAATTACTTGAAATTACGGGGACTCCAGATGCCATCGCTTCTAAAGCCGCCAATCCAAAACTCTCCGTTTGGGAGGGCAATAAAAATAAATCACTAAAACATAGAATTTTATCCACTTCACTACTGTTGCCTAAAAACACAACTTTATCTTCAATCTTATATGTTTCACAAAGCAGTTCGGCTTCTTTCCGCTCAGGCCCCTCGCCTACCATCATTAATTTTGCTGGGAGTTCTTTTTGAATTCTATAGAAAATCTCAATCACATCTGCAATGCGTTTGACAGGTCTAAAGTTACTCACATGGGTAATCACACGTTCCTCAGGCAATGCCAAAAGGTCCCGATCACATTCCTTATAAGAATTATTATATTTTTCTGTATCAATAAAATTCGGAACAACTTTAATCTCTTTTTTGGTATTAAATAAACGTATGGTATCTTCTTTTAAATTTTGAGACACAGAGGTCACAGCATCGGATTTATTGATACTAAACGTCACCGCCGTTTTGTAAAAAGGATGACTTCCTACCAAGGTGATATCGGTGCCGTGCAAAGTGGTAACAATTGGGACATCAATGCCTTCTTCGTGAAGCATTTTTTTAGCCATATAGGCGGCATAGGCATGCGGAATGGCATAGTGCACGTGCAAGACATCAATTTTGTGAGCTTTGACCATATCCACCAGTTTGCTTGACAACGCCAACTCATAGGGCTGGTAATGAAACAGCGGATATTCTGGCACGTTGACTTCGTGAAAATGCACATTGGAACTCAGTAATTCCAAGCGCACAGGTTGGCTGTACGTAATGAAATGTACTTCATGTCCTTTGCGAGATAATTCTAAACCCAATTCGGTTGCTAAAACGCCACTTCCTCCAAAGGTTGGATAACACACAATCCCTATATTCATATTATTCTATAATTGATTCGTAGATTAAACGTTGTATATCCGTTCTAATGTTTTCTTGTGAAAGTCGATTCGACTCGGATTTTGGAAACGTTCTATTGGCCAAAAATACATAAACTATTTCTTCTTCTGGATCTGCCCATGCATAAGTTCCCGTAAATCCTGAATGTCCAAAACTCGTCATCGACAAACAGCCACAGGTAGGACCTTCGTCTTCTAATTGTGGTTTATCAAATCCGATACCGCGACGGTTTTCTTGATCGCAATAATGACAGGTATTAAACGTCTTAAATGTATCTGTTGAGAAATAGCGTTTGCCTCCATAAACCCCTTCTTGTAAATACAACTGCATCAGCTTTGCAACATCATTGGCATTGCTAAATAAACCTGCATGTCCACCAACACCGTCTTGCATTGCAGCGCCCATATCGTGTACATAACCCTGCACGGTTCCATAGCGAAAATAATCGTCTATTTCTGTGGGAGTAATTTGGTATTCACTAAACTTCTCTAACGGTTTATAGGTGGTGTAATTAGCTCCCAATGATTTGTAAAAATGCTGCTGAACCAAAGCATCCAGCGGTAAATTATAATGATTTTCTATAATTGATTTTAAGATGTAATAAGGTAAGTCGCTGTATCGATACTCCTGTTCTTCGAGCAATTCTGAATTGATAATTCGATTTTGAATACTATCCCTAAAATCCTTTCGTAGATATAACTGTTCGTTTATTTTTATTGGAAATTTCTTAGAGGGTTTAACTTTATAAAACTTAGGGTTTGGCTTTTGAGTGACCGAATCTAAAGTGGACACATAAAATGGAATCCATGGTTTTAGTTGTGCAAAATGAGATAGCATCTCCTGAATTGTAATGGCTTCTTTATTGGTGTTTTTGTAGGTCGGCAATAAGTCGCCTAAAGTAGAATCTAAACCAATCACTCCAGAATCTACCAGCTCCATAAGCAAGGGAAGTGTGGCTAATATTTTAGTGAGAGACGCCACATCATAAAGGGTCTTAAATGTCACTTCAGACGCTTTTTTATAAGTATGGTAACCATACATTTTTTCGTAAATCACTTTTCCTTTGCGTGCTACTAACAATTGAATGCCAGGAGTCATTTGTTCCGAGATGGCATAGTTAGCGATGGAATCAATTTTCTGCAAACGCGTTGCGTCCATCCCAACCGATTCTGGCAATCCGTAAGTCAATCGATTTAAGGCTGTGGTTTGTATACCATCACCCGCTTCAAAGTTGATGCCACAACTGACTGGTAAAATGCCTTTGGCAGGAAGTCCTCCAAAAATAATTTGAGCGGCTTTTTGCTGCGCAATCGGACTGTTTTGATATGCCATTAGAATGCTCTCAAAATTCTCAACCGTCTTAAAATCGTTCAATGCATACGGTTTTGCAAACACCGATAAGATCACATTGTTGGTACGTGCTATTTCATAAAGCCATACGAGTTCCTTATCTGTAAATTGATACGATTTCCAAGGGTTTGCATTGGATTTATGAAAGCCAACAATCACGGCGTTGTAGTTTCTTAGAGACGTTATCAACGCATCTAAATTTTTAGCATTCACCACATCCACTTGTGTGTATTTATTAAGCGAATTTACAAAGGGCGTTGCATCAGCATCGCCCATACTGACATAAGCGATTTTGTGTAATTCTAAATTTTTAAGTGGTAAAATGTATTTTTGATTTTGGACCAAAGTGATGGCATTCTCCATCAGTGTTTCATACAACAAATCGTCTTTGTGACGGTTCAAATCGGCTACTAAGTTGGTGGTGACAATAGGTTTAAACTGATGCAATCCCACTTTGTATTTGGCACTTAATATTTTTTTGACAGAATGGGCTAAACGTTCCTCAGAAATAACCCCCGATTCCACGGCTTTCTGCAAAGTATCTATGCCTTGAGTGACATCATTAGACATAAGCATCACATCATTTCCAGCCAAAAAAGCTTGTAAATCTATTTCTCCGGGATTACTGAAATTAGAAGCGCCTTTCATACTCAGTGCATCGGTAAAAATCAAGCCCTTAAACCCTAATTTTTCTTTTAATAATTCGGTGACAATTGGATACGATAAAGAGGATGGATAGTCAGGTCTTGAATCGAGATTGGGCACATTAAGATGGGCGACCATCACAGACGACAGTCCGTTTGAAATAAGTTTTTTGTAAGGATATAATTCGAGAGAATCAATGCGTTTGGCTGAAAAATTAATCGTTGGCAGAGTTTTGTGCGAATCAGAACTTGTATCTCCATGCCCCGGAAAATGTTTGGCATTTGCCAACACGCCTACGCTTTGCATGCCTTCCATAAACACCAACGAACGTTTGGTGACTTCATCTTTATCTTCCCCAAAAGAACGGTTTCCAATGATTGGATTTTTGGGATTGGTATTGATATC
>TARA_B110001469_G_scaffold9082_1_pt1 | contig 23310 bp, 18 predicted proteins | sample TARA_B110001469 | Tara Oceans TARA_B110001469 (sample SAMEA4397034) | marine metagenome | biome: Polar Biome; feature: [SRF] surface water layer (ENVO:00010504); material: water (ENVO:00002006), including particulate matter (ENVO:01000060) such as... | depth 5 m
CCAAAACCGCCGTCTTTTCCGGGGCCTTCATCAAACGGAATGTTGCACCAGTCCAGCGCGTTTACCATATAGTCTTCAGCGCCATCCACATAACGTTTTTGGTCGGTATCTTCGACACGCAGCACAAAGGTGCCACCGTGTTTTTTGGCAAATAAATAATTAAAAAGAGCGGTTCGCACGCCTCCAATATGGAGTGGCCCTGTGGGGCTTGGTGCAAATCGTACGCGAATGGAAGTGTTCATGGTCTTGTATTAGTGCCACAAAGATAGAATTGCTGAAGGCATTCCCCAAAGAAATAGGTGGTGTTTTTGATTCCGTTATTTTAGGGAGTGTTTTAGGGTTTTTAATGCACAGGGCTTATATGGGAGAGGTGCTGTGGCACCGCGCTAAAGCGTGGCGCTAGCGGGTGTTTGTTATAGATTGTTTTTTTCTTTTCTAATTTTCCATTCGACTTGATATCCATTCCCCCCTTTTTCGTAAGATTCAAATTTTCCATCAGCAATGAAAGCTTTAGTCTCATCAATTTTTAATCTTTTGTTTAATTCTTTTGATAGTTCTATATGTTCATTTTTGTCTTTAGGTAATACAGGGTGAGAATCTAATTCGACTTTACTTTTATCTGGTTTATTATCCCATTTAATCCATAAATCCCATGCTTTTAGAGCTAATTGTAAAGTTTCATTTGAAACCTCCATTAGTTTGAATCCATTTGAATATTCATCCTCTAAATAATCTAAAATGCATTCATATACATGTGGTTTGTCTTTAAAGTTTGCTATTCCACCTCTAGGTCCATCATAGTAATTTTCAACCGTATATACTTTTTCTTTATTCATGTAGCATGATGTATAACGTTCCGTGTATGGTGTCGTAGCATCCCGCAGGGTGCTATGCACTATACATATTGTTGTGTTTTCGTGTTTTATTTATTCAATTTCTTTTATTCCAATTTCCTTTAAATATTCATAAGTCTTGTCATAAAACTCCTTGGGTCTTGTGTGGTCAATATCACTACTCTCAGGAACAAATATTACCATTCCTTGTCTTGCCCTAGTTAGAAGAACTCGATATGTGTTTTTCAGGTATTCCTTATCAATTTCCTTGTTGATATTTTGCCATTTGGTCCCTTTGAAGTTCCGATATTTCCAATCCGTGTTATTCATATAGAAGCTACCACCCCAAGCAACACATGCCCAATCTATTTCTAGTCCTTGAATATCAAATTCAGTAGCCACTTCCTCTAAGAAATAAGAAGATCGAATATCTTGGCTATTATTTAGAAACCAACTAGGTGCGGATATTTCATTTTTTACATCAACTCCTAAAGGTCGAAGCCGTCTTGCACCAGAAGAACCTATTAATCCTATCCTTTCAGTACCCTTGGCTTTAAGTCTAAGCCATTCTTTTGCTTTTTCAAGATTTCGAGATACAACAATTGGATATGAATTTTTTATTTGAGAGTAAATACGTTGTGAGTTATCAATTTTGACATTGAGCAACTCGTGTATGAAATTAGATAGCTGTTCTGATCTAAACGATCTTACAGAGACGGCAAGATGTAATTCGATTTCACTTATTCCATTTCCAACTAACCACTGTCTTGATTCTTTAGATTTTAGGTAATTATCACTTTCCAATATTGAATCGGAATAATGAATGTCCCAGTCAGGAAAATGAATCTTAAGTGAACTAACCCATTCTTCCAACCCTGCTTCACCCGTATTTATTTCCTGTCCACCACCAATTAAACAAACTATAGTACACCAATCAGAATGTCTGTTCATTACATCAATTATAAATTCGGGTTCGGATTTGTTAAAATCTTCAACTCCCTTTTTTCTTTTCATGAATGAACTAACTTGGTGATTTGTCCAAGCTCTTTGAGCTTCATCAAAAACGACTACCTTTTCAATTGGAGCTTTATCTGAAAGTAAATTGTCATCTCGAAAGTGATGAATGTTTTGAATAAAGGCATTTGCTTTAATTGCAGCCTGCTTCTTGCTCAGCTTTTCGCCATTTTCTTTTGCTGTTAACACTTCATCTCTTGTTAACGCTTCTCTTAAAACATCAACTAAGGGTCCATTCCCAGACAAAAAAACTGCATGCTCATCTTCATCAGTTTTCATTCTTTCTACCGCTATATTGAGACCTGCCAGGGTTTTTCCCGCTCCAGGAACACCGGTCACAAAACAAATTGATTTAATTCCTTTTGATTTTGATTTATCAATGACGGAATTAATGCACTCTGCGGTTTTAGAGAGATTTATTGTTCCAGAATCAGATCTTGTAATTTCTTGAACATTATGACCTTTGTATAGAGCTTGAGCCGCTTCTACTATTGTAGGTGTTGGTTTGTAGATCGAGTTTTCCCAATATTCAATGTTTATTGATTCTCCATCATCATTTAAATATTGTTTGAGTGTTTCGGCTAAATCATACTGATTGGATTTAGCAGCAGTTTCATGAGCGACAATTTGACTAGTCTGTTCAGTAAAACTTGTTGCATTTGTTGCAACCAAAACTGGTATGAGCCTAATTTTATGGCTTCCTTCGTGGAAGTTTTTTAAGTCAATTGTGTAATCAATTACTTGTTCAATTGCATGTTTTTCATAACCACCATCACCAACTTTAAATTCTATTATGAAGGCAACATTATTAATGATTACGATGTTATCAACTCGTTTTCCCATTTTCGGTATTGCAAACTCAAAATAAATTTGACCTCCAAAACCCTTAAGCTGATCTTTTAAAATGGTGATTTTTTTACGCCATGCATTTACTTGTAATTCTTCAAGAGTTCTATTACTATGATTAGCCGTTAATTCACCTAAAATACTCGAATCAGGTTCTACTAAGAAGTCTTGTATGTTATTCGAGTAATAGGCTCTTTTCATATATGATTATCTTGTTTTTTGCGGTTTGCTCTGCATGAAACACAACGTTGTTGTATATATCCTTTAGGTGTGCATATTCCCATTATATTCAGCGTTTTGTTCAACAATACATCCCAAATTGGCGTGTATTGTTGAACGTTCTATTTTATGAATTAATATCTAAAACTTCGGTTAAGCTGCTTATTGAAGATTTAGACTTGGGTCAAAATCAAGGTATAAATTAAACGAAATAAATTTAGACAGCCAAATATAAACCCAACTTTAACGGTTTACTGTACTAACAATGAGTGATTTGTAAGGTGTGTTGCTTCTTGTGTTTTCTCTTTTTACATCCCTGTAATTTTCTATTTCCCCAGACATATCCCAAAAAGTGTCTCTCACTATCGATTATTATCGTAATTTTATTCTCTCAAAAGTTATCATCAATTGGACAGTATTCACAACATAGAACAAAAGCTAGAACACTTCATCAGACGCTATTACCTAAGCGCCTTACTGAAAGGGCTGCTCTTGTTTTTTGCTATTGGCGTTCTTTATGCATTGCTACTGTTGAGTATTGAGCATTTCTTTTGGCTGGGTTCTTCCGGTCGCTTGTTTTTGTTCTGGTGTGTTTTTGGTTTTGAAGCCGTCCTTTTTTATGGGTTTATTTTTATCCCCTTAGCAAAATATTTCAAGATTCAAAAAGGCATTGATTTTGAAACCGCCTCAAAAATAGTTGGCGATCATTTCCCGGAAGTGAAAGACAAACTTTTAAACGTCCTTCAACTCAACCAACAGTCCGAGCACACTGAGTTTCTATTAGCAAGCATCGAACAAAAATCCAACAACCTAAGCTTAGTCCCTTTTAAAAGTGCGGTCAGTTTTAAGGAAAACCTTAAATATATTAGGTACGCTTTACTCCCCATTCTTATTGTATTTCTGTTTGTTCTTTTTGGGAAACAAGCCGTGTTCACGGACAGCCTCAAACGGGTTGTCAATTATAATACCGCCTATGCACCTCCTGCCCCTTTTGAATTTTTTATAATGAACACCAATTTGGAGGCCATCGAAAACACCTCTTTTACGTTGGTTGCTAAAACCGTTGGAAAGTTTGTTCCAGAGTCCGTCCAGATTGTTTATAACGATGAGGTCTATATTTTAAATCAAACCGAATTGCGCGTTTTTGAATATGAATTCTTACAACCTAAAGCCCCTATTGATTTTAAATTAGTCACCGCCGAGGTCGTTTCCAAGCCCTACCGTTTAGAGGTGTTGCCCATTCCCGTTTTACTCAGTTTTGACATGTATTTGGACTATCCATCATACACAGGAAAATCAGATGAAACTATTGCCAACAATGGAAATGCCACCATCCCAGAAGGCACCAAACTAAAATGGGAGTTGCGCACCAAGTCCACAGACACCGTTGCATTTGCCTCTAAAAACACAACCGCTTTTTTTGACCTTAACGATCAAAAATTTCAATTCAGTAAACAGGTTTTTGAGTCTTTGAATTATACAATTCAAACAAGCAACTCCAAACTTAAAAACTACGAAAACCTTGCCTTTTCACTACAAACAATCAAAGACCAGTCGCCAGCCATTAAGGTGGAAATGAAACAAGATTCTACCTACCAAGCCTCGCTTTATTTTTATGGTCAAATCTCCGACGATTATGGAATTAAAGAGTTGAAACTCTATTATTATCCAGTGGCAGATGCGTCTAACATTAATGAACTCAGCTTGCCGTCCAACACCACTACCTTTCAAGAGTTCACACATGCGTTTCCTTCTGGCTTAGAATTGATGGATGATACCTCCTACGCGCTCTACTTTGAGGTTTCTGACAACGATCCCTTTCATAAAAACAAAACCACTAGAAGCCGTGTTTTTAATTACAATTCTAAAAGTGAAAACACCATTCAAGAACTTCAGTTAGAAGAACAAAGCGAATTGACGACTGCCTTTCAAAAGGCATTGAACACCCTGTCCGAACAAGACAAAAATTTGAATGAAATATCTCAAAACCAAAAAGAAAAAGAACAGCTTAATTTTAGCGATCAACAAAAATTAAAATCCTTTTTAGAGCGTCAACAAGTTCAGGATAAGATGTTGAAGGAGTTCAATAAAAAAATGCAGGACAATCTAAATCAGTTTGAAAAATCAAAAGATGAAGATCCGTTTAAAGAACAACTCGATAAACGATTGGAAGCACAGCAAGAAGCGCTCGAAAAGGATGAGAAACTATTAGAAGAGCTAAAGAAAATCACCGATAAAATTAACAAGGAAGAGCTCGCCGAAAAGCTAGAAGAAATGGCGAAGCAGAACAAAAATAAGCAGCGCAGTTTAGAGCAGTTGTTAGAGCTTACAAAACGCTATTATGTAACCAAAAAATCCGAACAACTTTTAGATAATTTGAATGAATTATCAAAAGAGCAGATGCAGTTGGCGGAAGAAACTGAAGACAAAAACACCAAAGAAGCCCAAGAAAAATTAAATAAAGAATTCAAGGAGCTTACCAATGAACTAGACGATTTAAGAAAAGATAACGACGCCCTTGCAAAACCTCTAGAATTGCCGGACGATCCAAATTTGGAAGAATCCATTGAAAAGGATCAGGAAAATGCAAGTGACGATTTAGGCAAAAAAGAAGAATCTTCTGATTCGCAGGAACAAAAAGATAAATTAAGCAAGGCTCAAAAAAGTCAAAAGAAGGCTGCTCAGAAAATGCAGCAAATGAGTCAAAAAATGGCACAGCAAATGAGCAGCGGTGGCGGTCAGCAAATGAGTGAAGACATTGACATGCTGCGTCAAATTTTAGATAACTTGCTTCTCTTTTCTTTTGATCAAGAATCGCTCATGAAGCGTTTTCAGGAATCCACGACAAATACCACAGGACACGCCAAGCGGCTTGTGAAACAAAGTAATTTGCGTGAACACTTTGAACATGTCGACGACAGTTTGTTTTCGCTATCCTTACGCCAGCCTATGATTTCGGAATCTATCAATAAAGAAATAACCGAAGTTTTTTTTAATATCGATAAGAGTCTCGAACTCCTTTCTGAAAACAGTTTTAGAGAAGCCATTGGCGCGCAACAATTTGCCATTACAGCCACTAATAAATTAGCCGATATGCTCAGCAACACTTTGGACAATATGGAAATGCAGATGCAAATGTCACCAGGAGAGGGTGAAGGCGAAATGCAGCTACCAGACATCATTATGAGTCAAGAGGCACTCAGTAAGAAAATGGAAAAAGAGCTCGGTAAAAAGGGAGAAAAACCTGAAGGCGAACAAGAAGGTTCTGAAAAAGGAGAGGGTGAGCCAAAGAAGGAAGGTGAGGGCTCTAAAAAAGGAGAGCAAGGTAAGGAGGGTCAAGAAGGTGGTGAAGGAAAAGAAGGCCAAAACGGAAAACAAGGTCAGCAAGGACAACAGGGAAAACAAGGTGGTGAAGGAGAAGGCGAAGGCTCCGAAGGAGACAATGGCGAATTGTTCGAAATATTTAAAAAACAACAAGAGTTGCGGAATGCTTTACAGGATTTATTAGACAAAAATGGCATTGGAGACAACGGTCAGAAGCTGCTTGATTCTATGGAAAAAATAGAGCAAAACCTTATAAATCAAGGTCTTACGGAAAAATCTTTACAGGCAATGCAAAACCTTAAGCATCAGCTCTTAAAGCTCGAAAAGGCCGTACAACAGCAAGGCGAAGACACCAAGCGCGTTTCTAACACCAGCAAAGCCGAGCGGTCACAGCTGCCAATTCCTAGCGCGGAAACCATCAAACAATATTTTAATACAACAGAGATATTGAACCGACAAAGCCTACCTTTGCGTCAAGAATTTAAGCAAAAAGTTCAAGAATATTTTAAGATAAAAAATGATTAGTTTTCACTCCGAAGTCCCCTTTGAAATTTCCAATGCTGACACCATAGCCTCTTGGCTTAGTGCTATTATTTCTCAAGAAGATTACAACGAAGGTGAGGTTTCCATTGTGTTCTGTGACGATGAGTTTCTACACAAACTAAATGTTGAATTCTTAGATCATGACACCCTAACCGATGTGATTAGCTTCGACTATTCTATGGGCAAAGAAATTCATGGGGAAATATTTATTTCTATTGAACGCGTCCAAGAAAATGCCAAAGAATTCGATCAAAGTTTCGAGGCTGAACTATCGAGAGTCATGGCACATGGCATTTTGCACTACTGTGGTTATAAAGACAAATCTACATCTGAAGCCGCCACCATGCGATCTAAAGAAGAGTTCTATCTTCAGCAACGTGCCGATTAATTTTCTAAAGCCTTATATTTGCAGCTGCAAATGATTTGTTCCACGTGGAACATTATAAATGTAACCAATGTTTGATAAAATTTACGACGTAATTGTAGTTGGTGGTGGACACGCCGGAAGTGAGGCAGCAGCAGCAGCAGCCAACATGGGGAGCAGTACTTTGCTGGTTACAATGAACCTTCAAAACATAGCGCAAATGTCGTGCAACCCAGCAATGGGTGGTATTGCAAAAGGACAAATCGTTCGTGAAATTGACGCCCTTGGAGGCTACAGTGGAATCGTAAGTGACACCTCAGCCATCCAATTTAAAATGCTCAATAAATCTAAAGGTCCTGCTATGTGGAGTCCACGTGTGCAGAGTGATCGCATGCGTTTTGCAGAAGATTGGAGAATGCTATTGGAGCAAACCAAAAACCTAGATTTTTATCAAGAAATGGTCACAGGACTAGTCGTCGAAGGCGATGAAGTCAAAGGAGTTAAAACATCCTTAGGATTAGAGATTCGAGCGAAGACGGTGGTGCTTACGAATGGGACTTTTTTAAATGGCTTGATTCATATTGGTAATAAAAATTTTGGAGGCGGACGTGCAGGAGAAAAAGCAGCAACAGGTATTACTGAACAACTCGTTGATTTAGGTTTTGAATCCGGCAGAATGAAAACAGGAACCCCGCCCAGAGTGGATGGTCGTTCCTTGGATTTCTCTAAAATGATCGAACAACCTGGCGATGCAGTACCAGAAAAATTCTCCTATTCAGACATTACCAAGCCGCTCACAACACAGCGCCCTTGTCACATGTCTTATACAAGTTTAGAAGTTCATAATTTATTAAGAGAAGGCTTTGACCGCTCGCCTATGTTTAATGGGCGCATCCAAAGTTTAGGGCCGCGTTATTGTCCTTCCATTGAAGATAAAATCAATCGTTTTGCGGATAAGGATCGCCATCAGATTTTTGTAGAACCTGAGGGCTGGAATACCGTTGAATATTACATCAATGGATTTTCAACTTCTCTCCCCGAAGACGTGCAGTTTAAAGCGTTAAGTGCCGTCAAAGGATTTGAAAAGGTTAAATTTTTCAGACCGGGTTATGCGATTGAATACGACTACTTCCCTCCTACGCAATTAACCCACTCCCTAGAAACGAAGATAATTAAAGGGCTCTATTTTGCAGGACAAATTAATGGAACTACAGGCTATGAAGAAGCCGCATCTCAAGGACTGATGGCGGGAATTAATGCCAGTTTGAAAGTACAAGAAAAAGAACCGTTTATATTAAAACGGAATGAAGCCTATATAGGGGTTTTGATAGATGATTTAATCACCAAAGGTACAGATGAGCCTTACCGAATGTTTACGTCTAGGGCGGAATACCGCACGCTTTTAAGACAAGACAACGCAGACATTCGTTTGACGCCAAAAGGATATGAATTGGGGATTGCGAGCGAAAAACGTTTAAAGCGCATGGAAGAAAAATTAGCCAAAGCGGAAGCATTTGTTGGATTTTTTAGAACACAAAGTGTAAAGCCAGAAGAAGCAAACCCTGTTTTAGAAAGCAAAGATTCACAACCGATTCGCCAGTCGGATAAAATGTTTAAGATATTCTCCAGGCCTAATATAGGTATTGAAGATGTTCGTAAATTTGAGGCTGTCGAAGCATACATTCAATCCAATGATCTGGACAATGAGGTAATCGAGCAAGCCGAAATACAGGTGAAATATTCTGGATACATAGCCAAAGAAAAACTCAATGCTGATAAACTCACACGTTTAGAATACGTCAAAATTCCTACTGGATATGACTATTCTCAAATTAAATCCATGAGTTATGAAGCACGTGAAAAACTAAAGAAAATACAACCCACAACCGTCGCTCAAGCATCGCGAATCAGCGGGGTCTCTCCTAATGATATCTCTGTGTTGCTGGTGTACATGGGTCGTTAATTAATTCAATTGTTCCACGTGGAACGTTACCTATGGAAACACACAAGAGCCATCTAAAACTGAAAGATCATTCCGTAAGCGGAGACTCCTTTGAGCTCCTGTATGATCCGACTAGAGAATTGCTTTATACGCATCCCAAACCATCAGAAGCGGAGCTTTCTAGCTACTACCCTGACACGAATTATATTTCTCATACCAATCATCGAAAATCTCTTTTTGATCTTTTATACCATGCAGTTCGATTTGTTTCCGTCCGACGAAAATTAAGACTTTTAAAACCCTTTCAGCCAAAAGAAGGCGCGCTACTCGACGTCGGTGCTGGCACAGGGTTTTTCTTAAGAGCTGCTAAAAAAAGAGGTTGGACCGTTACCGGTATTGAGCCCAACCCCTCGGCGCGGAACCTTGCAAATTCAAAAGCGCCCAACACGGTTTTTGATACTGAAACATTGCGTACACTTCCCGAAAAATCGTTTGATGTGATTACCCTTTGGCATGTATTAGAACACCTTCCAAATTTAGAAGATGACCTTAAAACGTTCCAGAAACTTCTAAAACCAAACGGTCGCATTGTGGTGGCAGTGCCAAATTTTAAAAGCTTTGACGCAGCTTACTTTAAAGACTTTTGGGCGGCGTATGACGTTCCAAGACATCTATGGCATTTTTCCCAACAGTCAATATCAAAAATATTTTCTGAGGTTCAAATGAATTTAGAATCTACACACCCTTTAGTTATGGATGCGTATTACGTTAGTTTGCTTTCCAATAAACTTAAAACAGGGTCTCACCGAATTTTAAATAGTTTGTGGGTTGGATTTCTTTCAAATTTAAAGGCAGCAAAGTTTGGAGAGTACTCCTCGCTTATTTACATCCTCAAAAACAAGAATTAGCGTTTTAAGACCTTTTAGAGGTTGTTTCACGTGAAACATCTAATATGCCATTCGGCATTTATATTTCTTAATTTAAGAGGTGTTTAAAGAGGCTTAATAAAATAGTTTTTTACAATTACACTTAGTTAGATTGATAGTTTTTACTTATAATGCAACTCCGACACTTATTTTTACAATATTGCAATTACTTTTTTTACTTTTGCATCCACAAACAAATTAAACTGTCATGAAAAAAATAGCAATTGTATTTTTAACAATTATTACCCTTACAGCCTGCCAACAACAAAAAATTGGTTTTGTTGACAATGGAATTCTTATTAACGAGTACCAAGAACGTGTAGATATTGAAGCAAAACTTCAAACTAAAATTGACGCTTTCAAAATGCGGACAGACAGTTTACGATCTGCTTTTGAATTGGAAATAAAAGAAGCAGAATTAAAAGCAAGAAAAATGTCACAATCTGACATTCAGAAACTTTCACAGGAACTTCAACAAAAAGAACAAGTGCTATCTCAAAGAGTTCAATTTGAGCAACAACAAATCGCACAAGAAAGCCAAACACTCAATGACTCTATCATTAATAAGGTCAAAGATTTTGTTCAAACCTACGGAAAATCAAACAGCTATAACTTCATCCTAGGAAGTAACGAAGCTGGAAGTGTTTTGTATGGCGAAGACACATCGGATTTAACACAAGAAATTTTAAAGGCATTAAACGAAAGCTATACTAAAGACTAAGCTTTTTTTAGGTGTAATAAACGCGTTAGCTTGATTGATAAATCTGTCAAAACAATCTTTGGATTGGCATTGCGTTCAATATGGTAGTTTGCCAATTCGATTTCTTTTGAAATTTCAGTAATGTTGGAAGCGTCTATAAATGGCGCAAAGTTTTCAAATTTAAACGACTTATCATTTAACTCCATGAAAACCAAATCTTTAGCCCCGTAATTATAAAGGAGTGCTTGTCTAAAAAAGCGCAAACTATAGTCCAAAAATTGCTTTTGAATTTCGCGACCTGCCTTAGATATTTCATCACTCCAAGCCATGAGACTGTTAATGGATTGCTTGTTGCTTTTCGCTTGAAATGCGGTTCGAACCCATGCGATAAACCAAGCTTCAAACTGAAGGTCTTCCGGTTCTTGACTTAATAAATCCAACGCTCTGCTATAGCTCCCCTCCGATTGATGAGCAATGTTTTGCGCCAAACCTGCTTCTGTACGATGAGCTGTAATAAGTGTGTTTTTTATCGTTTCTTCCGAAAGTGGATTTAAATGCACGACTTGACAACGCGATCGAATCGTATTAATAAGTTGTTCTTCATCTTCTGTCACCAGAATGATCACTGTTTTATCTGCTGGCTCTTCAATTAATTTGAGTAATTTATTGGCACACATGGAATTCATCTTTTCAGCCATCCATACAATCATTACTTTATAACCACCATTAAACGCCTTCAGAGACATTTTTGACACCACATCATGTGCTTCTTCGACCCCAATATTCCCCTGTTTATTACCCACACCAACCACATCATACCAATCGTTTATCGATCCATACGGATTTGTTTCTATAAAGGAACGCCATTCCGTAAGGTAGTTGGACGAGATGGGTTTAGACTTCACCTTATCACTCGTGGTAACAGGATATACAAAATGGATATTAGGATGCGTCAGTGCGTTCATCGCTCCAACGCCACCCTCTTGATGATTCATTAAATAATCGGCATACGCAATCGCCATTGGGAGCGCACCGACTCCACGTTTGCCAACATACAGCTGTGCATGTGGAATACGTCCAGAATTTACGCTCTGCGTTAAGTGTGTTTTTAAAAAAGATTGCCCTATAATATCCTCAAAAGTCATGAAACAAAGATAGCAGATTTAATTGGATCTCCTCATGAAATTGAGAGGCCCTCTGAACTCCAAACATCAAACCTTAGAGACATAAACTTTTTGATGCTTCACTGTAACTTTCATAAGCGAATTTTTACCTCCTTAATATTTATTGTTTTTTATCGGTTAGTATTTTCCGAATGGATATTTCATAGGCTAAAAGAAATACTTACCTTTGAATTTTTATAAATCAATCCATATTATCTCGAAGAAATGAAAACCATACAGAACGTAAATTTTAAAAACACCAAAGCATTAATACGTGTAGATTTTAATGTGCCATTAAATGAACAATTTGAAGTCGCAGATGACACTAGAATTGTTTCAGCAAAACCAACCATTTTAAAGGTTTTGGAAGATGGCGGTAGCTGTATCTTAATGTCTCATTTGGGACGACCAGCAGCTCAAGAGCCTGAGTTTTCTTTACGTCATATTGTAAGTACACTTGAAAGCAGTTTAGGTGTTCAAGTTTTGTTTTCAAGTAATTGTATTGGAGAAGAAGCACAAACTGCTGCGGACAACTTAAAGCCTGGTCAGGTTTTGTTATTGGAAAACTTAAGATACCACACAGAAGAAACAAAAGGCGATCTTGGTTTCGCAGAGGAACTTTCTAAATTAGGAGACTTTTATATCAATGATGCTTTTGGAACGGCGCACAGAGCCCACGCTTCCACCACCATTATTGCTCAATTCTTTCCAGAAAACAAATGTTTTGGAAGCTTGCTTGCTCAAGAAATTGAAAGTATAGACAAAGTAATGCAAACGGGAGAAAAGCCTGTTTTAGCAATTTTGGGAGGCGCTAAAGTATCTTCAAAAATTACAATTATAGATAATATTTTAGATAAAGTAGACCACTTGATTATCGGCGGAGGAATGACTTTTACGTTTGTAAAAGCACAAGGTGGTCATGTTGGTGATTCTATTTGTGAAGATGATAAAATGGAATTGGCACTTCAAATTCTTGAAAAAGCGAAAGCTAAAAATGTTCAAATTCACATTCCTGTGGATGTGTTGGCAGCCGATGATTTTAGCAACGATGCAAACACACAAATTGTAGATGTCCGAGCGATTCCTGAAAACTGGCAAGGGCTGGATTGTGGTCCAAAATCAAAAGCAATTTTTCATGAGGTGGTTCAGAAATGTAAAACTATTTTATGGAACGGTCCATTAGGCGTTTTTGAGATGGAAACATTTTCTAGCGGAACGATTGCTTTGGGAGACTCCATTGCAGAAGCAACTAAAAATGGTGCTTTTTCCCTTGTTGGAGGCGGTGACTCTGTAGCGGCTGTAAAGCAGTTTGGTTTTGAAAACAAAGTGAGTTATGTAAGTACTGGTGGAGGCGCCATGCTTGAAAGTTTAGAGGGAAAAACCCTTCCGGGGATTGCTGCTATTTCTGAGTAATTAGTTGCTTGTGGTGTTGAATAGGATGTGAAATTAACCGTGATTTTATAGGATGAAATTTAAAGTCTTTTTATTTTTTGGAGTATTGACCAGTGGACTTTTACACAGTCAAAGCATTGATAGTTTAAATGTGGCTCACACTCCAATCATGGATTCTATTCAGTTGAGACTTGTGAACGTTCAGAAGATTGAAGAACGCTGGCATAATGAAGTGTACAACAATTCGCTGTACGACACACTTACAAATGCTGTTTCTAACCAGTCGTATGAAGCAATTTATTATCCAGAATTACCGACCGATACCCTCAAAAAACGACTGGCGATTCTTGATGCCAAAACCCCGTTTAATATAGCATATAACCCTTCTTTGGAAAGTGTTATAAAAAGCTATTTAAAAAACCGCAAACGCTCCACGGAAACGCTCATTAACCGCAGTCAGTATTATTTTCCAATGTTTGAGGAAGTTTTAGACAAACACAACCTTCCGTTAGAAATCAAATATTTGGCAGTCGTTGAATCGGCTTTAAAACCACGGGCAAAATCGCGTGTGGGTGCTACAGGGCTTTGGCAATTTATGTTTGCGACAGGCAAGCAATACGGGCTTGAAGTCAGCAGCTATGTCGATGAGCGCTGCGACCCTTTACGCTCTACCAATGCCGCCGCTAAATACTTAGCATCACTATACAAAACCTTTGGAGATTGGGATCTTGCTTTAGCAGCCTATAATTCTGGCCCTGGAAATGTTACAAAAGCAATCCGGAGATCTGGAGGGTATCAAAATTATTGGAACATCCGACCTTATCTACCACGTGAAACAGCAGGCTATCTTCCCGCTTTTCTAGCAACGCTTTATCTTTTTGAATACGCAGAAGCGCATGGATTTCAAGTTGAGAAAAATCAACTACCAATCATTGCTACCGATACGATTCACGTGAAACAAATGATTTCTTTGGATCAGGTAGCAGAGCTAACAGACACTAAAATTGAAACACTCCAACACCTAAACCCTTCTTATAAGCTAGATATTATTCCTGTTTTAAATAATAAGTCCTATACGCTCAGACTTCCACTTGCTAAAATTGGTGATTTTGTTCAAAATGAAACACAGATTTATGCGGCTGCAAAAGTGGAGTTTGAAGCGAGAGAGAAACCTTTGCCTCAGTTTTTCGAAATCGATTCTAAAATCAGATATAAAGTAAGATCGGGCGACTATTTAGGAAAGATTGCACGAAAATTCAGAGTCAGAGTGAGTCAAATAAAAAAATGGAACGGATTGCGAACAAATGATTTAAAAATAGGGCAACGCTTGACCATCTATTCTCGAAACCCGACAGCACATACCGTTAGTAATTTAAAATCAGTCACTAAAAGTGCTAAAAAGACAGCCAATAAATCGACCTATTTAGTGAAGTCAGGCGACTCTCTTTGGAGCATCTCAAATAAATTAACAGGAATTTCTATTCAAAATCTTAAAGAATGGAATGATATTTGGGACAGTCATTTAAAACCAGGGATGACCTTGATTATTTCTAACTAAAACACAAATCAATGAGACTTTATTTGAAAGCGTTATGTTTAGTATTTCTTTTTTCTGCATGCGACGATTCGAACTCTAAGAAAGTTTACAAGCCAAAATCATCAGGAAACATTAATGATGTATCGGTGGTAATTGATAATGATTTATGGGATTCATCGGTTGGTGAAACGATTCGATCGACGGTTGGAGCACCCTTATATGGACTCCCTCAAGACGAGCCACAATTTACATTGCGACAAATCCCTTCTTCCGTTTTTACTGGGTTTGTGAAAAACACACGACTTGTTTTAAAAATAAAGAAAGGCGTAGCCGCTGCCACTAAATTTTATAAAGATCCCTATGCGTCCCCTCAGAAGATGGTGACGGTGAGCGGGATGACGAATCAAGAAATCAAAGATCAATTTACAACAAATCAAGACAAGATTGTCAAGGCGTTTAAAGCCCAAGAAATTCAAGAAAAGCAACGCCGATCCAAAAAAACGCTTTATAATTCAGCTGCCATCACCAAGCAACTTGGAATCAATATTCAGTTTTCGTCTCTTTATCGCGTTGCAAAACAAGCGGATGATTTTTTATGGATCCGAAGAGATATTAAAACAGGGACGGTGAATTTGATGATATATACACTTCCTTATGATGACATGACTACCAAAGAAGCACTTGCTAAACGGGTGATTACAGTGCGGGATTCTATCGGAAAACAATATATTCCAGGGCCTGTAGAGGGGAGTTATATGACCACGGAAAAAGCATACACACCCTTTTTTGGAGAGACCAAAGTTTCAAATTTAAAGAGTTTTGAAACAAAAAGTATTTGGCAAGTGAAAGACGCTTTTATGTCAGGGCCTTTCATCAATTACTGGATAGAAGACAAAGTAAACAATCGCTATTTAATTGTAGAAGGGTTCGTGTTTGCACCCTCCGTTGGAAAACGCGATTATATCTTTGAATTAGAGGCGATTATACGGTCGATAACCATAAAACAATAAATCCCAGCTTCGCCAGGATTTATTTAGTCTTTTTTATCTTCAATATTTTCAGCGTCTTTTGTTTCTTCTTGACTGGCTTTTTTGAATTCTTTAATTCCGCCTCCTAAACCTTTCATAAGTTCAGGAATCTTTTTACCGCCAAACAACAAAAGAACCACCACCACAATTAAAATAATTTGTGGAGCACCGATCGCTAATGGTAACATATACATGTTCATGATGTTATAAATTTAGATTACAAAGTTAATAATTATCCTTTAAATAAAGAGTTATTTCAAACTTTAGTCGGCTATAAACATGCGAATCGCTTAATTTTTAATTAATTTTGCCTTGTAATGACCAAAAAAACAACAAACAAAAAGAAACTTAAAAAGAAGTTGCTTCATAAATACCGCTTAGTGGTATTAAATGAAGACACTTTTGAAGAGCGATTAGCGTTCAAGCTAACACGTCTTAATGTTTTTGTTTTGGGCTCTTTAATTGCAATTTTATTGGTGGCGATCACCACGGTTTTTATTGCGTTTACACCTGTTAGAGAGTACATCCCTGGCTATTCTTCAACCGCACTCCAGAAGCAAGCATTGGAACTTGACTTTAAAACAGACTCTTTGCTTGAGGTGATTAACATGAATGACACCTACATTACATCTGTTAAAAGGGTATTGCGAGGAGAGGTTAGTGCCGTTGTCATTAACAAAGATTCTATTTTTAAAGCGGCTCAAGCCGATACAGATATTTTAGATTTAAACCCTTCTAAAGCCGATTCAATCTTAAGAGCCAAAGTGAATAATGAAGATAAATACAATTTATTTGAAACCGCTACGACCGTTACAGATTTCGTGTTCTTTCCACCGGTCAATGGCTCTATAAGCGCCGGATTTGACACCAAAGAAAAACATTTTGCAGTTGACATTGTCATTCCAAAAAACACCCCCGTAAAGGCCACTGCCGACGGACGTGTCTTGTTTGCTTCTTGGACTTCAGATGCCAGTTATGTGATTATTATCGATCACGGGGATGAATTGATTTCTGTGTACAAACACAATTCATCTCTCACAAAATCTCAAGGAGATTTTGTGAAATCAAGAGAAGTCATTGCGATTTCTGGATCTTCAGGAGAGTTGAGTACGGGGCCGCATTTACATTTCGAACTCTGGAATAATGGAATCCCCCTGAATCCATCTACCTTTATTGACTTTTAAAAACAATCAAAATGCCATCAATTAAAGCATTTGCTGCAAAACTTTATGCGGCTAGAATTTATAATAAAATAAACAGATGGGCTTCCAACCCTATTGAGACCCAAGAACGCGTTTTTCAATCTTTGATATCTGAAGCTTCAGACACTCAATTTGGAAGGGATCACAATTTTAAAAACATAAAGACGCATGCAGATTTTGTGAAACACGTACCTGTAAGGGATTATGAAGGTTTGAAATCTTATGTAGAAAAAATGGTTGCAGGTGAAGAAGATATTCTATGGAAAGGAAAGCCTCTGTATTTTGCAAAAACATCTGGAACTACCTCAGGGGCGAAGTACATTCCGATCACAAAAGAAAGTATGCCAAGCCACATTGATGCGGCAAAAAACGCCATTTTACTTTACATTCATGAAACTGGAAACACTAAAATTGTGACTGGAAAAATGATTTTCTTGCAGGGAAGTCCGGTCCTCGAAACTAAAAACGGTATACAGCTCGGGCGTTTGTCAGGGATTGTAGCGCATTATGTTCCTAAATATCTTCAGAAAAACCGACTGCCCTCTTTAGAAACCAATTGTATCGAAGACTGGGAAACCAAAGTGAATACCATTGTCCATGAGACATTGAACGAAGACATGTCTGTAATAGCCGGCATTCCGTCGTGGGTTCAAATGTATTTTGAAAAACTCATTGAAGAAAAGGGACAAAAGGTTGGGGATATATTTAAAAACTTCAGTCTTTTTATTTTTGGCGGTGTAAATTATGAACCTTACCGTTCCAAATTTGAAAGTTTAATAGGAAGAAAAGTAGACAGCGTAGAGCTTTATCCTGCCAGTGAAGGATTTTTCGCCTTTCAAGATCGGCAAAATGAACCCGGAATGCTTCTTCAACTAGACTCGGGAATGTTTTATGAATTTATAGTTGCTGACACTTTTTTTGATGCCTCTCCTGCTCGATTGACTTTAAAAGACGTTAAAATTGGTGTGAACTATGTCATCATTATTTCAACAAATGCGGGTCTTTGGGCTTATAACATTGGCGATACCATACAGTTTACATCGGTAGTGCCTTTTAGAGTGATTGTGAGCGGACGCATCAAACATTTCATTTCCGCTTTTGGCGAACATGTCATCGCAAAAGAAGTTGAGCACGCACTTTTAAGCGCTTTAAAAACTACGGATGTGAGCGTGAGTGAATTTACGGTGGCACCTCAAATAGCACCAACCGAAGGGTTACCGTACCACGAATGGTTTATTGAATTCGAAAACCCACCTTTGGATATTGAAATTTTCGCTTCCCAAATTGATGCTGCATTACAACTTCAAAACAGCTACTATTTGGATTTAATACAAGGGAAAGTGTTGCAGTCTTTAAAAATTATTCAGGTTCAAAAGGGCGGGTTTCAAAACTACATGAAAACCATCGGAAAATTAGGTGGACAAAACAAAACACCACGATTATCTAACGATCGAAAAATCGCCGATGTTTTGACCCAAAATAATAAGACTAATTAACGTATATTTGTACGACCAATGAAACATTCTCAAATAAAAAACATAAATCGCACTCGTGCCCAGGAAAGTTCTCACGCCATTGAGCGCATGTATTTGACCATGCGTCATTTATTTAACCGAGGGTTTTATAAACCAATGGGTGTTTCGGGAGAAACGTTGCGTCAAGCATTACTGCAATTACGCCCCGAAATATATGGCTCTATAGGAGGAGATAAAACGGAGCTAGAAGGTTTACTTTATGTGGTCGATCGTTTGCCAGTCGGGATTGAAGAGTGTATTTTGATAAACTTAACGAGTGCAGAAGGATTTGGCAATTCTCATTTTGAAGTGATTGTCCCTTCAAAAAGGCGTCGAGATTGTTATCGAATCGATTTTGAGCAAATGAATATTGAAATCACTCGTGGGCGATCTGAAATTTATGATATTTTGACGCATTTAACGTTTATGTTTATAGAGTCTCATAAGATCGCAAAACGGGTTGTTATCGATGACAAAGGGACCACCACAAGAGATTGGATAAAGTTAGAAGCCGCCGTACTTTCTAAGAAAAAACTGAATCAAAAAGAGCGCGAGCTAGCGATCACACATACAGGGAATATTCTGGGCAGAACTTTTGAGGAAATTCTAGAGGTTTATGATCAGTTTGCAACGCCAAAACAACCAGATCATTTCTTGCATCTGATTTATTGGTTAGGAAAGCGCGCGATTGAAGAAATTGTGGACAATTCTAAACGAACGATCAGTTTTAGCCCTGTCTTAAGAGAACGACTGGGACATCATATTCACGGAGAAGTTTGGGCGAATACCATCAAAGACACACTTCAGAAGCACCAATTAATCAACCGGCCAATTCATATTATCTCCGCAAACTTGCACAGTGTGATGAATACGCTTCACGCACCAAAAGCACTTAAAGACTTGTGTGCTAAGCACGATGTTTTTACGGTATATGAACTGTTGAGTAAGGAAGAAAACAAAGCACTTCGCAATAAAACCAAACAGGTGGCGTTGCAAGAAGGTATGATTTTTATAGAAGACAAATCGGGAACCAATATAGATGTTCAAATCTTTGACGCATCTAAAATCGATTTTTCTAATACGGAATTCGAGTTTGAGTCTACAAAAGAGGATGCTCCCGTTATTATTGTCATGGATTATGCTTTTGGAGAGCAAGCTTACGAAACGATTGATGAATTATTAAAACCGTTTAAAAGGACTGAAAACAATATCCACATTAATGTGGAATCTATTTCCATAATGGGAAAGGCAGGTATTTTAGAAGGTTCCAAAGGAGACATCATGATTCCATCGGCACATATTTTTGAAGGAACCGCCGATAATTATCCTTTTAAAAACGAATTAACGCTTGCAGATTTTGATACAAAAGACTTGAAAGTCTTTGAAGGCACAATGGTGACCGTTTTGGGCACGTCGCTTCAAAATAAAGACCTCCTAAAGTTTTTCCACGATTCCACGTGGAATGTTATTGGATTGGAGATGGAAGGCGCCCATTATCAAAAAGCGATACAAGCGGCTTCAAGGGTTCGACACAGTATCAACCCTAACGTTAAGGTGCGATACGCTTATTATGCGAGTGATAACCCTCTTGAAACGGGCGGTACTTTGGCATCTGGAGGGCTCGGTTCAAGTGGAGTCAAACCTACATATATTATTACGAAACAAATTTTACATCAGATATTTAATTAATAATACATTATGAGCACAAATTCGAACACCCCCAACAATTCTGAAGAAGTTGATTTAGGACAACTTTTTAAGCTTATCGGAACTATTTTTGATCGTTTTTTTAATTTTATTCGTAACATTTTCCAAAATATTTTTTTAGCATTTGTATGGGTTGTTTTACTTGTAAAGAAACGGATCATTATTCTTGCTTTATCAGCGATTTCGGGACTTATAATTGGCACCTTAAGCAGTAAAACAGCATCTCCAAAATATGAATCTTCAGTGACCGTAGTGCAAAATTACCCTACAGGTGAAAATCTATACAACTCAGTAGGTTATTATAATGACTTATTAAGACAAAAAGATTATGAAACACTCGGAACCGTTTTAAATTTAGAAGTCGAAAGAACGAAATCTATTTTAACTTTTGATGTGAAACCGGTTGTTAGTGAAAACAACAAGCTTGTTGCATTTAATAAATATATCAAGCAATTGGATTCTTTGGCGGCTACTAAAATCGAATATGAAGATTTTTTAGATAACAATGAAGATTATACTCATAAATATCAGCAAATTAGTATTGAATCTACAGAACGAAATAGCTTTAAATCTGTTTTTGCAAATATTGTAAAATCGATTAATTTAAATCCATTTTTTCTGAATGAGCAGCATAAAGACATTGTAGAACTCACCCAAACCAAAAAAGCTTTGGAGCTTGCTTTGGTTAAATCAGAGTCTCTTCAAGACACTTATAAGAGAGTTTTAGAACAAGGGATAGATGCTGACCAAACCTCCAAAACTTCTGAAATTGGAATCACTTTTGAAGGTTCTAGTGAAATTGAAAAAACCAAAGAATACGATTTATACCAAAGCGACTTAGACTTGAGAAGTCAATTGGTACAAATAGAAAGAGACCTGTTAGACAAGCAATACATTGTGCAAATGATTTCAAACAAACAGGATTCAGGGTTTGCAAGTACTACAAAATTACTTTTCGGACTCGAACTGAACATGACCTTATATCTTGGTATTTTAGCGTTCGTATTAGCTTTCGCCATTTTATTTGGAATAGAGTTTTTAAAGCTTATTGAGAAATTTAAAACGAGTGTATGAAAGTTTTAATTACCGGCGGAGCGGGTTTTATAGGCTCTCATGTCTTGAACTTATTTGTAGAAAGATACCCAGATTATCATATTTTTAATTTAGACGCCCTGACTTATGCGGGGAACCTAGAGAATTTAAAAGAGATTGAGTCTAGGTCAAACTATACTTTTATAAAAGGAGATATTACGGATGAGGGCTTTATAAACGAATTGTTTACAAAACACAAGTTTGACAGCGTCATCCACTTAGCGGCAGAGTCTCATGTTGACAGATCTATAAAAGACCCTTTGGCTTTTATTAAAACAAATATTGTTGGCACCACGATTCTATTAAATGCATTTAAAAACACTTGGGGAGACAACTTTAACAATAAATTGTTCTATCATGTAAGTACAGATGAAGTTTATGGTTCATTAGGGCAAACCGGATTGTTTACTGAAACGACGCCGTACGATCCTAACTCACCCTATTCGGCTTCAAAAGCAAGCTCAGATCATATTGTAAGATCTTATGGCGAAACGTATGATATGCCGTATGTAATTACGAATTGTTCTAACAATTACGGGCAGAATCAATTTCCAGAAAAATTAATCCCACTCTTTATTAATAATATTATAAATAGAGAGGCTCTACCTGTTTATGGAAACGGTAACTACACTAGGGATTGGTTGTATGTAAAAGATCACGCAGCAGCCATTGATTTGGTGTTTCATAAAGGACAAAATAAAGAAACATACAATATTGGAGGTTTTAACGAATGGAAAAATATAGATTTAGTTAGAGTGTTGTGTCAGCAAATGGATGCGAAACTTGGCAGAGATCAAGGAGATTCAGAAAAACTCATAACATTTGTAAAAGACCGTCCAGGTCACGATTTGCGCTTCGCAATTGACGCCACAAAAATAAAGAATGAATTAGGTTGGGAGCCATCCGTTACTTTTGAACAAGGCTTAGCCATCACCATCGATTGGTATTTAAACAATGATGGGTGGCTAAAAAATGTTACTTCCGGAGCTTATCAGTATTATTACGATAATCAATATAATAAAGTTAAATGAAAGGAATCATTCTCGCTGGTGGATCTGGAACACGACTTCACCCCTTAACATTGTCAATAAGTAAGCAATTGATGCCTATTTATGATAAGCCGATGATATACTATCCGCTGTCTACATTAATGTATGCGGGGATAAATGAGGTGTTAATTATTTCAACACCAAAAGATTTACCGCTATTTCAAAACTTATTAGGAGATGGTAAAAAGTATGGATGTTCTTTTGAATATGCCGTACAAGAACACCCAAATGGTTTGGCGGAGGCCTTTTTGATTGGCGAAGAGTTTATTGGGAATGATAAGGTGGCTCTTATTTTAGGAGACAATATTTTTTATGGTACGGGTTTAGAAAAACTTTTGCAGGCCAATAATGACCCCGAAGGTGGAATTATTTATGCTTATAGGGTTAACGATCCAGAACGCTATGGGGTGGTTGAATTTAATGAAGAAGGCAAAGCGGTGTCTATTGAAGAAAAACCAGAACATCCAAAGTCGAATTACGCAGTGCCAGGTATTTACTTCTATGACAATGCGGTCGTAGAAATTGCTAAAAACATCAAACCGAGCCACAGAGGTGAGTTGGAAATAACAGACATAAATAAAGAATATCTCAAGCAAGGAAAGCTTAGCGTTAGTATTTTAGATAGAGGAACGGCATGGTTAGATACAGGGACGTTTCAATCGTTAATGCAGGCCTCGCAATTTGTGGAGGTTATTGAGCAACGACAAGGGTTGAAAGTAGGCGCTATTGAAGGCGTTGCTTTTGAAATGGGATACATTGACGAGGCACAACTCAAAAGACTGGCAGAGCCCTTGTTAAAAAGTGGTTACAGTAAAAATTTAATGGAATTATTGAACAAAAAATAATGACAGCCACAGAAACTAAACTTAAAGGTTGCTTTATTATAGAGCCCCAGGTATTTAAGGATAACAGAGG
>TARA_B110001469_G_scaffold84559_1_pt1 | contig 23255 bp, 24 predicted proteins | sample TARA_B110001469 | Tara Oceans TARA_B110001469 (sample SAMEA4397034) | marine metagenome | biome: Polar Biome; feature: [SRF] surface water layer (ENVO:00010504); material: water (ENVO:00002006), including particulate matter (ENVO:01000060) such as... | depth 5 m
CATCCAAAATAGCAACCGTTTCAGCAGCGCCTTCACGAACAATTTCCATCACTGTTTTAGATTCGTCTAATTTTGGTTCTTGTTCTAAATAACCCACAGAATAATCTTGTGAAAACACAACATCTCCTTGGTAGTTTTTATCGACCCCAGCAATAATTTTAAGCAAGGTTGATTTACCAGACCCGTTGAGTCCTAAAATACCAATTTTAGCTCCGTAGAAGAAACTAAGGTATATGTTTTTTAAAACGGGAGTATTTGCACTTTGGTAGGACTTGGTCACACCAGACATTGAAAAAATAATCTTTTTATCGTCACTCATTATACACGTCCTTTTAAAGCATTAAACACCCAAGCATTGGCAAAAAAACCAATACCTACCGAAGCAAAGCCCCAACCGGCAACCTTGTTATATCTAATCGCACCTAAGGCAATTAGAGAGATTCCTATAAATATCATTATATATGTGGCCCAAGCCAGTACTGTATTTTTATTCATTGCCATAATTAAATTTTTTAGAGACACAAATATCGTTAATTTGATCGAAACTAGTTTAGCTTTCCTTAAAAGTTACAGGAACTTCTATAAATAAGAATTGAGAATCTTCTGTCGCTTCAATTTTAAAGTCTTTAGTTTCAGAAATTCCTACCGCATCTCTAGGGTTTAATTCTGTGGATTCAATTTTTGAAGCACCATATACCTGCATCACATAAACGCCGTGATTGGAGGATTTTAAAGTATAGTCAAAAGATGTGTTTGCGGATAAATTAATTCTAGAAATTTGAGCATCTTGATGAATTTTCAAACTTGAATCGGTGGATGCATCATCAATTGATGATACCAAAATCTGTAATTCGCCATCTGAGATTTGCTCGAAATAGTGTTGATCGTATCGAGGGGTGACATTTTTTTTATTTGGCACAATCCATATCTGAAACAAACTTAAAGACTCGGAAGCGGAACCATTAATTTCCGAGTGCTGAATTCCTGTTCCAGCAGACATGACCTGCACTTCTCCGGCTTTCACTTCTTCCCATGAGTTCCCCATAGAATCTTTGTGTTTCAAAAGCCCCGAAAGCGGAATGGTGATAATTTCCATGTTGTCATGTGGATGGGTTCCAAACCCCATGCTAGGCGCAATTAAATCATCGTTCAAAACTCTCAACGTTCCAAAATTCATTTTTTTAGGATCGTAAAAATTAGCAAAACTAAAAGAATGATTGGCTTGTAGCCAACCGTGATTTGCAAAACCTCTTGAAGCGGCACTATGGAAAACTAATGTCATTTGTTATATTTATAATTGTTCGTGAGACAAAAACTTGAGAGTCCAAGAATAATGTTATTTTTGTTTCAACAAAGATAAGTACCATGGATTTAAACTTCAACAAAAACGAAGATTATAATAAACTACTCGTAACAGGTTTAAACAAACGTTTAGCGCAAGTTAAATTGGGAGGTGGAAAAGCCAAAATCGAAAAAGAACACGCCAAAGGAAAACTGACGGCACGCGAACGTATTGATTATCTTTTAGACTCAAAATCAAAATCCATTGAAATTGGTGCTTTTGTTGGTGATGGTATGTATGAAGCTCACGGCGGCTGTCCTTCGGGAGGCGTTGTTGTGAAAATTGGATACATCAAAGGAAAACAATGTATTGTGGTTGCAAATGATGCGACTGTAAAGGCGGGTGCATGGTTTCCAATCACCGCTAAAAAAAATCTAAGAGCGCAAGAAATTGCCATCGAAAACAAATTACCCATCATCTACTTAGTAGATTCTGCGGGAGTTTATCTCCCAATGCAAGATGAAATATTCCCTGATAAAGAACACTTTGGACGTATTTTTAGGAACAACGCACAGATGAGCAGTCTAGGAATTACTCAAATTTCGGCGATTATGGGCAGCTGTGTGGCTGGGGGTGCTTACTTGCCTGTTATGAGTGACGAAGCCATTATTGTAGATAAAACCGCGAGTATCTTTTTGGCAGGAAGTTATTTAGTAAAAGCAGCTATTGGAGAAACCATTGATAATGAAACGTTGGGCGGAGCCACCACGCATTGCGAAATAAGTGGTGTAACGGATTACAAAGCGAAAGATGATGCGGATGCACTGGATAAAATTAAGTCTATCATGGATAAGATTGGCGATTTTGACAAAGCGGGCTACAGTAAAGTTGCTGCTAAAAAGCCGATTTCTGATCCCAAAGAACTGTATGGAATCCTTCCTAAATCAAGAGCCGATCAATATGATATGTTTGAGATCATCAAACGTTTGGTAGATGATTCTGAATTTGAAGAATACAAAGCTGATTATGGCAAAACTATTATTACAGCCTATGCCCGCATCGAAGGATGGGCGGTTGGAATTGTCGCGAATCAACGGAAACTCGTCAAAAATGCGAAAGGAGAAATGCAATTTGGTGGGGTAATTTATAATGACAGTGCAGATAAAGCAACTCGCTTTATGGCGAATTGTAATCAGAAAAAAATACCCTTGGTTTTTTTACAAGATGTCACCGGATTTATGGTGGGCAGTAAAAGTGAACACAGTGGAATCATTAAAGACGGTGCTAAGATGGTCAATGCACTCAGTAATAGTGTGGTGCCAAAATTCACTATTATCATCGGTAACAGTTATGGTGCTGGGAATTATGCGATGTGTGGCAAGGCGTACGACCCACGACTGATTGTCGCTTGGCCGAGTGCTGCATTGGCCGTGATGAGTGGCAATAGCGCTGCTAAAGTATTGTTGCAAATAGAAACTGCCTCTTTAAAAAAGAAAGGTGAAACCATTACCCCAGAAAAAGAAGCCGAATTATTCGATGAAATTAAATCGCGCTACGACGCACAAGTGTCTCCTTACTATGCGGCATCTCGATTGTGGACAGATGCTGTGATTGACCCTACAGATACTCGAGATTGGATACGTATGGGAATCGAAGCTGCCAACCACGCACCTATTGAAAAGGCGTTCAATATGGGGGTTATTCAGGTTTAACTAAGTCTAAAGTTTCTTGACGTTTGATTTTTCCAGAAACAGTTTCCTTAAACGCATCTACATAATAAATATGCTTTGGACGTTTCAAAGGTTCTAAAACATCAAAATTTAAGGTTTCATAAGGTTTAGAGCGTTCAATCACGATGACAACGATCTCTCCTAAAGAATCTTCTTTTTGAGAGGTGATAAAAAAGCGTTCTTTAATAAACCCTTCTAATTGTTGTTCCAATTGTTCAGGGCCTATTTTAATGCCTCCCGAGTTAATAATTGTATCAAATCGACCCATCCATTCAAAAGTAGTTTTTGAACGGAGCTGAACCACATCATTCGTTTGAATTGGTGTTGCCACCAAATGTGGTGCGCTAATGGTTAAACAATTTCGAGCATCTACTCCAATAGATACGGAAGGTAAGACCTCAAAAAACGAGACGGATTTGCTGATATTTTTAACCGCAATATGACTGACGGTTTCTGTCATTCCAAAAGTTTCATAAACACTTGAGAATGAATTTTTAAGTTTAAGTTTTAAACCATTGGAAAGCTTTGCACCCCCAACGATGATGATTTTAATTTGATGTAAATATTCTAGGGAGTTTTCTAATTGCAAAGGCACGAAGGCACAAAAATCATAGTTTCTAGATACAGATTCTAAGGGGTTAGAACTGGGTTTTATGCAGTCTAGTTCCAAACCTAAAATATAGGCTCTTACAAACATCATTTTGGCTGCTATGTATTCAAAAGGCAAACAGGACAAAGCAGAATTCCCAGGCTTCAATTTGAAGTAGTTACCCGTAGCAAGGGCAGAATTGACCATCGCTTGCTTGGACATTAAAACCGTTTTAGGCGTTCCGGTAGAACCGGAAGTTTGCAATGAAATTTCAGAACTTGAATCCATCCATTGCACTATAAAATGACCTAATGGAACTTTATAGTCCTCGCCTTCTTTTATAAAACGATCCGCAAGACTTGACAGACCTATCGTATCATAAAAAATACCCTCCAATTTAAAGGAAGCATGGGGTTGTTGATATGTTGGGTTTGGATTCAACTATTCTGGTAAACTTGCGTTTGACAACTGATCATTGGTTACGGGACCTGTTAATTTATCTTTCCAGTTGGTCCATTTATAAACCTTCGCAAAAATGAAAATTAGAATGGGATATATAATCAGTATAGAAGCAAATATTTCAAAGGATCCAATATCGGGATCTGAGATGTCTCTAAGAACCGAATTTGTTTGAAAGGCTGTCCAATCTGCAGTGACTAAAAGCGCGGTGAATAAGTTGTTAGCCGCATGAAATCCTAAGGCCAATTCCAGCCCCTCATCCATCAGGGTGATGATCCCTAAAAAGAACCCGGTTCCAATGTAATGCACTAATAATATGTAGCCTATCTTTTCAATCTCTGGGTTTGCAATATGAAGAAGTCCAAACAAAACAGATGTGAATACCAAAGGCACCCATTTATTCTTACATAGCACTCCTATGCCCTGCATCAAATAGCCTCTGAATAGATATTCTTCAAAACTCGTTTGAAGGGGCACCAACACAATGGCTATGACTGCTAAAATCAGAAATGGCACTAGTTTAAAATTAAATACATAATTTTCGGGAGACATATAATGATCGGCTAAAACCAATCCACTCGAAACAATTCCCCAAAATAAAAATGCAAACCAAAAACGTCTCCAATCAATTTTTGATCTAGAAGTCGTTAAGCTTTTAAGAGTTTGTTTGTGTAGCGTTTTAACTACAAAAAAGATCCCTAAAAGACCTGCAGCAAACGACAGTAACATGAGAAATAAATTCAAATTAGAATCTAATAGCCCCATGGTTTGACTCATGTCTAAGTTTTGAAGGTCCAACCCCGCCTCGACTGCTTTTGCAATTAAAATTATTGTGTATGGGATTTGACCTAAGATCACGGCGATAACGATGATTGCTATGCCAGCGATGTAAAGCCACCAATCGTGTTTGATATTAAATGCTTGTTTGATGTACATAAATTAAAATTTTAAATTCCATTTTGTTTTTAAATCATAAAATAATTGCCCCGAATCGACGACTAGAGGTGCTTGAATGTTGTTGGTAAACAAACCACCCGTCCCCAATCCTTGAGGAAGTTGACTCTTTAACGTGTAAGTCCACTGCGCAATGGCATTGAGTCCAATGTTACTTTCCAAAGTACTGGTCACCCACCACCCAATATTATTGGATTCTGCGAGGTCAATCCATTCTTGACTGCCTTTAAACCCTCCGACTAAAGTCGGTTTTAAAATGATGTATTGAGGTTTGATAGTTTGTAGTAATAAGGCCTTATTTGTTACAGAAAATACGCCTATTAATTCTTCATCTAAAGCAATTGGCAAAGGGGTGTCTGCACATAATTGTGCCATTTCATGAAGTTGACCCTGTTGTATTGGTTGTTCAATAGAATGTAAATTATAGTCCGAAAGTCGTTTTAGTTTCTCTAAGGCTACATCGGGTTTGAAAGCGCCATTGGCGTCCACCCGAATTTCGATTGTTTCCGCATTAAATTCGGTTCGTATGGATTTGATAAGCTCTAATTCTTTCTCAAAATCGATGGCCCCTATTTTAAGTTTTATACATGAAAACCCCGCGTCAAGTTTGTCTTTGATTTGTTGTTTCATAAACGACTTGTCTCCCATCCAAATCAATCCATTGATGGGAATCGAATCTTTTCCTTTGGTGAAATCTGAAGGGAATAATTCAAATTGATCTTTTTGTTGCAAGGATTGTAATGCCATTTCCAATCCAAACTGAATTGAAGGAAATTCAATTAAAGCGGCTAATAATTCGTCCAGTCCTAAGTGAATATTTTTACAAGTCCAAGCTAATTTAGTTTCAAAATCGGCACGGTCGTCAATACTCAATCCTTTAAACATACCACACTCGCCAATCCCCTTGAGTGAATTCTGTTCGAGTTGAATAAACCAAGTGTCTTTATAGGTTAAAACCCCACGAGAGGTACCGCTTGCCTGTTTGAATTGAAGTTGATATTTAAAATAGTTTGCTTGCATCTAGAGATTTATAGATTCACCTATTGCAAGAAGCATGAGGTCTTTGTCTTTTTCAAAAAATGTTTGTGTGGCTTTTTGATGGTCAATTTCGATATAACCAAAGGTGTCAAAGTGGTAGCCTAAAATTTTATCACATTCCAGAAAATCACTCGCAATCAGAGCATCGTCCACACCCATCGTGAAATTATCGCCAATAGGCAGAATTGCTAAATCTATTTTAAACTGAAGTGGTATCAATTTCATATCATAGGTAAGGGCGGTATCTCCTGCGATATATATTGTTTTATGCTCTCCTTTTATGATAAACCCGCCTGGTTGACCTCCGTAAGTTCCATCTGGAAATGAAGAGGTATGAATCGCATTGACGTATTTAACGGTTCCAAAATCAAATTTCCAACTGCCACCATGGTTCATGGGATGTCCGTTGAGACCCATTTTTTGATAGTGAGAGACAATCTCGAAGTTAGAAACAATCGTAGCGCCTGTGCGTTTTGCAATGAGCTCAGCGTCCAAAATATGATCTTGATGTGCGTGGGTTAATAAAATATAGTCGGCTTTTATAGCCTCTAAATCAATATGAGCTGCCTTAGGATTCCCTGAAATAAAAGGGTCTACAAGAATATGGATTTGATCAATTGTAAGAAGTAAACTGGCGTGACCTAAGAATTGAATCGTCATTTTAATTTTTATTTAAAATTACAAAATTATAATATAACCTCTATAAAAGTGAGGCACAAAAAAGCAACGCTAAGGCAACGGTGGATAATGCCAAGACTTTAAGTTGTGGATCGTATTCTATAGGGGTCTTAATTTTTCGAACAATATTCATATGTAACAAGAAGGGTGCAAAAGCAATGAACACCAAATAGATGGAGTTGTTTATAGTTAAAAACGAATAGAGTCCCATCAAAACCATGGCCACTACAATCAGTAGTTGGTGGTATGATTTGGCACGTTTCGATCCAAAATAGCCTGCTAAGGTATGTTTGTTAGAGAGTCTGTCAGATTCTATATCCCGCATATTGTTCAAGTTGAGCACCCCAGCACTTAACAGTCCTATGGTACTTGCAGGCAGGAGCATCAAAAAGTCGATTTGTTTTGAATATAAAAAATAGGTTCCTAAAACACTGAGCCATCCAAAAAACAAAAACACCATGACGTCGCCCAGTGCTTTATACCCATAAGCAGAAGCCCCTACGGTGTATTTGATCGCAGCAACAATGGCTAAAATACCAAGGATTACAAACACCACTGAGGTTAAAAACTGGTCCGCACCAAATGCACTATAAATTAGACTAACCACCAAAATAAGACAAAGTATGACATTGAATATAATGGCATTTCGCATTTGTTTTGGGCTGATGTCCCCACTTTGTAAGGCGCGTTCTGGGCCAATACGATGTTCGTTATCAGTTCCTTTGACCCCGTCGCCATAATCGTTGGCGAGGTTTGATAAAATTTGTAAACTTAAAGTCGTTAGGATTGTTAGAGCAAATATAGATCCATCAAAAAGGTCTCTAGAATATGCAATCCCAGAACCTACAATCGCCCCTGAAATTGACAATGGCAATGTTCTGAGTCGACAGGCAGAAATCCATGCTTGTAAATTTCTCATACTATGGAATCCATTTTTTTTCGAAGTTGGGTTTTCGCTTTTCTAAAAAGGCATCACGACCTTCTTTGGCTTCATCGGTCATATAGGCAAGTCGTGTCGCTTCTCCTGCAAAAACTTGCTGACCCACCATACCATCATCGGTAAGGTTCATCGCAAACTTGAGCATTTTAATGGATATCGGCGATTTTTCTAAAATTTCTTGCGCCCATTCATAAGCTGTTGATTCCAACTCTGCGTGTGGCACTACGGCATTTACCATGCCCATATCAAATGCTTCTTGTGCATTGTAGTTTCTCCCTAAGAAAAAGATTTCACGGGCTTTTTTCTGACCGACCATTTTTGCTAAATATGCAGAGCCATAGCCCCCATCAAAACTGGTGACATCGGCATCGGTTTGTTTAAAAATTGCATGTTCTTTACTTGCCAAGGTCAAATCGCAAATAACGTGTAAACTATGACCGCCACCGACAGCCCAACCTGGAACGACTGCAATGACTGCTTTGGGCATAAACCGAATGAGGCGTTGTACTTCTAATATATTTAAACGGTGGTAGCCATCATCGCCTACATAGCCTTCATGGCCACGAGCTTTTTGATCGCCTCCGCTACAAAATGAATAGACACCATCTTTGGAAGAAGGCCCCTCAGCACTTAACAACACCACGCCAATACTGGTATCTTCATTGGCGTCGTATAAGGCTTGGTATAATTCAAGCGTTGTTTTGGGTCTAAACGCATTCCTTACATCTGGACGGTTAAATGCAATACGGGCAACGCCGTTGCATTTTTTGTAAGTGATATCTTCGTATTCTTTAACAGTTTTCCATTGTATACTCGGCATAGGATGACGGTTTTAGGTTGTTAAATAAATCCCATCCTGTTCGATGCGGATGCGACGTTGTTTGTAAAGGGTTCCGATGGCTTTTTTGAAACTTTTCTTACTCATTTGAACGACAGACTTAATATCTTCAGGAGAAGATTTATCTGTCAGCTTTAAACATCCATCTTGATTGTTTTCTAAAAACTCTAGTATTGATTGCGCATTTGGCTCAATGTTTCTGTAACCAATTTTTTCAAGGGTGATATCTAGTTTATTCCCCGGACGAATCTTCTTAACGATTCCCTTGAGTTTGTCGCCAATACTTAAGTCCTTGAATAAGTCTTGATTAAAAATCAACCCTAAATGGGTTTTATTAATAATGACATTCATTCCTAAATCCGAAGGATGAGAAACGATCAAATCGACTTCGTCAAAGGCTTCTACAGTGAGTTCTTTATTGTCCAGAAAACGGTTTGTTTTGCTGGAAGCCACAAGGCGTTCGGAAGTTTCGTCTAAATAACAATAGACCAAATACCAGCCTCCTGCTTTCATAGGGAATGCTTGCTCCCTAAACGGACAGAATAATTCTTTTACCAATCCCCAATCGAGAAATGCACCAATATCAGTGACGTTATTACAGCGTAGCAGGGCAAATTCCCCTTTTTTAATATACGGGTGATCCGTTACCGCTACAAGGCGTTCTTCGTTGTCTAAATAAACAAAGACCTCAATTTTGTCATCGATTTCAAATTCTTTGGGTACATAACGGTTCGGTAGTAAGACTTCTTGATCTTCGTCATCTCCCAAAAACAATCCTGGTTCTGTATCTCGCAGGATTGTAAGCTTATTGTAGTCTCCTATGTGTATCATGCCACAAAGGTAAGAATAATAGAGGGAGAAATTAAAAAAAGGGGGACAACAAATTGTGAGGTTTAAGAATTGTTTTTGATGGGCTGATATACATCTGTAAGCTTTGCTTTAGTCATCATAAACTAGATGAAAAATCTATCAGTATTTGAAGTGTTTTATAATTCTATCCTTCCAAAAGTTTTTTCAACTTTTTTGGGTCTCACTTATTATTCCAAAAAGATATTAATCCTATTTTGTTGTTAGAGGGATCAACCTTATAATAAACAGAAGTTTGTTTTGAAATTACAGACATTTTCAATGTTCCTTTTCTCACTAATCTGCCTTTAAAAGTTCCTGTGCTTAAAGTTTTAAGAAAACGACCCGAGAGATTCATGAAGTTTTCAACTTCTTTATTGCCCCATTTTAAATATATAAAATCTAATTCTTCTGCATAAGTTAATCGCGCAGTTTCAGACCATTCAATTTTCATTTTTAGGTAAACCTAATGTTGTATTTATTTCTAAATTCCTCCATAACTTCCTCATGAGAATGAACTCTATTTTCTTCTATGTCTTTCAAACCTTTTTCAATTAATTTCTTTGCAACATCGGGCAATGTGTCATAAAAATCAACTTCTTCCTCTTCGTTAGTTTCAAAAACAGCTTTATTCAAATGTTCAGTTATTGAATTTTTTAATTCTACTATTCATACACCGATTCTTTTCCGAAATGCAGTACTAATAAGTAATAAAACACCGCTCGGTATTTATGACGATTTGAGCGTCCGTACTGTTCAATCACAGCCTCAATTCCTTCGTCTAACTTATCTTCAATAGACAGCCCTAGTTTATTTATTAGAAATTTATTTTTTAGGATATTTAACTCAGACTCACTATTAACGGACACCCTGCTAGAATCTGAATTATAGATCGATGGGCCACACCCAACAGTCACTTTACTTAACAAATCCATATCTGGATTCGCGTTACACTTTTCCTTTAAATCATTCACATACTTTACAATAAGTTTTTCCCTTGCGTTCATAATGAGGTATATTAAATTCGATTCAGTAAAGTGCAATAAGCACCTTTCATAAATTAAGACACGGCAATCCTTGAAAAGTCACAGTAGAAAGTAATAAATTACAATTATTATTTTACGAAATCGAAATATGAGAGTAGAATACGGTCGTTTTCGGAAGCAGGTGTAAACACTTCCAATATTTTTGGACGGGAACTTTGTTTGTAAAAACTTTCTAATGCAGCATCTAGTTCCTCCCCTGTGTTTGCAGACGCATACTCGAGGTTAAAGAGTTTAGATATTGGTTCAGCAGTGAGCAAATGGTTGGTTTCAACAAACGTACTAAAATTTTCGGAGTTTTTATTTCCCGGTAAAATTCTAAAAATCCCTCCACCCCTATTATTGATGATTATAATTCTGAAGCTTGAAGGAATGTAGTTATTCCATAGGGCATTGCTATCGTAGAAAAAGCTTAAATCCCCTGTAATAAAAACCGTTGGTTGCTCTGAGATACGTGCCGCACCAATGGCGGTACTTGTCGATCCGTCAATACCACTCGTACCGCGGTTACAAAATACAGTCAGGGTTGGATTGAGTTCAAACAACTGCAAGTAGCGTATGGTAGAGCTGTTACTCGATTGCACCATAGAATCGTTTGGAATCTGTTTCAAAATACGGTCAAAGGCTTTGAAATCACTGAACGGTATCGATTTTATGTATTCCGTGTGCTTTTGAAGGCGTCGTGTTTTGACATGGTTCCATGTTTCAAAATAGGTACTTACTAAATATGAATGACTGGAACAATGGAGTTGCTCAAAAAATGTGTTGACGGCGCATTTAAAATGTTTGGTCAAACAAAAAAACGTGTCATTGGCTAGGACCTCATCAATATGCCAGTGTGTTTTTGGAGGATTGGTTCGTAAAAATGTTTTAATCTTTTTAGAAACAATCATTCCACCGAATGTGAGTAATAAATCAGGTTGAAGTGATTCAAAATCTGTTGCATCCAAAGGAGTGATTAATTGATCGATACTGGCAAAAAAATTCGGATGGTGTAAGTTTGAAGTTGTTTCTGTAAGCACAATCACAGAAGGATCTTCTGCAATCAATTTCAAATACATTTCTTGAACACTTTCAGGTGGGTTCACACCTACTAAAATCATTTTTCGCTTGGACAAATGCCACTTTTTGACATCTGATTTAGAAAGGGAAAATGACGCCTTAGTTGTTTTAATTTTAGTGGGATTGGGCTCTGATATAAACTCCTCAGTGGTTTCGTATAACGGTTCCGAGAAAGGCACATTTATATGAACGGGGCCACGCTCTGTTATTGAAACCTGGAGTGCTTTTTCAATGAGTGAATCATTGTTTTTAATCGCTTTTAAAAAGGGCTTTTTTAAATGTTCTTTTAGGTTGGCTTCATACAGGATATGTGCGCCAAAAACATGGGGCTGTGTAATGGTCTGTCCATCCCCAATATTGATAAGGTGCTCTGGGCGGTCCGCAGAAATCACAACAAGCGGAACCCGGCTGTAAAACGCTTCGGTAACCGCAGGATAATAATTAACGAGGGCACTTCCAGAAGTACATACCAAGGCGACAGGTTGTTGTAGTTGCTGTGCCAAACCCAATGCAAAAAAACCAGCAGAACGCTCATCAACAATACTGTAACATTCAAAGAAATCATGGTTTGTAAACCCGATGGTCAAGGGTGCATTTCGACTCCCAGGAGAAATCACAATATGTTTAATATTATGGCTTTTACAGAGTTGAATAATCGATTGCGCTAAGGGCTGTTTTGATTGTATCATTGCCCCACAAAGTTATTTAATTTTTAGGGTTTAAAATGAAATGAAATAATAAATATTTCCTAAAGGTTTAGAGTGCCTTTTTTATGGTTTGAATCTTGTTTTCAGTCTCCGTACATTCAGTCAAAGGATCGGAGTCTTTGGTAATGCCTCCACCACTGTAAAGAATCGCTAGTGTATCTTTTAACTGCATGCAACGCAAATTTACAGCAAGCTGTGTAGATTTATGGACTGTTTGATACGCTCTATTTTCGATGTTTCTTTTTGAATTCCTAAAAGTTGAGTTCGCAGGAATATTTAATTCCCCAAAAAAGCCGGCATAAAACTCTCGATCGTAGGATTCCTTTGAGTTGATAAATTCTAAGGCTCTATTTCGAGGCGTGCCACAGACTGCTGGCGTGGGATGCATGGCCTGTAAGAGGTGTTTTAGACTGTAATCTGTCAGTTTTAATCGTCCCGTGACAAGTGTTTGCAGGTGTAATAATTCTCCTGCTCTGAGCGTATGTGGTCCAGACGTTTTTATGGGGTCTAAATAATCCGATAACACTTCCAGTAAATAATCCGTTACAAACGCATGTTCTTCAATATTTTTTGAATCCCACACAACTTGGTCAGATGATTTAAAATTTTGGGTTCCTGCAAGCGCCATTGTAGACATTGACTTCCCCTCTAATTTTAGCAGACTTTCTGGGGATGCTCCTAACCAAAATCCTGTTTGAGGATGAAACCAACAATAGGTAAACGCGGAAGGATAATTTTGAGCTAATTTTTTGAAAATTTCAATCGGGTTTGAGTGCTCTAAATTAAATTTGAACTCTCTTGAAAGCACAACCTTTTCTAAATCTGTAGCATTGATTTCATCGATTGCTTTGGACACCAAGTTTAAATGATCGTCTGCTGTATCAATTGAGTGCAGAGGACCTGTTTCAGAAAACACTTCAAACTCCGGCTGTTCTAGTTCTAGGACTGTTGAAGTTTCTAAAGGGATGTAATAACTGTCTTTTTCAGAATCAAAGGGCGCAAACACAAATCCACTTTCAGAATAGTCATTGATAGTGTGTGTCTTTGAATTTGTTTGTATATATGCTTTTACAGAAGGACTCTCTGGTTTAGAAAAAACCACAAAGGGGTGTTTCGATTGGATTGTTGTATTGATTTGATCGAAAAAATCAGACGAAGTCATGGGTTAACGTTCTTTAGGAAGTGAAACGGTAGTTAGTTTACAAGAAGAAACTAATTGATTTTGATCGTCGGTAACTTCGATATTAAAAATCTGCATTGTTCTTCCTCTGTGAATAAAGGTTGCTTTGGCATAGACAAAACCTTCTTTCACACTTTTGATGTGGTTGGCAGAAATATCAATACCTCTCACAAAATAGTTTTTGGTATCTAAAAAAATATGTGCGGCAAAACTTCCAACAGTTTCAGCGAGTGCCGCTGTGGCACCTCCGTGAAGTACTCCATCGGGTTGATACACACGTTTGTTGACGGGCATTTTGGCAATTACAAAGTCTTCCCCTGCATCTACAAATTCGATGTTAAGGGTTTCCATTAAGGTATCTTTACAAGCTGCGGTTGCAGCCATTATAATCTGATCTTTCGTTGGACTCATTTCTAGTGTGATTTGAGTGTAAAGTTACAAAATCAACCATGAAGTCAAAGACTTGATTGCGTTAAAAAAAGGCAAAAAAAAAAGACTGTCTTTTCAGACAGCCTTTCTTTAATATGTATTTATAACTCTATTCTTAAGCTGTTTTCTTAACTGCTAAGCTATAGATCACTAAACCGAATCCGATTTTGTTGATTGCATCTGCAATGTTGTATAAAACATCCATGTCTAATCCAAGGTTTGCAAAAGAAGAATACCACTGTCCGTCAGCTGTACCTACTAAGTAACCTAATGGATAGATGATCCATCCAACAAGTACAAACCAGCAAAGGATTTTGTGTGCTGCTAATACATCGCCACCAGCTTCTTTAGCTAATTTTGCTGCTCCACCAAGCCAGATTTCGTAAACAATAGCAAAGTATGCTACAGCAGAGAAAAAGCCCCACATAGCTGCTTGCTCAGAAAAAACAGTTTCTCCTAAGTAACCTGTTACTAACATGATCACTGAAAGTCCGATCATTTTAGAAAGTAATGATTTTTTAGCACCTGCTAGTTTAAGGATTAAGTAAAATTCAACGCACATTAATGGCACCGTAAGAATCCAGTCTACATAACGAAAGAACGTTGGTGATACTTGATGTTCTCCCCAATAATCTCTCATGTACATATAGTGTACTGCTGCAATAAATGTAATTAAACCAGAAACTAAAACAGAAGTTCTCCATTTTTTGTCAAATTGGTTTAATGATAAAAAGAAAAAGGCAGAAGCTGCCATCATTGCCATGCATCCAATAAAGAATGTAAAGCCTACGTAATCCGTGTCAGCCATAAGGGCCACCTTGTTCGCAAAAGGTAAAATTAAGTTTGTCATTTTTTAAAAGTTTAGTTAGTTTTTTGTTTAAACAAATATATAAAAAATTAAACTAATTGTTGAGTATTTCGTAAATTTGTAGTCACAGACCACGTATTTAACACTATTTTATGAAGAATATTTTCAATTTCTCAATCGTATCAAGCTTCTTAGGATTGTGGATTACGACACATGTTCCAGAGAGTTTTGAGTTAATATTGGGTTTTATTTTAATCTTTACATTTGGAATGATTCATGGATCTAACGATTTACTTATTGTTAATAAAATTTTAAAAAATATTAAACACTATTCCAAATTTACACTCCTAGCGGCTTACTTATTAATAGTATCCGTTGCAATCTTGATTTTTTATTTGATACCTTCCCTAGCAATGATTCTATTCATTCTATTTAGCGCCTATCATTTTGGAGAACAACATTGGGATCATCGATTTTCTAAATTAAACACCACTCTCAAATCTATATTCTACTTTTCTTATGGAATGTTAATTCTATATCTATTATTTGCTTTTAATGATGCGGCAGTAAAATCGATCGTATTTGAAATCACTGGTTACGAAATCGCTCATTTATACACTCCCTATGTATTAACCATATTAGGAAGTAGCGTTGGGCTTATTTTAAGTTTTGAGTTTCTTAAAAAACGCCTTGCCATAGAACTGATTTTAAAAGAACTGTTCACCTTAGCTGTTTTGGCTATAATTTTTAGTTCCTCTTCTTTGATTTGGGGGTTTGCTATTTATTTTATTCTTTGGCACAGCATCCCTTCTTTAATAGAACAAATTACATTTATCTATGGGGACACTAAAACCAGCTCTGCCTTAAAGTATTGCAAAGCAGCTTTGCCCTATTGGATCATTTCATTGATAGGCATGGTCATTCTATATGCAATCTTTAGTATTGAGAAACAGTTCTACTCCTTGTTTTTCGCATTTATAGCTGCGGTTACATTTCCACATGCTGTTGTAATGCTGCGAATGTTTTCCAAAAAAAAAGCACAACCATAAAATGATTGTGCTTTTTTGTATTAAACAAAACTAACTGTTATTTCACTTCTTCGAAATCTACATCTTCAACATTGTCTTCTTGAGATGCTTCAGCATCTGGAGCAGCATCCGATGGCGCACCTTGAGCACCTTCTTGTGCTTTGTACATCTCTTCGCTAGCAACTTTCCATGCTTCGTTGATTTTCTCTAAAGCAGGGTCAATAACCGCGATGTCTTTAGATTCGTATGCTACTTTCAATTCTTCCAGTGCAGCTTCGATTGGTTGTTTTTTATCATCAGATAATTTATCACCAAATTCTTTAAGCTGATTTTCTGTTTGAAAAATCATACCATCTGCAGCATTCAACTTGTCTGCTGTTTCTTTAGCTTTCGCATCTGAATCTGCATTAGCCTCTGCATCTTGTTTCATTTTTTCGATTTCTTCTTCCGTTAAGCCAGAAGACGCTTCAATACGAATGTCTTGTGTTGTATTGGTTGCTTTATCGGTTGCAGAAACTTTGATGATCCCATTGGCATCAATATCAAATGTCACTTCAATTTGTGGCGTTCCTCGCTGTGCTGGTGGAAGTCCATCTAAATGAAAACGTCCAATCGTTTTATTGTCTGCTGCCATTGCACGCTCTCCTTGAAGGACGTGAATTTCAACTGAAGGCTGATTGTCTGCCGCCGTTGAGAACACTTGAGATTTTTTAGTTGGGATGGTTGTGTTAGACTCAATTAATTTAGTCATTACATTCCCCATTGTTTCAATTCCTAAAGACAATGGTGTCACGTCTAATAATAATACGTCCTTTACATCTCCTGTTAACACCCCACCTTGGATGGCAGCACCTACAGCTACAACCTCATCAGGATTCACTCCTTTATTAGGTTTCTTACCAAAGAATTTCTCTACCGCTTCTTGAACCGCAGGAATTCGAGTAGAACCTCCTACTAAAATAATTTCATCAATATCACTTGTAGATAAACCAGCGGCTTTTAAAGCCGTTTGACATGGCTCAATTGTTCTTTTTACTAAGTCGTCAATTAATTGCTCAAACTTCGCTTTTGACAGTGAACGTACCAAGTGTTTTGGGCCGCTTGCAGTGGCTGTTACATATGGCAAGTTGATTTCTGTTTGTGCAGAAGATGACAATTCAATCTTCGCTTTTTCAGCAGCTTCTTTTAAACGTTGAAGCGCCATAGGGTCTTTACGTAAGTCTAAGTTTTCATCCGCTATAAATTCTTCTGCTAACCAGTTGATGATTTTTTCATCAACATCATCTCCACCTAAGTGCGTGTCACCATCCGTAGCCAATACTTCAAATACACCATCCCCTAATTCCAATACAGAAACATCATGTGTTCCTCCACCAAAATCAAAAACAACAATAGTTTGATCTTTTCCTTTTTTGTCCATTCCGTATGCCAATGCAGCCGCTGTAGGCTCATTGATAATACGTCTTACTTTTAAACCTGCAATTTCACCAGCTTCTTTCGTTGCTTGACGTTGTGCATCGTTAAAATAAGCAGGAACTGTAATCACCGCTTCTGTAACTTCTTGATCCAAAAACTCTTCAGCAGTTTTCTTCATTTTTTGAAGTACCATTGCAGATAATTCTTGTGGCGTGTATAAACGACCATCAATATCTACACGTGGTGTGTCATTGTCTCCTTTAACTACTTTGTAAGGGACACGACCAACTTCTTGTTTAGATTCTGAGAATTTGTTTCCCATAAAACGTTTAATTGAATAAACGGTTTTTGTAGGATTGGTGACCGCTTGACGTTTTGCAGGGTCTCCTACTTTGATTTCACCACCATCCACAAAAGCGATGACAGATGGAGTTGTACGTTGTCCTTCAGCATTTGTGATGACAACGGGCTCATTTCCTTCCATGACGGAAACACAAGAGTTTGTAGTTCCCAAATCGATTCCAATAATCTTACTCATAATTTATATAATTTAATTTTGTATTTAAATATTACGCAAACCATAAGTCAATCATTGTGCCAATACAATGGGACTGACACGATGTCAGAAAAAAAATAAAATTCACTTTTATTAAAAACCAAACAACAGATTAGTATCTTTATCTCCTTAAAAAAATAACCATTATGAAAAAATTAGTATCATTATTATCCGTTGTATTATTTATGTCTTGTGTCGTTGAAGAAGGAATTGACGGTCGAGATGGAGGTTTAATTGTGTCTAATGCATTTGAAATTGTAGTCGATTTTAATGCCAATAATAACTATGAAATTGTTGAGTCTTACGGATTTGATGTTTTAGAATATGATGTTACCTTGGTTTACATCTTATGGGAAACCGATAATGGTCAAGATGTCTGGAGATTATTACCACAAAGCACTATTTTTGTTGGTGGCGCAACGCTCAACTATAATTTTGATTTCACGCGGACAGATGTTAAACTATTTTTAGATGGTACTGCAAATTTTGATAATTTAAGTACTGTGTGGACTCAAGATGTTGTATTTAGAATTGTTGTAGTTCCTGCTGATAATGTAAGTGGTTTTAGCAATCCTGAAATGACTGATTTCGATAGTTCTTTGTTTCAAAAGCGTAACTAATAAAGTGAAATTTAGTTGACTTACAACTCCTTAAACTAAGGGAGCATACAGCCGTACCTCAACCCTATCACCAAATCTAGCCTCATTATTAAGTTCTTACACAAAAGCCGAATTAATATACTAATTTAGTACATTTACAATCTATCAAAATTATATACCAAAATGTCAGCATCAAAAAAAGAATACAAAAGAGTGACGGTGAAATCGCTCATAGAAATGAAGTCCTTGGGTGAGAAAATATCCATGCTTACAGCGTATGACTACACCATGGCCAAGATTGTAGATGGCGCAGGCGTTGACGTGATTTTGGTTGGAGACTCTGCCAGTAATGTGATGGCGGGGCATGAAACCACACTTCCCATTACCTTGGATCAAATGATTTACCACGCATCGTCTGTAGTGCGTGCCATCGATCGTGCGCTTGTGGTAGTTGACTTACCCTTTGGAACCTATCAAAGTGACTCCAAAGAAGCCTTACGTTCTGCAATTCGCATTATGAAAGAAAGTGGCGGACATGCTGTAAAGCTAGAAGGTGGAAAAGAGATTAAAGATTCTATTAAAAAGATATTAAATGCAGGAGTTCCTGTGATGGGCCATTTGGGGCTTACACCCCAATCCATCTATAAATTTGGAACGTATACCGTAAGAGCCAAAGAAGAAGAAGAGGCTTCACAATTAATTAAAGACGCAAAACTTTTGGAGCGTTTGGGCTGTTTCGCTCTAGTTCTTGAAAAAATTCCTGCAGCCTTAGCACAACAAGTTGCCGAAAGTATTAGCATCCCCGTTATTGGCATTGGTGCTGGTGGTGGCGTCGATGGACAGGTATTGGTATTGCATGACATGCTTGGAATGACACAAGAATTTCACCCACGTTTTTTACGTCGATATCTGAGTTTACATGAAGAAATGACCACGGCGATCAACCAATATGTCGACGATGTGAAATCTTCTGACTTCCCTAGTGAAAACGAACAGTATTAAATTAATGGAAAAGATTGTTTCAAATATTGACAACCTTCAAATTCTTCATGAGGACAATCATTTAATAATTATCAATAAACGCTCTGGAGACCTTGTTCAGGGGGATAAAACTGGAGACACACCCCTCAGTGATATTGTAAAGGGCTATATAAAAAAGAAGTACGACAAACCAGGAGCTGTATATCTGGGAGTCACACATCGACTGGACCGCCCTACTACTGGGATTGTAGTCTTTGCCAAAACCTCAAAAGCACTCACGAGGATGAATGCGTTATTTTTAAACAAAAAAATTGCTAAGACGTATTGGGCAGTCGTTAAAAATAAACCCTCAAAATCAAAAGACACACTCATTCACTGGCTGAAGAAAAATCCTAAAAACAACAAGTCAAAAGCATATATTAAAGAAGTTGATCAAAGTAAAAAAGCGATTCTACATTATGAATTAATTCATAGTTTGGACCGCTATCACCTTCTAGAAGTCAATCTTGAAACTGGAAGACACCACCAAATTAGAAGTCAGCTATCAACTATCGGAAGCCCCATCAAAGGCGATTTGAAATATGGATTTGACCGTAGCAATCCAGATGGAAGCATCCATCTACACGCACGAAATATTTCATTTATACACCCTGTAAATGAGCAATTAATATCCGTTACTGCGCCCCCACCAAACGAGGTGCTATGGAAGGAATGTATCAATCACATCAACGTATAGACTATGGATGCAAAATTAATTATAGAGAGTCAAAAACAGTATTTTCAAACCCGTGCCACGCGTGATATAGGGATGCTTAAAAAATTACTTGGCAACCTTCGTTCAGAGATTCTTAAAAAAGAAGACGCTATTTACGAAGCACTTTATAAAGATTTTAAAAAATCTAAATTTGAAGCTTATTTTGGTGAAATCGGTATTGTTATCTCTGAAATTGACGCCACTTTAAAACATATAGATTCTTGGTCGAAACCCAAAAGAATAAGAGCTGCGGGACTTAATTTCCCTTCGAGAGATTTCATCTACAGCGAACCCTACGGAACTGTCTTAGTCATTGCACCCTGGAACTACCCGTTTCAGTTGGCAGTTGCTCCCGTCATTGCTGCCATTGCAGCAGGCAATACAGTAGTTCTAAAACCAAGTGAGCATACAACGCACACTTCACAGTTACTGGAAGACATCCTAAGCGCTGTGTTTAGACCCGAACACCTCAAAGTGGTTCAAGGGGGCATTCCAGAAACAACCCTGCTATTAAAAGAACGTTGGGACTACATTTTCTTTACAGGGAGTGTTCCTGTTGGAAAAATTGTAGCCAAAGCTGCAGCGCCATTTTTAACGCCTTTAACGCTGGAATTAGGCGGGAAAAACCCCTGTATTATAGATGACAGCATGTCAACACAACTGATTGCAAAACGATTGGTGTGGGGGAAATTTGTCAACGCAGGGCAAACATGTATAGCACCTGATTATTTATTGGTGCATTCCTCTGTAAAAACACAATTGATTTCTGATTTAAAAATCGAAATCACGAAGGCTTACGGCGAAGATCCACAAAAATCTGTAGATTACCCTCGGATTGTCAATACCGCTAACTTATCGAGACTGACAAGGATGCTTACCGACTCTGAAGTTGTGTTTGGAGGCACCTTCGACACTGCTGATTGCTACTTGGCTCCTACGCTAATTGATGAACCTTCTATGGATTCAGAAGTTATGAAAGATGAAATTTTTGGTCCCATCTTGCCTATTTTGAGTTATGAAACTGAAGCTGATATCCAATCTGTTTTGAGTCAGTATGACAAACCACTTGGGTTTTATGTCTTTTCAAACAACAAATCTTTTTACAAAAAAATGATTGAAACTTATAGTTTTGGAGGGGGCACCATCAACGATACGATGATTCATTTTGGGAACTCTAAACTACCCTTTGGAGGGGTCGGAGAAAGTGGTATTGGAGCCTATCATGGACGTCTTGGATTTGATACATTTTCACACAAAAAAGGCATCGTGATTAAAGGGAATTGGTTGGACATTCCGCTACGTTATGCGCCCTACACCAACAAGCTTAATAAGCTAAAACGACTGTTTAAATTTCTGGGATAAAGGTCCAAAAACAGCTTATTTATCGCCATAGTTTTTTCTTATAGTGAGTATTTAATATCTTGTTTTTCATTTACTTACAGTCATTATGTAAACAAAAACTTTATGATTGAATAGAAATTTCTACTGAATTGAGTTCAATGCGTAAATCGCGAAGCTCGCCAACCAATGTCCACCCTCATAACTATCCCCTACAACGCTTGGTAATGAATACTCAATATGTGTGTTTGCAAGCGTATTTAAGTGCTTGAATTCCTTGCTGTTTTTAGCGATGGCATTGAGACTCCATGCCCGTGAAAAATTAACCCCATCTAGGTGTACTAATTTCCCGTCAGTTCGGTCGGATACAATGCCTGGTTCGATATAAAAATTAGGCTCTTTTAATTGTGGTAAAAATCCATCAATCCAAATTATAAACTCTGGTGCCGTTAAGACACGTTTCATCAAAGCCGCCTCTTCCAAACAAGGAGATAGAAAATCATAGCCTCCAGGTTCCCATACGATCGGACACCCTTTGTCGGCCGAATAAAAGTCTTTTGCGCGGTTCCGAATCATGGCTTGTAATTCAGCATGGTTGACGGAAAGTGCATAATCCCAAGCAAAACTCAGCCCAAAAGCGGTATTAGGGTGCTCTCCTACTCTGATAGGATAGTTTAATTTAGGCAGAAACTCAATGTATTTAGATACGATCAAATCTGTTAACGGCTGTAAATTCTGTTCAATTTCCCTTGCTGTTGGATCGTTCCACGTATGAAGCTCTTCTGCTAATTTCAACAACCAAGCCCATCCGTAGGTACGCTCAAAAGAGGTGTTGTGAGGCCCCTCAAAGTAAGACACTTCTTTTAAGATGTTTTCTTTTGATATACTCTGTAATAACTGCAGTTTGATTGCTTCATAAGATTGTAGTTCTGGAAATTGCTTCAATAGACTCACCAAACTCCAGTGTCCATGAACTGCGGAGTGCCAATCAAAACAGCCATAAAAAGTAGGATGCAATGTTTTGGGAGACAACAAATCGGCTTCACTGCCCAAGGTCTGTCCTAGCCTGTAGGGATATTCTGTATCCATACAATGCAATGGCAATTGGGCTAAGCGGTTGGCTTCTGTCAAATTTAAGACGGGTCTGTTTAAAACAGATTCAACTGCTAACTGTGATTTTTTTTGTTGATTACACCCCATTAGACAGGTGATCATCATTACTATAAAGCTCTTTTGGAGTATCATAAGTTTGTATTTATCTCAACAGTGAAATTACATATTTTTTAGTAATAATCTAATGATCAAAACAATTACCCCAACCATCCCTCTCGATCCAAACTTCTATACTGAATGGCTTCACTAATGTGAGAACTTTGAATCGAAGAAGCACCTTCTAAATCGGCAATGGTTCTGGATACTTTTAGGATGCGGTCGTAGGCACGAGCAGATAAGTTTAAACGCTCCATAGCGGTTTTTAAGAGCTGCATGGACGTATCGTCTAGCTTGCAGTGTTTTCGGATTTGTTTGGTATTCATTTGTGCGTTGTAATGGACAACCTCAGAATCCTCAAAGCGTTTGGTTTGCAACTCACGGGCTTTGGTGACTCGTTTTCTAATATCCACAGAGGATTCCCCTTTTCGCTCATCTGATAATTTCTCAAAAGGCACAGGAGTCACTTCAATATGTATATCAATACGGTCCAATAAGGGGCCGGAAATTTTTCCTAAATAGCGTTGCATCTCACTGGCTGAAGACATCATTGGCGAATTCGGATCGTTGAAATACCCACTTGGACTGGGGTTCATACTGGCGACCAACATAAAACTACTTGGGTAGGTGACTGTAAACTTGGCACGTGAAATCGTCACTTCTCGATCTTCCAACGGTTGTCGCATGACTTCGAGAACTTCGCGCTTAAACTCGGGCAGCTCGTCTAAAAACAATACGCCGTTGTGAGATAGTGAAATTTCCCCAGGTTGCGGATAACTCCCAACACCAAC
>TARA_B110001469_G_scaffold120962_1_pt1 | contig 22990 bp, 17 predicted proteins | sample TARA_B110001469 | Tara Oceans TARA_B110001469 (sample SAMEA4397034) | marine metagenome | biome: Polar Biome; feature: [SRF] surface water layer (ENVO:00010504); material: water (ENVO:00002006), including particulate matter (ENVO:01000060) such as... | depth 5 m
GCTGTTAACAGCTTATAATCTGCTTTTATAGCGTCACCATTTTTGGAAAAAATATCCCAAGTGGTTTCAACTTTTAAAAGCGTTCCTTCAGATTGAAACACCTCGAGCGTATCAATATCTATTTCTTGATCTTCTAAACTGAAAAAAGCAACCATTGTGTCGCCATCAAAAACAGCTTGATTTTCTTTTAAATTTTTAATTTGATGTACTAAAGCTTCATTGGGTGTGTAGGATGCATTGATCATTATATTCTGCTCCATTTCAACCATGGGATGTTTTTCAGAAAGATAATCCTCAGTGACTGTAGTGGTCGTGGCTCCTAAGAATAATTCCCATTTTTCACGAATCGTTAAAATCCCAATACGGATATCGGCAACGGGACGCGTATAGGTAAATGGCAATAAGGCCTCTCTATTTTCTCCGTCAAAAAGTATATAATTCATACGAAAGCTTTGTGTAAAAATAAGAAAAGCCTTTCAATAGTTGAAAGGCTTTTATAGTATAATTAAAAGAAATGTAATTATTTCTTGAATTTCGCGTATTTAGTTTTGAACTTATCGATACGTCCTGCAGTATCAATTAATTTAGATTTACCAGTGTAAAACGGGTGAGATGTTCTAGAGATTTCCATTTTTATTAATGGGTATTCTACACCGTCCACTTCTAAAGTTTCACTTGTGTCTGCAGTTGACTTTGTTAAAAACACATCTTCATTTGACATATCTTTAAATGCTACTAATCTGTAATTATCTGGGTGTATATCTTTTTTCATCACGTAAACTATTAAATTCGATTTTTCGAGTTGCAAATTTATATATTTTTTACAAAACTACAACAGTTTATTAATATTATTTTTTTAATTAAAAATGTAACTTATCTTTGAAGCCTGAGTCTTATTAATATAACTTAACAAAAACAAACAAAAATTATGGAACCAACAACAAAATCATCCGCTACTAACAATGGTCTTTACCTAGGAGGTATTTTATCAATTATCACTGTTTTAATTTACGCTGTCAACCTTGATCTATTCACTGAATGGTGGCTTGGAATTGCTTTATTTGTCTTAGTAGTTGCCTATGGCGTCATTTCTGCTATAAAATCTAGAAATATTTTAGGTGGATTTATTAGCTTTAAACAAGCTTTTACTTCTTATTTTATTACCATCGCTATTGGAACGCTCATCGCTACCGTGATAGGAATCGCTATTTTTACGTTTATCGATCCTGAAGCAGCTACTTATTTAAATGAGCAAATATTACTCTTAACTAAGCAGACCATGGAACGTTTTGGAATGCCTCAAGAAGCAATGCAAGCTGCCTTAGATGAAGCTGCTACAAAAGATAACTTTTCATTAGCAATGCAAGGTCAAGCGTTTGCTTTTAGACTTGCATTTTATGCGTTGATTGGACTGATCGTCGCATTAATCGTTAAGAAAACTGACGATAAAGAAGCTTAAATTCTTTACTTTTGACTTTCAAAAGTAATTAGAATGGATATATCAGTAGTTATACCACTACTTAACGAACAAGATTCTTTAGAAGAACTCCATGATTGGATTGTGTCAGTGATGCAATCCAATCATTTTTCTTATGAAATCCTATTTATAGACGATGGTAGTTCGGACAATTCTTGGGAAGTGATCCAAAAACTACGCAGCAAAAATACAGCAGTTTTAGGACTTAAATTTTCTAAAAACTTCGGAAAATCTCAAGCCTTGCATGCAGGGTTTGCAAAAGCCAAAGGGGATGTTGTCATTACTATGGATGCGGATTTACAAGACAGTCCAGATGAAATCCCAGCACTCTTTCAACTTATAAAAGACCACGATCACGACATCGTTTGTGGTTGGAAAAAGAAACGCTACGATTCTTTTTTCGCTAAAAACCTGCCTTCAAAACTATTTAATTGGGCCGCCAGAAAAATATCTGGATTGTCCCTTCACGACTTTAACTGTGGCTTAAAAGCCTACCGTAAGGACGTTGTAAAAACAATTGATGTCTATGGAGAAATGCACCGCTATATCCCCGTATTGGCCGTCAATGCAGGGTTTACCAACATCGTAGAAAAAGTAGTCATTCATCAAGCAAGAAAATACGGAAAAACAAAATTTGGTATGGAACGATTTATAAATGGATTTTTAGATTTGATAACCATTTGGTTTATCTCCAAGTTTGGAAGACGCCCCATGCACTTTTTTGGACTCTTAGGAGTCATCATGTTTATCATTGGATTGGGATTTGCAACCTATCTTGGCGTTGATAAATTATTTTTAAATCCTTCTGGACGCTTGATTGCCAACAGACCTGAATTTTTCATTGCGTTGACAACTATGGTGATTGGAACACAGTTTTTTGTAGCAGGATTTTTGGGCGAAATAGTCCTACAATCGAGACAAAATAAAGAACGTTACCTGATTTCTGAAGCCACAGATGCTTAAAATATCCTTAAAAACACCTTAAAACAATTCATAAATGTTCGCAAATATTTACATTTGCACAAAATATTTTTTTTATGTCTAAAACAGATTTACAAGTTCAAGAAAATTTAGCCACTTGGTTATCCCCTTTTTTTGATGATGATACAAAGAAAACAATTCAGCAACTTCAAGCGAGTAACCCAGAAGAGCTCAACGATAGTTTTTATAAAAATCTAGAATTTGGAACCGGTGGTATGCGCGGCGTGATGGGCGTTGGTACCAACCGAATTAATAAATATACCCTCGGAAAAAACACCCAAGGACTCAGTGACTATTTACATCAAACCTATCCCAATCAATCCATAAAAGTGGTGATTGCTTTTGATTGTAGACACAACAGTCAATCGTTTGCTAAAATTGTAGCCGATGTGTTTTCTGCGAATAACATTCAAGTGTTTTTGTTTGAAGACCTTCGTTCCACTCCAGAATTGTCCTTTGCTCTTAAACATTTAGGATGTCAATGTGGAATCGTTTTAACCGCTTCTCACAACCCTCCAGAATACAATGGGTACAAAGTCTATTGGGAAGATGGCGGACAACTCGTCCCTCCATTTGATGGCGAAATCATCAACCTTATAAATTCTTTAGAATACACGGATATTAATTTTTCTGCAAAGGAAGAGTTGATTCATTTAATTGGAAAAGACGTTGATGACGTTTTTATAAATGCAGCCGTTAAAAACGGTAGCTTAGAAGTTAACACTCCTACATCAAGAGAAAATGTATCCGTCGTATTCACGGCCTTACACGGAACTTCTATTACAGCCGTTCCAGAAACCTTGAAGCGCGCAGGGTATACCAATGTACATCTTGTAGAAGCACAATCCGTCCCAGACGGAGATTTCCCTACAGTAAAGTCGCCAAACCCTGAAGAGCCAGAAGCATTAAAAATGGCTTTAGAATTGGCGGAAGAAGTCAATGCTGATATCGTAATTGGTACCGATCCTGATTGTGACCGACTCGGAATTGCAGTGCGTAATTTTGACAATAAAATGGTGATGCTCAACGGGAATCAAACCATGGTTATGATGACCAAGTTTTTGTTGGATTTATGGAAGAATAACGGATCTATTAACGGGAATCAATTTGTAGGCTCTACGATTGTATCCTCTCCGATGCTCCCCAAACTTGTGGAGGCTTACGGCGTTGAATGTAAAATTGGACTCACAGGATTTAAGTGGATTGCCAAAATGATAAAAGATTTTCCTGAAATGGATTTCATTGGTGGTGGCGAAGAAAGTTTCGGATTTATGGTGGGCGATTTTGTCCGCGATAAAGATGCGGTTACTTCTACCCTACTGGCTTGTGAAATTGCAGCCTATACCAAAGCAAATGACAGTTCGTTTTTTAATGAATTGATCAATACCTATGTTGAGCATGGCTTTTATAAAGAACGCTTAATTTCTATCACCAAAAAAGGAATAGAAGGCAGCCAAGAAATAAACAACATTATGGAGTCCGCTCGAAACAATCCGGTGGCTTCTATCAATGGTTCAAAAGTGGTGACGGTGGAGGATTTTAAACTTTCTATCTGTAAAAACTTAGTTTTAAAAAGTACAGAACCTATTTCAATACCCAAAGCCGATGTGTTAATTTACACTACAGAAGATGGCAGTAAAGTGGCGTTGCGACCAAGTGGTACGGAACCTAAAATAAAGTTTTATATTAGCGTGAATACTAGTTTATCAAGTGCAACAGAATTTACATCAACCGAACACATGCTGGATGCTAAAATTGATGCTCTAATTAAAGATATGAAACATCTATAACTAAAACTTGATACCCTAGGAAAATGATTATATGGATGTACCATGTGACCGTTAAAAAACAATAAAGACAAACATATGAAATTGATCTAATGAATTATTTAAAACCCATTCTTCGCTACGCGATTCCTTATAAATTTTATGCAATATTAAATATTATTTGCAATGTTTTTTATGCCTTTTTTGGAACCTTATCGATGATCTCTTTATTTCCAATGCTCAAAGTCTTATTTGGAGATTCCGAAGCACTTTTTATCAAACCTAAATGGGAAGGATTTAGATATATAACTTCTTACGGAGAAGACTATCTTAACTATTTTATTACCCTAAAAAAATCTGAAGGAAATGACGATGTCCTTATTTTTATGGTGGGATTTGTAATAAGTTCATTCTTATTAAAAAACCTCTTCAGTTACTTAGCAATGTTTTTTATCACTTTCTTAAGGAATGGTGTTTTAAAAGATATGAGAAACGAATTGTATGACAAAGTAACCAGTCTTCCATTAGCCTTTTATTCCGAAAAACGAAAAGGAGACACCATGTCTAGAATCTCTACAGATGTCTTGGAAATTCAACATTCGTTTTTATCTATTTTAGAGCTGATCGTAAGAGAACCACTCACAATCCTGTTCACGCTTGTATCCATGTTTTTAATCAGTCCAAAACTTTCAATTTTTGTATTGATATTTATCCCAATCTCTGGATTTCTGATTTCACTCATAGGGAAGTCGTTGAAACGAAATTCTAATAAGGTTCAAAAAGAACAAGGCTATTTCCTGTCTATTGTTGATGAAACACTTTCAGGTCTTAAAGTTATTAAAGGATTTAATGGGGAGAAGATTTTTAGTAATAAATTCCAATCCTCTACCACACGGTTTTATAAGTATTCCAATAAGTTATTAAACAAACAAAATCTAGCAGGTCCGACAAGTGAATTTTTAGGTATTACAGTCATCGCTATCTTGTTATGGTACGGAGGAAATATGGTGTTAAATGAAAAATCATTAGACGCAAGTTTGTTCTTAGTTTACATGGGATTGGCTTATAATATCCTAACACCTGCCAAAGCTATAAGCAAGGCAAGTTATGGCGTCAAACGAGGGAATGCCGCTGCAGAGCGTGTTATGGAAATTCTAAACTCAGAATCGCCTTTAAAAGACATCCCAAACGCTCTGACTAAAACTGATTTTGAGTCTGCTATTGAAATAAACAATATTAGTTTCAAATATGAAGATGAGTATGTTTTGAAAAACTTTTCTATCTCTGTTCCTAAAGGAAAATCCGTAGCACTTGTGGGACAATCTGGAAGTGGAAAATCGACCATCGCCAATTTAGTAACTCGATTCTATGATGTGAATGAAGGACAGATAGATATTGATGGTAAAGATATTCGGACGCTTACAAAGCACTCCTTGCGTAACCTAATGGGCTTGGTCACTCAAGATTCCATTTTATTCAATGACACCATTAAAAACAACGTGCGTTTAGGCAAAGAGGATGCCACTGACGACGAAGTTTTAAAGGCCTTAGAAATTGCGAATGCTTGGGAATTTGTAAAAGACTTACCAGAAGGCATGGATACCAACATTGGAGATTCTGGAAATAAATTATCTGGAGGTCAAAAACAACGTTTGAGCATTGCCAGAGCCGTCTTAAAGAACCCTCCGATCATGATTTTGGACGAGGCAACTTCTGCATTGGACACAGAGAGCGAACGCTTGGTACAAGTCGCCTTAGAGAATATGATGAAAAACAGGACCTCTATAGTCATTGCGCATCGTCTTTCGACCATTCAGAATGCGGATGAAATCATCGTGATGCAAAAAGGTCAAATAGTAGAGCAAGGAAAACACCAAGAATTGTTAGACAAAAAAGGAGTTTACAACAACCTTGTATCTATGCAGTCGTTTCAATAAAAGTATAAACCTTAACAAACTGATCTATTACTGTGACTACTTAAACGTCAGTTTAGATAGTTTCCCCTTTCCAGCGGCAAAAGCCACACTGTCATTTAGAAATCGTAAGGTATAAAATCCTTCATCGCTAAGGTGTTTCCAACTAGCACCGCCGTCTTGACTGTAATCGATCCCCTCAAAACCTACAGCAACCAAGCCCATTGCGTTACTGTTAGGCACATATTGCACGCAACTCCGATAGCCAGGGTTTTGATCCTGTGCCACCACTTCCCAAGTTTTCCCGCCATCCTTTGTACGGATTTTATTGGAATGTTGACTTTTTGGTTTTGTATAATCCCCACCAATGGCAAATCCGTTTAGAGCATCATAAAAATCTATGGAATACATACCCGTCGTTTCAAGCCCTTGAATAATTGGGGTCTCAAAAACATCCCAAGTCATTCCTTTATCCGAAGAATATAAAACACGACTTGAGCGTCCGCCAGTAGCCACCCACGTTTCATCGCCAACGATGGCAATATTTGTATCACTTGCGGCAAAAGCGGCTTCGCCTTCCAATGCTGAAGGCAGTGATTCACAAGGTATCTTTTGCCATGTCTGTCCGCCGTCACTTGTAATCACAATACTCATGCATCCATCCGTTGGATCGCCAATCGCAATGCCTTCTTTGGAATTCCAAAAATGAAGTGCATCATAAAATGCAGCGGAATGTGTTTCTTCATACACCAACTCCTGATCTTTAAATAAATAGGCTGGACTGCCAATACTTAATGCAAAATAGGAATCCTCTACGATTGCCAAAGCACGAAAATTAAGTGTATCCTCCGAAACCCTTTCAACTGCAATTTGAGCTGTTTTCGTATCGTAAGTGTAGGCGTCGCCAATAGAGGATACGGCTTTTAAGGTTTGTTTATTAATTTCCAAAGCTCTAATGTTGAGCAGGGAATCTTCAATCACAGATTCAATAATCACTTTAGAAAATGGAGTTGAAAGCGTTTTTTTTGAATGCTTACAACCCGTAAAAAAGAGGATGAACATTCCGATGGAGAGTGCGTATTTCATGGTCGTTTTTATTTATAAAAATTGAATTCTCAATATACATATTATCTGTAATAATTAGCATTATTAAACGTAACTTTGCAGCTTTAACTATTTTACTTATGCGTTTACACAGAAACTTATGTTTTGCGGTTATTGACGGACTTTTATTAATTTTTAATGAAGGAGAATATGCTGATAAAGTCATTCAAAAATTATTAAAACGTGATAAACGTTGGGGAAGTCGCGACCGTGGGTTTGTGGCTGAAACCACTTACGACATCGTACGCTGGAAACGTTTGTATGCAGAGATTGCGCAAATCAAAGAACCATTTAGCAGAGATGATGCTTGGCGCTTGTTTGCAGTATGGGCAACGCTTAAAGGAGTGAAATTACCAGATTGGAAATATTTTGAAGGCACACCTTCTAGAAAAATAAAAGGACGTTTTGACGAGCTTTCCAAAGACCGAAAATACCGTGAATCCATTCCAGATTGGATTGATGAATTGGGAGTTAAAGAATTAGGCGAAGCCAAATGGACCAAAGAAATGGCCATGCAAAATAAACAAGCCAGTGTTATTTTAAGAACCAATACCTTAAAAACATCGAAAGCAGATTTAAAATTAAAATTAGAATCTGAAGGCATTGAAACCATCGAAATTGAGGGGTATCCTTACGCCTTACAACTGAAAGAACGCGCCAATGTATTTACAACGGAAGCATTTAAAGACGGTTGGTTTGAAGTTCAAGATGCTTCTTCGCAATTAGTCGCTGACTTTTTAGATGTAAAACCAGGCATGAAAGTAGTGGATTGTTGTGCTGGTGCAGGTGGTAAAACCTTACACCTTTCTGCATTGATGGAAAATAAAGGCTCCGTAGTTGCGATGGATATTTACGAAAGTAAACTGAAAAAACTAAAAGTGAGAGCCCGTCGTGATGGCGCCCATAATATTGAAATGAAAGTGATTGACTCTACAAAACCAATCAAAAAATTGCATGAAAAAGCGGATCGTTTATTGATTGATGCGCCTTGTTCTGGATTGGGTGTTTTAAGACGAAATCCAGATTCAAAATGGAAACTAGAACCTGAATTTATAGACCGAATCCGTAAAACTCAACAAGAGGTTTTGCAACAGTATTCTAAAATGGTAAAGCCAGAAGGAAAAATGGTCTATGCCACCTGTTCTGTATTGCCTTCTGAAAATGAAACTCAAGTTAAAACCTTTTTAAAATCAGAATCTGGAAAAGATTTTACGTTCATAAAAGACAAAAAAATACTAGCCCATGAAACTGGATTTGACGGTTTTTATATGGCGTTACTAGAGAAAAAATAAACCAATTACTCCATGTATTATTGTTCCGAGGTGAAGCAATTTTTACATGGCATTACTAGTTAAAAATAAACCAATTACTTTTAAATTTAAGATATTATGAAGGGATTATACATTCTGGCTATTCTTATTTCAAGCCTTTCTTACGGACAAGTTCCAACGAATTACTACGATTCAGCAACAGGCAGTGGGTATGTTTTAAAAACGCAGCTTAAAACAATCACTACGAATGGACATCAGGCTAGATCCTATGGGCAGCTATACGATGGGAATGGTATTAGTGGTTCTAACGGCTATGAAGATACACATACTGACGAAGCGGTTTCATCTGGAAATATTTACGAAAATGATGGGACTATTTTAGATATGTATTCGGAAAACCCATCAGGAACGGATCCTTACAACTATACACATGGAACTAATCAATGTGGAAATCAAAGTTCTGAAGGCGATTGCTATAACAGAGAACACCTTATCCCACAATCGTCTTTTAATAGTGCCTATCCCATGCAAAGTGATATTCACCATGTCATTCCATCCGATGGACGTGTAAATAACTTTAGAGGTTCTCTCGTTTTTGGAAATGTCAATACACCAAATTGGACTTCATCAAATGGATCAAAAAGAGGCAGCAGTGCAATGTCCGGTTACTCAGGAGTTGTATTTGAACCCATAGATGAATTTAAAGGCGATATCGCACGAGCGCTCCTCTACTTTGCCGTACGTTATGAAGATACTGTCGATGGCTACACCAGTTTCAATATGTTTAATGGCTCTAACGACGCCGTATTTTTTCCTTGGGCGATTGAAGTTTTATTAGAGTGGCATAATAATATCGATCCGGTTGACCAACGCGAACGCGATCGGAATGATGCTGCATACGACTTTCAAAACAATGCAAACCCATTTGTAGACCATCCAGAATATGCGTCTATGATTTGGAATATTGTAACCGACAATGAAGCCCCTACCGCAGCAACTAATCTTGTCGCTTCCAACCCTACCGGCAACTCTGTTGTTTTAAACTGGACTGCTGGAACTGATAACATCGCGGTTACATCGTATGATGTTTATAAGGACGGCAGTATAACAACAAGTTCTTCAAACACCAGTATTACAGTGACTGGTTTAGCACCAAATACCGAATACTGTTTTACAGTCTATTCAATAGATGGAAGTCAAAACACCTCTCCTGTAAGTAATGAAAGTTGCGAAACAACTTTGGAAGGAAACACGTCAAGTAATGACCTTTTCATCTCAGAATATGTAGAAGGATTAAGTTACAACAAAGCGATAGAAATTGCTAATTTCACTGGAAATTCAATAAACCTAAGTAACTACTCAATTGCTAGAGACCGAAACAGTTTAGGAGAATTTAATCCAGCCTTACAATTAACTGGCACACTAGTATCGGGTAATGTGCATGTGATTGTAAATACGCAAGCTTATCAGGAAACCCTAGACCGTTCTAATCAAACTTCCGATACAGACGCGATATCTTTTAACGGAGACGATCCAGTCGGATTATTTAAAGATGGGATACTTATAGATATTTTTGGCAATTTTGGAGGAGAGAACGCTTTTCAAAATAAAACGTATCGAAGAAAAGCATCCGTTAACGGATCAACCACCACCTTTGATTTAGTTGGTGAATGGGACGAATATGAAACTAATAATATTACAGATTTAGGGTCGCATACAACGCAACTGAGTATAAACGATTTTGAAGAAAACAGTTTTTCATTCTTCCCTAATCCCGTTAAATCAAATCAAGTTTATTTCAATTCAAGACTCCCTTTGAAGGTTGAGATTTTCGCCATTACAGGAGAATTAGTTATAAACATACTTCTAGAAAATCGTACGAAATCCTTAGATATATCGGCTTTAAATTCAGGTTTATACATTGTGAAAATGACCAGTGATTTTGGAGTGCAGATGAAAAAATTAATCCGTCAATAAGGCTGTATGTATTAAGTTTTAGAACTACTATTTATAGATGTTTAAAACTGGTGAATAACTCCATAAATTAGGAAATAAAATCATTCAAAAATACTCTTAAAATCATTAAATTTGTAGGATCGAATAATATCCAAAACAAAACGAATGATTCATTTCTTTGGTACCCTAGATACAAAGGTGTTTGCAGTTCAAACAGTAAACGAATTAACTCCCGAAACAGTCGCCAAACTTCAATGGCTTTTTGGTGACCAACCAAAAATAGAACAGACAACACTCAATTCAACTTTTGTAGGCCCACGCGCAGCGATGATTACGCCTTGGAGTACGAATGCCGTCGAAATTACCCAAAACATGGGCATTGAAGGGATTGTTCGAATCGAAGAATTTAAGGCAATTGAAGAAGATTTTTCTGATTTTGATCCTATGATTTCAGAAAAGTTTGAAGGCTTACACCAGCAGAGTTTTGATATTGACATCACCCCAGAACCGATTTTGAATATCAGTGATATTTCTGCTTACAACCAGCAAGAAGGACTGTCTCTAAATACCGATGAAATAGAATACCTCAATCAAGTCAGTGAAAAAATTGGCAGACCCCTCACCGACTCGGAAGTCTTTGGATTTTCTCAAGTCAATTCGGAGCATTGCCGACATAAGATATTTAATGGAACCTTTGTTATTGATGGAGAAGAAAAACCAACCTCTCTATTTAAACTCATCAAAGAAACGTCTAAACAACACCCGAATACAATCGTATCAGCGTACAAAGACAACGTTGCTTTTGTAAAAGGCCCCGTCGTAGAACAGTTTGCACCTAAAAGTGCTGACAAACCTGATTTCTATACTACAGAAGATTTTGAATCTGTAATTTCCATCAAAGCTGAAACGCATAATTTCCCCACCACTGTAGAACCTTTTAATGGGGCTGCAACAGGATCGGGAGGCGAAATTAGAGACCGTCTCGCTGGTGGAAAAGGTTCATTGCCCTTAGCAGGAACAGCGGTTTATATGACCTCTTACTCGCGATTAAATTCCAACCGACCTTGGGAAGCTGGATTTAAAGAACGAAACTGGCTGTATCAAACTCCGATGGATATTTTAATCAAAGCCTCTAACGGTGCTTCTGATTTTGGAAATAAATTTGGACAACCTCTCATTTGTGGTTCGGTACTCACGTTTGAACACCAAGAAGATGCCCAACGCTTAGGTTTTGATAAAGTCATCATGCAAGCTGGCGGGATTGGATACGGAAAAGCCGATCAAGCACTGAAAGATACCCCTGAAAAAAATGATAAAATTGTCATCCTCGGAGGCGAAAATTACCGCATTGGAATGGGCGGCGCAGCCGTATCCTCCGCAGATACAGGCGCATTGTCAAGCGGAATTGAATTAAATGCCGTACAACGTTCCAATCCTGAAATGCAAAAGCGTGCTGCAAATGCCGTACGTGGCATGATTGAAAGCCCAGAGAATTTCATTGTTTCTATACATGATCATGGGGCGGGTGGACATTTAAATTGTCTGTCAGAATTGGTCGAAGATACTGGTGGACATATCGATTTAGACCAGCTTCCTATTGGCGACCCTACCCTCTCAAATAAAGAATTAATTGGCAACGAATCTCAAGAACGCATGGGTCTTGTGATTGCTGAAAAGCATATTGACACCTTACAAAAAATTGCCGACAGAGAGCGCTCGCCTATGTACACCGTAGGAAACGTGACCGGCGATCACCGTTTTGTGTTTGAATCAAAATCTACAGGGAATAAACCTATGGATTTTAATTTAGAAGACATGTTTGGAAGCTCTCCTAAAACGATTTTAGAAGATAAAACCATTGTCAGAAATTATAAATCGGCTTCTTATGAGAGCAGCTTATTTCAAACCTATCTTGAAGATGTTTTAAAACTTGAGTCCGTCGCTTGTAAAGATTGGTTGACCAATAAAGTTGACCGCTGTGTGGGTGGTAAAGTTGCCAAACAACAGTGTGTTGGCCCCTTACAACTTCCCCTAAACAATGTGGGTGTGATGGCCTTGGATTACTCCAGTCAAGAAGGGATTGCGACTTCTCTTGGGCACGCCCCTATTGCGGCACTTATTGACCCCAAAGCAGGGAGTCGTGCTGCGATTACAGAAGCACTTACCAATATTATTTGGGCGCCTTTAAAAGACGGTTTAGATAGTATCTCATTGTCTGCCAACTGGATGTGGCCTTGTAAAAATGAAGGCGAAGATGCGCGCTTGTACAGTGCGGTGGAAGCCATTTCTGAATTTGCAATTGACTTAGGAATCAATGTTCCAACAGGAAAAGATTCGCTCTCAATGAAACAAAAATATCCAGAGGGTGATGTCGTCTCTCCTGGAACGGTTATTATCACAGCTGCAGGAAATTGCAATGCCATTTCTAAAGTGGTAGAGCCTTTATTTAAACAAAATGCGGGTCCTATTTATTACATCAATATATCTCAAGATGCTTTTAAATTAGGCGGCAGTGCTTTTGGACAAGTTTTAAATACCATTGGAATAGAAACGCCAAACGTACAAAGTGCGGCTTATGTGAAGACGGTTTTTAATACACTTCAGGAATTAATTAAAAACAATAAAATTGTAGCGGGACATGATGTGGCTTCTGGAGGATTAATTACCACTCTATTAGAACTGTGTTTTTCAGACACCAATTTAGGAGCGGATTTAGATTTGAATGCACTAAATGAAGCAGACAGTATCAAACTGTTATTCTCTGAAAATTCTGGGATTGTGTTTCAAGCAGCAGATGCCTCTGTAGCAGCCGAACTGTCAAAAGCCTCTATTGACTTTCATGAACTTGGAACTGTGACAAACCAGCCTGTTTTAAACATTAAAAATGCATCGGATGATTTCGCTTTAAACATCAATGAGTTAAGAGATGTGTGGTATGAAACATCCTTTTTACTGGATCAAAAACAAACGGCTAATGGATTGGCAAAAGATCGATTTGATAATTATAAAACACAAGCTCTCCAGTATAAATTCCCACAACAGTTTACAGGGAAATTGCCTAACATCACTCTAGACAACAAACCAAAGGCCGCCATCATAAGAGAGAAAGGAAGTAACTCTGAACGAGAAATGGCAAACGCCATGTATTTGGCAGGCTTTGATGTGAAGGATGTACACATGACGGATTTGATTTCGGGACGTGAAACTCTTGAAGATATCCAATTTATTGGAGCCGTTGGAGGCTTTAGCAACAGTGATGTTTTGGGCTCTGCAAAAGGATGGGCAGGCGCATTTAAATACAATGAGAAAGCTAAATTGGCTCTCAAAAATTTCTTTGAACGTCCAGATACTTTATCTGTCGGCATCTGTAACGGATGTCAACTTTGGATGGAATTGGATTTGATCAACCCAGAACACGAAAAACATGGGGAATTAACGTATAACGATTCTCAAAAACACGAAAGTGCGTTTACGTCGGTGACCATTCAGAAAAACAATTCGGTGATGCTTTCGTCTTTGGAGGGAAGTACTCTAGGGGTTTGGATATCTCATGGAGAAGGTAAATTTAAATTGCCTTATGAAGAATCCAACTATCACATTGTCGGTAAATATGCCTACGATGCCTATCCGCACAATCCAAATGGCTCCGATTTTAATACGGCTATGATGTGTGATGCAACGGGACGTCACTTGGTTACAATGCCTCATATTGAACGTTCGACCTTTCAATGGAATTGGGCACACTACCCTGAAAACAGAACTGATGATGTGTCGCCTTGGTTAGAAGGTTTTGTGAATGCCAAACGGTGGTTAGAGGCCTTGAAATAAGGTCTTATTATTTTTAAAGATTCAAATTTGATAGTCTTTTAAAAATTAGTACTTTGCATGCTCACAAACTTATTACAATTCGATGAAACCAATCACGCGACTATTTGACTTTGCATATTATCAATTAGAGACCCATAATTTAGAAGCAGCTTTGATTTCTAAAAAGGATGGCGAATGGATCAAAACATCCACAAAAGAATACCTCGATAAAGCAAATGCACTCAGTAGAGCCTTGCTAAAAATGGGCGTTCAAAAAAATGATAAAATCGCCGTCATTTCAACAACCAACCGTACGGAATGGTGCATTGTCGATGTTGGAGTGCTTCAGGTTGGCGCGCAAAATATCCCTATTTATCCAACGATTTCTTCGGACGATTATGAATATGTTTTAAATCACAGTGAAGCAGTCTATTGTTTTGTATCGGATGAAGAGGTTTATAACAAGGTTTTAAAAGTAAAAGACAACACAAAAGTTAAGAAGGTTTTTAGTTTTGATGAAATTGAAGGCTGTGAAAATTACACAGAATTATTTGAACTTGGTGCCGATGAAAGCACGCAACCCGATGTTGAAACTCGAAAGTCAGAAGTCATTCCTTCAGATTTAGCAACTATTATTTATACCTCTGGAACGACTGGAAAACCAAAAGGTGTGATGCTGTCTCATTACAATGTGGTTGAAAATGTATTGGCGAGTATGCCACGACTGCCTTTGATGCAAGGCACAACGCGCGTGCTCAGTTTTTTACCGCTCTGTCATATTTTTGAACGTGTGTTGATCTACATCTATCAGCATGCTGGTGTCAGTATTTATTTTGCTGAAAGCATTGAGAAGATTGGCGAAAATGCTCAGGAGATCAAACCCAACCTGATGAGTGTGGTGCCACGCTTGTTAGAAAAAGTATTTAATAAAATAAACGCCAAAGGCAGCGAATTAACAGGCATCAAAAGAGCCTTGTTTTTCTGGGCAATCAAATTAGGCGAACGCTACGAACCGTACCAAGCCAATGGATTTTGGTATGAATTTCAATTAAAAATAGCCCGAAAATTAATTTTCAGCAAATGGAAAGCCGCACTTGGTGGCGAACTACACACCATGGTATCGGGAAGTGCAGCGCTTCACCCCCGCTTGGCACGCATTTTTTGTGCATCGGGAATGATGATTATGGAAGGTTATGGCCTTACGGAAACAGCTCCTGTTGTTTCGGTAGGAATGCACACGGATCATCATTTTAAAATTGGAACGGTTGGAAAACCGATTTCTAATGTGGAAGTGAAAATTGCTGAGGATGGCGAAATTCTCATCAAAGGCCCGAACGTGATGGTCGGCTATTTTAAAGATCCTGAAAAAACGGCGGAAGTGATGAGTGGCGATTATTTTCACACAGGAGATAAAGGCGAAATTGACCCCGACGGGTTTCTTAAAATCACGGGTCGTAAAAAGGAAATGTTTAAAACCTCTGGTGGGAAATACATCATTCCAACGCTTATTGAAAACGACTTGAAAGAATCTAATTTCATCGAACAAGTGATGGTGATTGGTGAAAACGAAAAAATGCCAGCGGCTTTAATACAGCTTAATTTTGAGTTTATCAAAGAATGGATTGTAAGAAAAAACATCGACCTTGAGCCAACTCCAGAAGCAATTTGCGGGTCTGACATCATCATTGAACGCATCCAGAAAGAGGTCAGCAAATCCAACCAAGGCTTTGGGAATTGGGAACAAATCAAACGCTTTGAGCTCACGCCAGACGTTTGGTGTATTGAAGGTGGGCATCTCACGCCTACCATGAAAATGAAACGCAGTGTTATTTTTGACCTCTATAAAGATTTGGTTTCTAAAATTTATACGGACGATTAAATTTAGTTTAAGTTCCGTTGACTCTGAGTCACAAACTGTTAAAATCACGTGTATCTTTGGATGTACGTGATTTTTTTTATAAGTTTAACTTTGATTTTAGCTCCCAAGTCTAAATCTTCATAAGCAGCTTAACCAGTTGTAAGCGATTGTTTTATTTGAATTATAGAGGACACTTGGGGAACGGGAGTGGTACAATACACGCCAATTTTTGATGTATTGAACCACTCCAAACAAAATATAATGAAAATAAACACCACTAGTGGTTTATATACACTAGTTGGCAAAATACAACTATGAAAAATATTCTATTATTAATAACTATTATGACTATTACCATAAATGGGTTTAGTCAAATACAAACTTTGCAGTCTGACTCAACAGAAGTTGATTTGAAGATTCATAAACTCGACAGCTTACTTCACCAAACTGAAATTCACTTCACTCAGATTAATAATTCGTTAAAAAACGAGCTTATTCATTATAAAGCAAAAGAGGATTATTTCTCTGTAGCGCTTGAAGACCAATCCAATAGGTTTGCTTTGATTGTAACAGGACTACTAGCTCTATTAGCTCTTTTGTCCTATGGAGGATACAAGTATGAACTTTCTAGAATGAAGAAAGATGTTGAAAAACAATTAGCTGAACAATTGGTAGAATTCGAAGAATATAAAACCAAGATAAAGATTCTTGATAGTGGGTTAAATACTTCTGCTGCAAATACGTTTGTTTCGGTTGCTAATAATTTTTCAAAAGAGAAAAAGTGGAACCTAGCTCTAGAGTTTAATTTATGTGCAGCTAGAGACCATGCAAGCTCGGCACAGCTTCAAAAAGAACTAAATAAAGATTCGAAAGAAGAGGAGGACAAATCCATTACATTTAAATTTGTTCTCGGTAGTTTAGAATCTGCTACAGAAATGTTAAATAAACTGAAGGCTGATAATTCCTTTAAAGAATTAATTCAAAACAAAACTGAATTCCTAATTCAACAACTTGACAAGCTAAACAATGTTGATTACGAAGCAGTTAAAGATTTAGTAGCCGAACTTAGGATAGGGATTAAAAACTATATAAAATAACTTTACCTAACAATGGCTATAAAGCATAGGCCTGACCTACCAAACCGTTCCTACGCTTCATAGCCGAAACGTTAGGCAACATTAAAAAAAATCAACGAATGAAAAGAACAATATTTTTATTATTAGCAATTTTTCCAATTTTGGCTTTCGGTCAAAGCGAATTTTGTGACAAGAATTTTGGAGAAAGTTATTTCCCACTTCAAATCGGGTTTGAAAAATATATCACTTGGGGAGATGCCTTTTATATTGAGAAAGTAACGGGGAAAACTGAAATAAATGGGAAAGAATATTATAAATATGATCAAGATTTTGGAAATGGAACTGTCTATGATTTGTTATTGAGAAACCAAAATTATACAATTTATATGTATAATAAGGTTAAGAAAAAAGAACAAATTTTACTAATAGCTATACCAGAAAAAGGAATTAAATGGGAGTCAGGAAAAGTTGTTGAAATAGATGGAAGTTTTGAGACTCCATATTGTAATTATGAAAACCTAATTGTTGTTGAATATAAATACTCAACTGGAACTAAAGAAAAACGTTACTATAAAAAAGGGTTAGGACTTGTGGCTATAACAAGTAAAAAAGGAATTAAAGGTATTTGTTTACCAAATAAAGAAGAAACCAAATCTCTATTTAAACCAATGTCTTTTATCGGCTGTGAAAACAAAACAGATAAAGAAAAAATTACAGAATGTACAATGAAAGCGATTCATTCATATGTAATCGAAAAACTAAAATCAGAAAAGGTTAAACCACCAAAAAAGGACGGAATTTTAAAATATAAAGTGAAAATTGCAAAAACAGGATATGTTTCTGATGTAGAAACTCTGAATTCTATAGCTGGTGGAAATCAAGTAAGAAAAACTATTAAAAAAATCATAGAATCGTTACCGAAATTAATTCCTGCAAAAACGGCTGATAAAAAATCTGTTGGAACTAATATTGAATTATCAATTCCAATTAAAACAAAATAACGTTGCCTAACAATCTGTATAGTTAATGGCTACAAATTGCAAAACCAAGCTCCGCAAAGTCTCTGACTTCGCGGAAGATAAAAAATGAACTAATGAATTTCGTACGGAAATCAATGAAAATTGTATAAGCTCAAAGTCGGGAAATCGAAGATTAGACGCAGTCAAACTTTGCACAGTAGGAGTAAAATGAAAGAAAAAAATAAGCTTAATGATATATTTAAAAATATCGAAGAAATAATAGAATTTGAAATTGATTTTCATTTGTGTTCGATGCATAAAAAATCAAAAATTCAGAATTCTAATCTAAAAGAAGAATATACTAGAATCCAAGAGGTTTTAGAGGGCGAAAAGGAGGTTGAGGCCGTTAAAAAAATAATGAAAGAAGTTTCAGTAGATATGTTTTATAGGATGTTTGAACTATTTGATGGATACAGAGATAAAGATATAAAAATAGAACTGATAGATTATAAAACAAACAAGAAACTAAAAAAAACAAAAGAATTTCACGATTTATTTATGACTTTTATTGCTGATAAAGAGGATAAGCCCACCTCGGAAAAGCCTCTTACTTCGCGGAACATGAAAAAGTAAATAAACCAATCTCAACTATAAATTTAGAAATGCAATAAATGGTTCGTATTAAGAAAAAATATTTTTTAGTAATTAGTATTGGTCTCTTTTTAATTTCATTGAGTCAAAGAGCATATTGTACAAATGGCGATTGTGGTGAAATAGGCAGTGGATTGCTAATCTTTTTATCTGGTTTTTTTGGTTTATTTATTGGAGGCGCATGTTTAACTTGGCTTGCCAATCCACTTTTAATCGTTTCCTGGATTCTATTTAATAGTAAGAAAAAAACATCATTGGTATTGAGTTCAATATCTCTGCTTATAGGGTTAGGTTTCCTTCTATTCAATGAAATTATTATAAATGAAGCAGGGAACTACGGAGAAATTACAGGCTATGAATTTGGTTATTGGTTATGGCTTCTCAGTATGGCGACTATGATGATTGGAGGGATTTATATACAAATTAAAAATAGACAGATAAATAATTAACCCACTCCGCAAAGTTTGATTGCGTCGAACCTTTGATTTTTGAACTTAGCGGAACATGAAAAATGATTTTAGAACGGAAGGGTTAAAAATCTATCTAAATGAACTAAAACAATAATGACAACTGAACTTAAATTTAAGACAAACGCATTATTTAACAAGGTAACATACGACATCAATTCGGATAGTTGGACATTTCTCTTTGAAGACAATATTTACGCAATATCATCAGGTTTTTGGCGACTTCTTAAAGGCAAAGTAATACAAGCAGTATCTTTAGACCATGGACACCAATTCGGACTACCTCAACCTTTAGATCTGACACAACAAATAGCAGAAGATCTGACAGGAAACATACTGACAGGTATAAAAGTTAAGAAAAACACTTCTGACCTGATATTAACGTTGACAAATGGCTTTGAAATAGAAATATTTACATCTTCAATAGGTTACGAGACCTATAATTTTAAAGTTGATAACAAACGATATATCGGACTTGGAGGTGGAAACGACATAGCAATAATGTAATGAGTTAAAAACTGAATAAAAAACTAATTAAAACTACTTAAAACAAATCAACCCACAGCACAAAATTTGACTGCTTCGAATCTTCATTTTCCAGACTTTGAGAAAGTTCATACCCTAAGGGTTTAGTTTTATATAAACATATTGACATAAAATCCATCTTATTTTAAAATAATACTATGCATGCATAACTTTTTTGCTTTTTACTATGCATGCATAATATATTTCCCTATCTTTGAGTCTAGATATTAAACTACGCATGAAAGATAAAACGATAGATTATGTTTTGAGAACCACATGGTTGGCGGTTCAAAAGATGTATAATGAAGAGGCTTCAGATAATGGAATCACAATGGCAACAGGTTTCACACTCCTCAGTGTTGACCCACAAAATGGGACGCCATCAACATCATTGGGGCCAAAAATGGGAATGGAAGCAACAAGTCTATCCAGAATTTTAAAAACCTTGGAAGGCTTGAGTTTAATTGAACGCTTACCAAATCCAAATGATGGTCGGGGTGTACTGATACATCTGACGGAATCAGGGCTTAAAAACAGAGAGCAAGTAAAACAAATTGTTTTACAGTTTAACAGTGTCATCAAAACCGAAATTTCAGAAGAAAAGCTGAACCACTTTTATGAAGTATCGGATTCTATTATGAACCTCATATCAAATAAAAAAATATTCTAACAACACTATATATACTTAGATGAAAACAAGACGAATCAAAAAAATTGCCATTATTGGATCTGGAATCATGGGGAGCGGAATTGCTTGCCATTTTGCCAATATTGGAGTCGATGTATTACTTTTAGATATTGTTCCCAGAGAACTCAACGCTAAAGAAAAAGCAAAAGGCTTAACTTTAGAAGACAAAGCCGTTAGAAACCGATTGGTGAACGAAGCCCTTGCGGCCTCTTTAAAATCAAAGCCCTCTCCTATTTACCATCAAAAATTCGCACAGCGAATTACGACGGGAAACTTGGAAGACGACATCGCAAAAGTAGCCGATGTGGATTGGATCATGGAAGTGGTGGTCGAGCGTTTGGACATCAAAAAAATGGTGTTTGAAAATTTAGAAAAACACCGAACTCCGGGCACTTTAATTACCTCCAACACATCAGGGATTCCTATAAATTTTATGAGTGAAGGACGCAGTGAAGATTTCCAAAAACACTTTTGTGGGACGCACTTTTTTAATCCCGCACGATATTTACAATTATTTGAAATTATTCCAGGGCCAAAAACAGACCCCGAAGTTCTTGAATTCTTAGGAAGCTATGGAGAGAAATTTTTAGGAAAAACGGCCGTCATTGCTAAAGACACCCCTGCATTTATAGGAAACCGCATTGGAATTTTTAGCATTATGAGTTTGTTTCATGCCGTTAAAGACATGGACATGACTGTTGAAGCCGTCGATAAATTAACAGGCCCCGTTATCGGCCGTCCAAAATCAGCCACTTTTAGAACGGTGGACGTTGTTGGTTTGGATACCTTGGTACATGTTGCCAATGGAATTGCTGAAAATTGTAAAGACGATGAACGCTTAGAATCCTTTCAACTTCCGGACTTCATCAACACCATGGTGGAAAACAAATGGTTGGGCAGCAAAACAGGACAAGGGTTTTATAAGAAAAATGTATCTGCAGAAGGCAAAAAAGAAATTTTAACTTTAGACCTGAACACACTTGAATACCGTTCAGCTCAAAAAGCAAAATTTGCCACTTTAGAATTAACCAAAACAATTGATAACGTCATTGATCGCTTCAAAGTTTTAGTTGCAGGAAAAGACAAGGCAGGTGAGTTTTACCGTAAAAGTTTTACCGCACTCTTTGCTTACGTCTCTAATCGAATTCCTGAAATTACAGAGGAACTTTATAAGATTGATGATGCCATGAAAGCAGGATTTGGTTGGGAGCATGGCCCCTTCCAAATTTGGGACGCTATTGGCGTAGAAAAGGGAATTGAATTAATGAAAGCTGAAGGCTTAGAACCCGCTGCTTGGGTGAACGATATGCTAGCATCTGGAAACACTTCTTTTTACAGCGTTAAAAATGGAGCGACTTGTGCTTATGATATCCCTAAAAAGACACAAGAAAAAATTCCTGGGCAGGATAGTTTTATCATCCTAGATAACATTCGAAAATCTAACGAAGTCTTTAAAAATTCAGGCGTGGTGATTGAAGATTTAGGCGATGGCATTCTCAACTGTGAATTCCGTTCTAAGATGAACACCATTGGTGGTGATGTTTTGGCAGGCTTAAATAAAGCGATTGATTTGGCTGAAAAAGATTTTGCTGGTTTAGTCGTTGGGAATCAAGGTGCCAACTTTTCTGTAGGTGCTAATATTGGAATGATCTTTATGATGGCTGCAGAGCAAGAATATGACGAGCTTAATATGGCGATTAAATATTTTCAAGACACCATGATGCGCATGCGTTATTCCTCCATTCCAACAGTCGCTGCTCCCCACGGAATGGCTTTAGGAGGTGGTTGTGAATTGTCTTTACACGCCGATAAAATAGTCGCTGCAGCAGAAACCTATATGGGACTTGTAGAATTTGGTGTGGGTGTGATCCCTGGCGGAGGTGGCTCAAAAGAAATGGCACTTAGAGCATCCGATACCTTCCAAAAAGGCGATGTGCAGTTAAATGTTTTACAAGAACATTTTTTAACTATTGGGATGGCAAAAGTATCAACTTCTGCTTATGAAGCATTCGACTTAAATCTTTTGCAAAAAGGAAAAGATGTGGTTGTTGTCAATAAACACAGACAGATAGCGGTTGCAAAACAACATGCTAAATTAATGGCTGAAAGTGGATACACACAACCTATCATGAGAACGGATGTAAAAGTATTGGGCAAACAAGCTTTAGGGATGTTTTTAGTAGGAACAGACTCCATGCAAGACAGTAACTACATTTCGGAACACGATATGAAAATCGCTAATAAACTGGCGTATGTCATGGCGGGGGGAGATTTATCAGAACCAACGATGGTCTCTGAACAGTATTTATTAGACATAGAAAGAGAAGCCTTTTTAAGTCTCTGTACAGAACGAAAAACATTGGAACGTATTCAGCATATGTTGACGACGGGGAAACCGCTTCGTAACTAGTACAAAGTATAGAGTACTAAGAATTAAGTATTAAAACAAGAAACTAATATAATCCAAATGAGTAGCTTACAGTTAAATCAA
>TARA_B110001469_G_scaffold126717_1_pt1 | contig 22920 bp, 19 predicted proteins | sample TARA_B110001469 | Tara Oceans TARA_B110001469 (sample SAMEA4397034) | marine metagenome | biome: Polar Biome; feature: [SRF] surface water layer (ENVO:00010504); material: water (ENVO:00002006), including particulate matter (ENVO:01000060) such as... | depth 5 m
ACTTGACCTTGATGGCATTGTATTGCTTCATTAAAGGAGTGACTTTCTTCGTTTTATTTGCCAATGGGGTTCTTGTTTTTATGCCTTACTTTTGTAACTAAGTAAGAATGCTAAAGTAATTAAATTTAGCCTTTTTATAAAACTAAGTTTATTAAGATTTAAAACACGCATGCGAAAATTAGAAAATAGCGAATTGGAACGCTTATCAGTCGAAGGGTTTAAGGCCGTTGAAAAAACGCCGCTAATTGTGATTTTGGATAACATTCGAAGTTTAAATAATATTGGAAGCGTCTTTAGAACCAGTGATGCCTTTCGAATTGAAAAAATTTATCTCTGTGGGATTACGGCAACACCCCCTCATAAAGACATTCAAAAAACAGCTTTGGGAAGTACCGAATCTGTCGAGTGGGAATATGCCGAAAGTACTGAAGCACTTGTGCATACCCTACAATCTAAAAAGGTTCAAGTGATTTCCATTGAACAAGCAGAAAACGCGACGATGCTTCATGAATTCACTCCCAAACCAAACACAACTTATGCCTTGGTTTTTGGAAACGAAGTAAAAGGCGTCTCTCAAGACGTTGTAAATCTCAGTGACGAAGTGATTGAAATTCCACAATATGGCACCAAGCATTCGCTGAATATATCGGTGAGTTGTGGGGTGGTGTTATGGGATTTGTTTAGTAAATTAGACTAGGAACAAATTTGCTCTAAAATCCAAAGGTAGTCCACACGGTTTTTGATGAAATCTCTGTTAGAAATGTCAATGATTTTTACATTAAACTCCGGATGCTTTTGTATAAATTCCAGATAACCTGAATTGATTTTATCCAAATAACTCGACTCGATGGTTTGCTCGTAGTCACGCCCTCTCAGTCTGATATTCTCTTGTAAGCGTTCGGTGTTTTGATAGAGATAAATGTATAAATCGGGCCTTGCAATGTCTTTATAAACCTGATAAAATAATTTTCTGTACAATACAAATTCATCTTCACTCAAAGTGATTTTTGAAAAAATAAGCGACTTAAATACGTCGTAATCACTGACAATAAAATCTTTAAATAAATCTAATTGCGACAAGTCATCTGATATTTGCTGGTAGCGATCGGCCAAAAAAGACATTTCTAAAGTAAAGGCGTAGCGCGTCGCATCTTCATAGAATTTTGGTAAAAAAGGATTGTCCGCAAAACGTTCCAGAATTTTTTTAGCATTAAAATCATGGGACATCATGTGTGCCAAGCTTGTTTTTCCTGCGCCTATATTTCCTTCTATGGCGATGAAATTATAGTTTGAAAAATCAAATATTTGCATTGGGTTTTTCAAATGTGATTCTGAAAGTGTCAATTGGCTTTCATCTGTACACTGATCCAACAACGTTCGAATGGATTCTTTTAAAATTGGGTGTTCAAAATCGGGAGCAATGTCCATGAGCGGCTGTAACACAAAAAGCCGTTCTTGAAGTCTGGGATGTGGCAACTCCAAACGTTCTGATTTTGAAATCAAGCTGTCATAAAACAACAGGTCCAAATCAATGGTTCGAGAGTGGTATTGACCATCTTCGTGACGAATGCGTCCTAAGCTTTGCTCAATTGCCAACAGTTTATCCAATACTTCAGAGGCATTTAACAGGGTGGAAATCTTGAGACATCCATTGATAAAATCATCCCCCTCAAATCCCAACGCTGGCGTTTGATACAACTTCGATAGTTGCTGGATACTGCCTATTTGGGTATGGATGGCATCAACAGCCGTTTGAAGGTGATTTAGTTTATCACCCTTGTTACTTCCAATCCCAATTAAAACCGTTTTTTCGTGCATCATATGAACTAGCAAAATAACTAAAAGAAAAATTAATATGAGGGGTTTGTCTAAGTATTTATTGACAATTTAACTTCCATTTAAAAAGTCAACTTAAGACACGTTTAAGCCCACAACCAGTCCTTCGTTACTTCTTACATTAAATACTGTATTGTCTTCAAAAATAAGATACTGCCCCTTGATCCCTTTGAGGACTCCCGTATACTCAGGTGTTTTGGTCAGGTTCAAACTTTTTGGTTTTTCAGGGTATTTCTGAACGGGGAATTCTAATTTAAGTGGTTTTTGATTGGCTAAAAAATAGGATTTTGATTCCTCTGGGATGTACTCCGATAAGCGTTGTCGCCAATCTTCTAAATTTTCATCGGGTGCCGTGCCTTTGAGCATTTCGCGCCAATTGGTTTTATCGCTTACATATTTTTTAAGCGCAACTTCCGTCACCCCTGCCAAATAGCGGTTGGGAACTTCTACAATTTCCAACGCTTCTTGTGCCCCTTGATCGATCCAACGTGTGGGTACTTGGGTTTTCCGAGTGACGCCTACTTTCACGTTGCTAGAGTTCGCTAAATACACAATATGCGGTTGAAGCTGAACGCGTTTTTCATACTCCAAATCGCGTTCTTCTTGATCGAGATGTGCTTTGCTGAGTTCGGGGCGCATGATCCAATCCGCCGCTTGAGGCAGTTCGAAAAAACAAGATTTACAAAATCCTTGTCTAAAAATAGGCGCTTCACTGCTGCAGTTCAAACACTGGTATTTGACAAAAGAAAGCGTCAATTTCTTGTTTAATAATTGGTTCATATTTAGAATGTCATTTTCAAGCACCAGAAAATATTGAATAGGCTTTGAAAACTCCGTTTCCATTTTAGTTAAAACTCCTTGATACAGCATTAGCAAATTTTTATTACATTTAGCATGTAAATATATACAATTATATGGCAATTCCATTAGTGAATTCTGTGGCATCATGGGTTTTAAAGAAACGATTTCATCAAATCGATTTGTTTCTAAAATATCCGCATGAAGTTCAAAATGAACTGCTTATGAATTTAGTGTCGATTTCAAAAGATACCGAGATTGGAAAAACTTACGATTTTAAATCCATTCGTAATTACCGCGACTTTTCTCAGCGCATCCCTGTTTCGACCTATGAAGATTACCAAAATTTAATAGAACGCTCCCGAAAAGGTGAAAAAAATATATTTTGGCCAAAACCCATCAAATGGTTTGCAAAATCAAGCGGAACAACCAGCGCAAAAAGCAAGTTTCTCCCTGTCAGTATCGATTCTTTAGAAGATTGTCACTATGCGGCAAGTAAGGATTTACTGTGTATGTATTTGAATAACAACGAGGGTTCTACCCTATTCAATGGGAAAAATTTACGCTTGGGAGGCAGCAAAGAACTCTATGAAGAAAACGGAACCATCTTCGGAGATTTGTCTGCAATCTTGATTCATAACATGCCTTTTTGGGCAGAGTTTAGCAGTACGCCAAGCAACAAAGTTTCCTTGATGAGTGATTGGGAATATAAAATGCAGGCGATCGTTAATGAAACAATCAATGAAAATGTGACCAGCCTTGCCGGCGTACCTTCTTGGATGTTGGTGCTGCTTAATAATGTTTTAGAAACTTCTGGCAGTAAAACAATTTTAGACGTTTGGCCGAATCTGGAAGTGTACTTTCATGGTGGTGTGAGTTTCCTGCCGTACGTCGATCAATTTAAATCCATCATTCCTTCAAATTCCGTGAAGTATTATGAGATCTATAATGCTTCCGAAGGCTTTTTTGCGATTCAAGATCGGAACCATTCAGATGAGCTTTTATTGATGTTGGATTACGGTATTTTCTATGAGTTTATTCCTATGAAAACTTATGGAAGTCCAACCGAAAAAGTAATCCCTTTGTCGGAAGTTGAAGTGGGAGAAAATTATGCCATTATTGTGACGACCAATGCCGGACTGTGGCGTTATAAAATTGGGGACACGGTGACGTTTACTTCTGTAGCGCCCTATCGGATTAAAGTGACTGGTAGAACCAAGCATTTTATAAATGTGTTTGGCGAAGAATTAATCATTGAAAATACAGATAAGGCGATAAAAATAGCCACGCAAAAAACCAAAACAGAAATTGTCGATTACACGGCTGCACCCATATTTATGGAAGGTAAATCTAAAGGGGCGCATGAATGGATAATCGAGTTTAAAACTCCGCCAAAGGACCTCGCCTATTTTGTAGAACTTTTAGATAATTCTCTGAAATCCTTGAATTCTGATTACGAAGCCAAGCGCTTTAACAATATAACCTTAAATATGCCAAAAGTTCATATGGCACAAGAAGGATTGTTCTATAAATGGATGAAACGAAATAACAAATTAGGCGGTCAACACAAAGTGCCACGCCTGTCCAATTCGCGTCAATTTTTAGAGGAGCTCTTAGAAATGAATTAAGACACTGCTTTCAAACGTTTTATTTGGGTACGTGACAAGTGTTTTTTAACATAGGCTTCATTCACTACCAAGGCCGTTTCGTCACTGCTTGGCATTACAAACATGGCGTCGGTTAAAATTTCTTCACACAAAGAACGTAATCCACGCGCACCGAGCTTGTATTCAATGGCTTTCTTGACAATAAAATCTAAGGCATCGTCTTCAAAAGACAAGGCAATTTCATCCATTTCAAAAAGCTTTTTATATTGCTTTACAAGGGCGTTTTTGGGTTCTGTTAAAATCGCTCTTAAGGTTTCCTCGTCTAAAGGGTTCATGTATGTCAACACCGGCAAACGCCCAATAATTTCTGGGATCAATCCAAAATCTTTTAAATCTTTTGGGATGATGTATTGCAATAAATTTTCAGTGTCAATTTGTTCTTCATCATGCGAAGCCTTGTAGCCAATGGCAGACATATTGAGGCGTTTTGAGATATGACGATCGACGCCATCAAACGCACCTCCAGCGATGAATAAAATATTTTCTGTATTGACTTCTATGAATTTTTGATCTGGGTGTTTACGACCGCCTTTTGGTGGAACATTCACAACCGTTCCTTCTAATAATTTTAAAAGGGCTTGTTGTACGCCTTCTCCAGACACATCACGTGTGATGGAAGGGTTGTCGCTTTTACGGGCAATTTTATCAATTTCATCGATAAAAACAATGCCACGTTCGGCTTTTTCTTGATCGTAATCTGCCGCTTGCAGTAAACGTGTAAGCATGCTTTCTACATCTTCACCCACATAACCTGCTTCGGTAAGTACTGTCGCATCGACGATGGCTAAAGGCACGTTGAGCATTTTTGCAATGGTTTTGGCCATCAGAGTTTTTCCGGTCCCTGTTTGCCCTACCATAATAATATTACTTTTTTGGATTTCGATATCGTCCTCCGTAGGCGGTTGCAACAAACGTTTGTAGTGGTTATACACTGCTACAGACATAACTTTTTTGGTTTGCTCTTGCCCAATAATATAAGAATCCAAAAAGGCTTTGATTTCTTGGGGTTTTTTGAGCATGACATCCGAAGTGAGTCCGCTGCCTTTGTCTTGCTTTGCTTCTTCAAGAACAATGCCATTGGCTTGCTCTATACAGCGGTCGCAAATGTGCGCATCAATTCCTGCAATGAGTAAATTGGTGTCGGCTTTTTTCTTGCCACAAAATGAACAGTCTAATTCTTCTTTTGCCATAACTCCTTAGGGGTGTTTTTAACTTCGCGTTAATATTTCGTCAATCATACCGTATTCTAAAGCCTTATCAGATTTCATCCAATAATCACGGTCACTATCTTTGTACACTTTGTCGTATTCTTGACCAGAGTGTTTGCTGATGATTTTATAAAGTTCTTCTTTTAAAATTAAAATTTCACGGGCTGTAATTTCGATATCACTGGCCTGTCCTTGCGCACCGCCTAGTGGTTGGTGAATCATCACTCTTGAATGTGTCAATCCACTACGTTTTCCTTTGGCTCCTGCACATAATAATACAGCTCCCATAGAGGCTGCCATTCCTGTACAAATCGTGGCAACGTCTGGTTTGATCAATTGCATTGTATCGTAAATTCCAAGTCCTGCATACACACTTCCTCCTGGTGAGTTGATGTATATTTGGATGTCTTTGGTGGCATCTGTACTTTCTAAAAACAACAGTTGTGCTTGAATAATATTGGCAACTTGATCGTTGATCGCTGTTCCCATAAATATAATACGATCCATCATCAATCTTGAAAACACATCAAAAACAGCAACATTCATTTGACGTTCTTCAATAATGTTTGGCGTCAAACCCATAGGTGTCATACTGCTTACTATTTTATCATAATAAGTGCTGCTAATACCATGATCTGAGATCGCGTATTTTTTGAATTCATTTCCGTAATCCATAATGCTTTTTTTAGGTTTTTTAAATGTAAATATAAAACTATTTATAATTTGCTTTAAAGGTATAAAAAAACACTTCCTAAAAAGTGTTTTTTACTTTATTATTTATAAAAATTACTTCCCGTAAACTTCTTTAACGAAGGCTTCGTAAGCTAATTTTTTGTCTTTAAAATTAGCGTTTTCTTTATAAAAATCTAATAATTTTTGACTTGTCAGTTGCTCAGAAATACGCTTCACTTCTTCTTGGTTTGAAAGTACACGTGCAACGATATCTTCAATTTCTTTTTCGGTTGGGTTCATTTGTCCGTACTGCGCCATTTGCCCTTTTATCATCTCAGAAGTGTAGGCTTTTAAATCCTCAAAATTAACCTGAAGATTGTTTTCTACAATAAGCTTGCTTTCAATTAATTGGTAGCGCATGCTTTTTTCTGACTTCTCAAATTCCTCTTTGGCTTGGGCCTCGTCTAATTCCGTTTCGCCAGCCGTTTGGATCCATTTCTGAAGAAATTTCACTGGTAAATCAAATTTTGTATTTTCTACAAGATGTTCAGTTACATCGTTCAAGAACTTTTGATCTGCTTGTTGTACAAATTGTTTTTCAGCATCTTCTGTGATTTTAGCTCTCAATTCTGTTACTGAATTCACAGCGCCTGGGCCAAATAATTTATCAAACAATTCTTGATCTAAATCTGCTAATTCTCTTGTGTTCACTTCACTAATTGTAAAGGTCACTTGCACCTCAAGTCCATGAGCCGTATCGTGATCTACTTTTAAGTAGGTCATCAAATCGTGTGAATCATTAAACAATTCTTTGGTGTCTAAGGTCAACACATCGCCAACATTAGCTCCTGAAAAAGCTTTTACATTTGATTTTCCTTTTAATTTATCTAAGGTCAAAGTTGCGGTTGCTTCAATCCCTTCTGCATCATTAAAAAATACTCCGGTCACTTCATCTTCATCGCCAACCACTGTTTTAGCGGCTAGTTTTCCGTATTGTTTTTGAATGTTGATCAATTGATCGTCAATCATTTTTTTATCGGCAGTAATCGTATATTTAGTAAGTGCTTTTTTGGCTTTTAATTTGATTTCAAATGTTGGACTTAATCCGATTTCAAATTCAAATGAAAAATCATCGCCTTCCCAATCCAAATCGTCTTTGGCTATTGGCAATGGATTTCCTAAAACATCTAGTTTTTCATCTGTCAGGTATTTCCCTAAAGCTTCTTGAAGTGTTTTATTGACTTCGTCAGCCAACACAGATTTCCCATATTGCTTTTTAACAAGACCCATAGGGACTTGTCCTTTTCTAAAGCCAGGAATGTTCGCTGTTTTGCGGTAATTTGTTAAAATTTTCTCTACGTTTTCAGAATAATCTGCTTTGGTAATATCAATCTTAACCACGGCATTTAACGTGTCAATATTTTCTCTTGTAATATTCATTGTGATGAAATAAAAATTGGGTGGCAAAAATACAATATTTTTAATGCCTTACAAACATTTTTAAGCTTATGTGAATCAAGTGATAAACGCACAAACACGATCGAAGAATTCCACTGGGTTTTCGGCATGCAGCCAATGCCCTGCATTTGAGATCGTTTTGAGGCTGGCACTCGGGAATTGAATTTTTATAAGTGCTTCGTCTGGAGTGGAAATATACTCTGATTTGTCGCCTCTTAAAAACAGGGTGTCTTTTTGGAAAACCAATGTTGGCGGCAGGGCTTCTCCCACCTCAGAAACCTGGGCTTTAAGCACCTCTAAATTGATCCGAAGTCCTAAAACATCTGGAGAAATTCTGTATGCATTTTTCAATAAAAATTGGCGTGTTCCAACATCTTGAACGTATTTAGACAGTTGGGTTTCCGCTTCTTTTCTGGAAGTGATTTCTTTAAAATTCAGGGAGGTTAATCCTTCTAAAATAGCATCGTGATGTACTGGGTAAAATCGTGGAGAGATGTCGGCTACAATTAGTTTTGAAACAATTTCCGGATAGAGTGCCGCAAAAAGCATGGCTGTTTTTCCGCCCATAGAATGCCCTAAAAGGACGATTTCTTTTAAGTTGTGTTGACTGCAATAGGACTTTAAATCTGCTGCTAACACATCATAGTTAAATTCTGAATCGTGAAAACTTCGTCCGTGGTTTCGTTGATCGACGAGGTGAACTTGAAAGCCTAACCCTGAAAACTGTTTTGCGAGGGTTTTCCAATTATCGCCCATCCCCAAAAATCCGTGGAGAATTACAAATGGCTTACCCTCTCCTATAATATTGGAATGTAAGTGCATTATTTTAATTTATTCAAATACATATTAATCACATTGTCAATCCCTAAATACAAACTCTCTGAAATGAGAGCATGCCCAATAGAAACCTCTAACAATCCTGGGGAATTTTCTTTAAAGAATTGAATGTTATCAAGTGACAAATCGTGTCCTGCATTCAAACCTAAGTCCAATTGTAAAGCACGTTCTGCACATTCAGTGTAAGGAATCATTGCGTCTTTATTACCAAGAGAAAATTGATGCGCAAATGCTTCGGTGTACAGCTCAATACGGTCTGCTCCTATTGCCTTCGCCCCTTCCACTTGTTTGAGGGTTGGGTCTAAAAATACGGAGGTTCGGATGTCGTTTTGTTTAAATTCTTGAATGATTTCGGTTAGAAATCCTTTATGTTTAAGGGTGTCCCACCCTGCATTGGACGTAATTGCATTTTCAGCATCGGGCACCAAAGTGACTTGCGTGGGCTTGATTTTAAGCACCATGTCTATAAATTCTGGAATGGGATTTCCTTCAATATTATATTCGGTATAAACGACTGATTTTAAATCGTAAGCATCTTGATAACGGATGTGACGTTGATCTGGACGCGGGTGAATTGTGACCCCTTGGGCTCCAAATTCTTGGACGTCTTTGGCAAATTGGACGACGTTCGGAGTATTGCCGCCCCTAGAGTTTCGTAGAGTGGCAATTTTATTGATATTAACGCTTAATTTGGTCATTAAAAATTGAATTTGAAACAAAAATACAAAGTACTTAACGCTTAAAGTATATTATTTTTGATTAATTTGCAACTGATTAAAATGAACCCATGCCTTTAAATCAATTTATAATAAACGATCTCAGTCCTTCAAGTCCTAAAACACTTGTAGAGGAGTTACAGACTGTTTTTAAACAGTTAACTTATTCGCATATTCCTATTTTGAAAGATCAAGTTTATTTGGGTTGCTTGTCTGAAACAGATGTGTATTGCTTTGAATCCCATCAAACCGTTTCTGAAGTACTCTATGCTGTGGAAGGGTTTTTTGTAAGAGATTCCTCCTTATGGCTCGATGTTTTGGAAGCATTTGCACAAAACAACTGTAACATTATGCCTGTTTTGGATGCTGAAAATAAGTATATAGGTTATTATCAATTGAGCGATATTATTTCATTGTTTAATAAAACGCCATTTTTTTCGGAGCCGGGCGGAATTATTGTGATTGAAAAAGGTCAAAATGATTTTTCATTTAGTGAAATCAGTCAAATTGTAGAGTCCAATAATGCAAAATTATTAGGTGCTTTTACCTCTAAAAACGAAAATGATTTGACTCAAATTACGCTTAAAATTGGAGATTCTGGCTTAAGCACCATTTTACAAGCATTTAGACGCTACGGATATACAATCATTTCGGGACACGAAGACGATACTTTTTTACGAACGCTTAAAGATCGATCGGCGTATTTAGATACCTATTTAAACCTTTAAGTGAAAAAATCAACTCAAATGAAAATAGCTGTTTACGGCCCCCTTTATAACGAGCGCTCAAAAAGCACAATTCAAACACTCATAACGTATTTAAAAAAACGGGATGCCAAAGTGGTTTTTGAAAAAAACTTTCACGCGTCCATTCTGTCGGATTCTGATATTGATTTAAGTTCTTACTTGTTTGATACTTTTAAAACTTTAGACGCTTCCTTTGATTTACTAATCAGCATTGGTGGCGATGGAACCATCTTAAGAGCCATTACGTTTGTAAAAGATTTAACGATTCCGATTGTAGGAATCAATACGGGACGCTTAGGGTTTTTGGCAACCATTCCTATGAACACCATTCAAAAAGCGATGGATGAAATTTTTGAAGGAAATTACAGAATTTCCAAACGGAGTTTACTGACCATTGCTGTGGATACTAAAGACACTGCTTTTGATTTGGACTTCGCATTGAATGAAATTGCTGTAAGCCGAAAAAATACGACGTCTATGATTTCTGTTGAAACATGGTTAGACGACGAATATTTAACCTCTTATTGGGCGGATGGCCTGATCGTTTCTACGCCTACGGGCTCTACAGGTTACTCCTTAAGTTGTGGCGGACCCGTTATTATACCAGAATCTGATAGCTTGGTATTAACCCCCATCGCACCTCACAATCTTAATGCACGTCCGTTAGTGATTTCGAGTGATAAGGTTATAAAACTAAAAGTGAGTGGTCGTGAAGAGCAGCACCTTGTTTCGTTAGACTCAAGAATCAATACCTTAGAAAACAATACGACCATCACCATTCAAAAAGCACCTTTTTCTATTCACATGATTGAACTCAAAGAGGATGGGTTTTTAGAAACCCTTCGAAAAAAGCTATTATGGGGTGCCGATCCACGGAATTAAGCAATATATCTTTAGAAATCAAGTTTAGTGATTAGCGAGAAAACAAATTACTTGTTCCATCTCTAAATTATTATATTTGCGATCTTAAAATTTCAATGAAAAACAAATTAATCCTTATAGGTCTTCTTTTTATTTCGAGTTTGAGTTTTTCTCAAATCTACGAAATAGGTGGATTTGTGGGTGGGAGTAATTTCATTGGAGATGTGGGGTCAACTCAATTTGTGAATCCAAATAAAGTTGCTTTTGGCGGCCTCTTTAAATGGAACCGAAGTCCCAGACATTCCTTGAGAGCGAGTTTGACCTATAGCACGCTATCCGCTGACGATGCATTATCGAGTGATCCTCGAAGAAAACTCCGCGCGAACAGTTTTAATGCAGATATTTTAGAGGCTTCAGTTGGGTTGGAATTTAATTTTTTGGATTTTGATTTACATACGGCAACGCCGATGTCCACTCCTTATATTTATACGGGAATCAGCATGGCCAATCATCCAAATTTTTATTTCACAAACACCGATTTAGTCTCAGAAAAAACTAGAAGCAATGCCTATGGAATCCCGATTACGCTGGGTTTCAAGACAACGTTGACACGGCATATGATCCTTGCTTTTGAGGTTGGTGCACGTTATACATTTTCTGATGAGCTAGATGGAAGCGAACCTGACACGGAAGAATTAAAAAAAATTGTACGTTTTGGCAATTTTAATAATAACGATTGGTATGTATTTAGCGGTTTTACATTAACTTACACGTTTGGTAGAAAACCTTGTTATTGTAATTTTTAATATGAGTCTAAAATCTGAAATCCATACTGAAAACCTTCCGAAGCACATTGCCATTATTATGGATGGAAATGGACGTTGGGCAAAAGAAAAAGGTTTTCTTAGAGTCTTTGGGCATGAAAACGGGACAAAGTCCGTCAAAACCACCGTTGAAAGCTGTGCCAAACTCGGCATAGAGAATTTAACGCTTTATGCTTTCTCTACAGAAAACTGGAATCGCCCTAAATTAGAAGTCAAAATATTGATGCAGCTTTTAATTTCTTCTTTAAAGAAAGAAATGAATACGCTACAAAAAAATAGCATTCGATTGAATGCCATAGGCAACCTTGAGCACCTACCAGCACGGGTTCGAAAAGAATTATTGCATGTCATTGATGAAACTAAAGAGAACACTCGGATGACTTTAACGCTTGCTTTAAGCTATGGTTCTAGGGATGAACTGGTAAATGCGACGAAACAAATATGTGATAAAGTTAAAAATAATATAATTTCAGTAGAAAATATTGATGAAACGCTAATTAATCAGCATCTTTACACCCAGAATTTGCCAGATGTGGATTTATTAATCCGTACGAGCGGCGAAAAGCGTATCAGTAATTTCCTTTTATGGCAGATTGCTTATGCAGAATTATATTTTACTGATGTATATTGGCCTGATTTTAAGAATGAGAATTTGTATGAAGCCATTATAAATTATCAAAAAAGAGAAAGACGATTTGGAAAAACAAGTGAACAGCTTCATTAATGAAGCTTTTAGATACAGAAATACAATACTTTGCTTTGGCTTACTTTTAAGCAGTTTTGTAATATTCTCCCAGGAAACAAAACCGACATTAACGACATTTACCATTGCTGATATAACCGTCAGTGGCGAAACGTCTTATGGTTCTGAAACCATCCTTACCTATTCTGGATTGAAAAAAGGAGAATCTGTGATTATCCCCGGAGGCGTCAAAATAAGTGCTGCCATCAAAAAATTATGGGATTCTAACTTATTCAGTAGTATTGAAGTGTTTGCTACTAAAACCGAAGGAAGTAATGTGTACTTAGAGGTTGCATTAAATGATTTACCCGAACTGAAAGACGTTAAAATTGTGGGTGTCAAAAAAGGAAAAATAAAAGAGATCATTAAAGAAAACAACCTTACTTCAGGGGTTAAGGTGACCGAGAATTTAATCACTACTACCAAAAATTATCTTGAAAATAAGTACCGAAAACTTGGGTTTTTAAATGCAAAAACAACCGTTACAACATCTAAGGTTGTGGATTCTGTTAAAAAGTCTAGAGTTGATATGCTTGTGCGAATTGATAGAGGTCAAAAAATAAAAGTTAAAAGCATTACTTTTGATGGTGCTGGAAAACTTAGTGCTAAAAAACTTCGTAAAGCAATGAAAAATACGAAGCAAAAAAACATATTTCATGTGTTAAAGCGCTCTAAATATATTGAAGCCGATTACAAAGAAGATTTACAAAGTGTCGTTGATAAATATAAAGAAAAAGGATACAGAGATGCGCGCGTTGTTTCGGATACGCTCACCACAAACGACAACAACACAATCAGTTTAAATATTGGCGTAGAAGAAGGTGAAAAGTACTATTATGGATCTATTAATTTCTTAGGAAATTCGATCTATTCTGATGAGCAACTGAACCAAGTTTTAAAAATTAAAAGAGGAGATACCTATAACGGCATCGAGTTAGAAAAAAGAATCGCAGATAATTCTGACCCTGATGCTTTTGATTTAACAAATTTATATCAAAATAATGGGTATTTGTTTTCTACAATTACACCTGTTGAAGTAAGTACTGATGGGAACATCATTGATATGGAAATTCGTGTTACGGAAGGAAAACCAGCATATTTCAAAAATATCAGTGTTTCTGGAAATGATAAAACAAATGATGCAGTTATCTATAGAGAATTACGAACGCGACCGGGTCAATTATATAGTAAGAGTAATATTGTAAGAACCATTCGTGAACTTGGACAGCTAGGCTATTTTGATGCACAGCAAATTTCTCCAGATTTAAAAAATGTAAACCCTACTGATGGAACTTTAGATGTTGAATATACTGTTGTTGAAAAAGGCGCAAGCCAGATTGAATTACAAGGAGGTTATGGTGGTGGAGGATTCATCGGAACCTTGGGTCTTTCGTTTAATAACTTTGCTATCAAAGATATTTTTAATAAAAAAGCATATCGCCCCTTTCCAATGGGTGATGGACAGAGCTTAGCATTGCGTTTACAAGCCAGTAGATTTTATCAGACTTATAGCTTGTCATTTACAGAACCATGGTTAGGCGGTAAAAAGCCGGTGCAATTTTCTTCATCGCTTTCTCAAACAAAACAATTTTTATACAATCCTGCGACTCGAAATGCAGATAGAGATAGAAGCTTTAACATTACAGGAATTACATTTGGAATTGCTAAAAAACTATCGGTGCCTGATGATTACTTTGTATTGTCGCAAGCGGTAAGTTTCCAGTACTATGATCTGAACAATTACAACACGGGGCTATTTACATTCGGAAATGGAAATTCTAATAACTTAGCTTATACGGTTGGATTAAGTCGAAACAACACGTTTAATGACCCAATCTATCCGGAAGGGGGTTCTAGCTTTAGTTTAACTGCAAAACTAAGCTTCCCGTATTCCGCAATCAATAATGTAGATTACGCGGCTTTGAAAAGAGAAAGAGAAGCTCAAAATGATCTCATCCAACAATATGCAACGACGAATCTGCCTGAGGCTCCTGGAATCGTAAATACAGCCTCTACACGAATTGGTGAAATTGATCAAGAACGTTACAAGTGGTTAGAGTTTTATAAAATTAAATTTAAGGGTGAATGGTACACAAAACTTGCTGGAAAGTTAATTTTAAAACCAACATTTGAATTCGGATTTCTAGGAGCCTACAACAACGACAGAGGTGTCATTCCTTTTGAACGTTTTTTTCTTGGAGGAGATGGTTTAGGAACGTATAGTCTGGATGGTCGGGAAGCCATTGCATTAAGAGGGTATCCAAATCAATCGCTCTCAAGTCAAGACGGTGGGTCAATTTATAATAAATTTTCTTTAGAGTTGAGACATCCTATTACGCTCGCACAACAAACAAAAATATATGCACTTGCCTTTTTAGAAGGTGGTGCTTCTTATAATAATTTTGATGATTTCGATCCATTCGCAGTCAAACGATCTGCAGGGATTGGTTTACGTTTATTCATGCCTGCTTTTGGTTTGTTAGGAATTGATTTTGGGCATGGGTTTGATCCATTACCAGGTGAAACGATTAAAAGTGGATGGCAAACCCACTTTATTATAGGACAACAATTTTAATATTTGGCACGGTAATTTCTATAGACGAACAGAATGAATGGAGTTGAATTGAAATATTTTAAAATTTATTTCGTTAATTTGAAGAACATAGATCAGAACCCAATTCCAATAATTTGAAACCATTGTAAGATGAATTTGTTAACTTTTAAAATCTTAAAACTGACCACTTTTAAAAAAGCAAGTATTTTGTTTTTATTATGCCTCATGGGCACGTCTATATATGCACAAAAAAGAAGTGTGCGCATCGGATACATAGACACCGAGTATATTCTTGAAAATGTCACCGAATATTCTAATGCCAATGCACAATTGGATTCTAAAATCCAGCAATGGAAAGGCGAAATCGAAAAACGTTTGACAGAATTAGAGGATCAAAAAAAACAACTAAATAACGAGCGTATTCTTTTGACCAACGAACTCATTTCTGAGCGTGAAGAAGATTTGCAAATTATTGAAAACGAAATCATTGACTACCAACAAAAACGTTTTGGTCCAAATGGTGATTTGATGATTCAAAAACAACAACTCATACAACCGATTCAAGATCAAATTTTTGCAGCGGTTCAAGAAATTGCAGCATCCAAAAAATACGATTTTATATTTGATAAATCTGCCGATGTTGTGATGCTCTATTCAGCAGACCGTTATGACATTAGTGAACAGGTGTTGCGTACCATCAACAGATCGTCTAAGAGAACGCAAGTGGATTCTAGAAAAGAGCGTAAGGAAGCCGAAGAAGAGGAAACGATCGTGGAAGTGGACGACACTAAAGATGACCGTCAAAGATTATTAGACGAAAGAAAAGCTGAACGCGAAGCATTGTTAGAAGAAAAACGACAAAAGAAATTGGACGCTCGTGAAGCAAGAAGAAAAGAGGTGCAAGCTAAAAAGCAAAAAGCACTAGACAAACGTGCCGAATCAAAATCTGGCAAAACATCTACGAGTACTGAACCCGCTAAAGAAGTTAAAGTCGATACTGAAAAATCTTTAACGACTGAAAGTACCGAAAAAGTAGATCCGAGAGAAGCGCGTAAAAAAGAACTTGCAGCGAAAAAACAAAAAGCACTAGAAAAACGTACCGAAACAAAAGCAGCGAAAATTTCAACAATTGAAAGCGCTGAAAAAGTGGATCCAAGAGAAGCACGTAAAAAAGAACTTGCAGCTAAAAAACAAAAGGCATTAGAAAAACGTGCCAACGCAAAAACCGAAAAAACAACTCCCAAAACAACAGCAGCGAAAGCTTCGGAAGTTCTCAATGATAGAGAAGCACGTAAAAAAGCATTGCAAGAAAAGAAGAAACAAGCATTGGCTGAGCGTAAAGCCCGACTTGAAGCTCAAAAGAAGAAAAGAGATAGTATTAGAAACAATAAATAAATTTAAATAATAAACACAATTACAATGAAACACTTAAAATCACTTCTATTAGCAACTACACTTTTTGTTGCAACAAGTTTTACAGCACAAGCTCAAACTAAAGTTGCGCACATTAACACACAAGAATTGGTAGAAGCAATGCCAGAAATGCAAAGTGCAAAAGCAGAATTAGAAAAGTTGGCTAAAACCTATGAAACAGATATTCAGGCAATGGCCACTGAATTACAAAATAAAATAAAGCAATACGATGGTGAGTCTTCAACTAAAACTGATGAAGAGAATGGAAAACGTTTACAAGAAGTTCAAGGAATGGAACAAAGTATTCGTCAATACCAAACACAAGCACAACAAGACTTACAGAAAAAAGAATTTGACCTCTTAAAGCCAATCACTGAGAAAGCAAAAAATGCGATTCTTAAAGTTGGAAAAGCAAAAGGATTCGATTATGTACTTGATGCTTCTCAAGGACAAGGCATTATCTTTGCTGGTGGTACTGACTTATTAGTAGACGTAAAAACTGAATTAGGGTTTTAATAAAACACCTCTCAAATAATTTATAAAAAGCTGCCTCTATTAGAGCAGCTTTTTTATTTTTGTAATGTATGAGTTCAAAACCCATTGGTATATTTGATTCTGGCGTCGGAGGCCTTTCTATTTGGAGTGAAATCCATCAATTGCTTCCTATGGAATCTACTGTATACCTTTCGGATTCAAAACATGCCCCCTACGGTCCTAAAGGAAAAGAGACCATCATTAATCTTTCTATTAAAAATACAGAGTGGCTCATCAATCAGGGCTGTAAGCTGATTGTTGTGGCTTGCAATACGGCCACAACCAATGCCATTGATACATTAAGAAAAAACTACCCCATTCCTTTTATTGGCATTGAACCGGCTATCAAACCCGCTGCGCTTCAATCGAAATCTAAAGCAATAGGAATTTTAGCAACGAAAGGCACGCTTAGCAGTCAATTGTTTCACGAAACCTCGCAACTGTACTCTAGTGATTTATTAGTGGTTGAACAAGTCGGGAACGGCATTGTGGAGCTTATTGAAAATGGCGCGTTGTATTCTGATGAGATGAAACACCTGCTTCAAAGCTACCTTCAACCGATGCTTGATGCTGAAATAGATTGTTTGGTTTTAGGATGCACACATTATCATTTTTTGACTCCTATTTTAAAACAATTATTGCCTAAGCATGTCAAAATTATTGACTCAGGAAAAGCGGTTGCTAAACAAACAAAGGCCGTCTTAGAAAGTAATGTTTTGTTGAATACTGAAGCTTCTGTGGAACGGAATCGTTTTTATACCAATGGTGAAGAAAAGGTGATTGCTTCACTCCTCAAATCAGAAACGGCTTCTATTAAAAAACTAGCGTTTTAACTTTAATTTACACTCGGGCAATTACAGTCATATTTTTCTTTCTTACACCCAAAGTTAAAGCCTAAAGTAACTTGATGGTAGCCGCCGTTATTAAAAACCACTGAATTTGCTTGATATGAGTACGTATATGCAAATACAAAGTTATTATACTCTCCCCCTACGATTGGTGTGAAATATTGAAGTTTTTGACTACTTACTCCTGAATCAGTGGTGAATTCAGCACCATCAAAACTTCTTCTGTATGAGATTCCAGCAAATAGTTTTCCAAAATCTAACTCTTTATAGGATTTGAAATTAACGTCAATAAACGATTCTTTGGTAGCATCTTTATAGGCATACATCAAAGAAGGCTCAAAGCTCCATTCACTCCCAAATTTAGAAAACACATTCCCTGCAGATAGTAAGTAGGTTCTAAGATTGTCATAGCTTATCCCTTGTTCATTGATATTAATTCCTTCATTTGCTAAAACATTTTTAACGGTTGCGTGCGCATAAAAATTAATGAAATGGTAAGAAAACCCAAAATCAATATTAAAGTCTGACGCACTTTGCTCAATCCCTGCAATAATTGGATCAAACTCTAAAAAAGCCGTTTCGTCTAACTTGTATTGAATCAATCCAGCACTCAAACCAAATGATAACATATTTAAATCAATCGTGTTTCTTGAAAATAAAAGGTGATGCGCATAGGTCAAATAAGCCCCTGATTGTGAGTGATACCCGTTTTTATCATTAAAAAAAATGGCACCAACACCTGAAGAAGATTCTCCAATACGTCCATTTATACTCATGGTCTGTAAACTTGGAGCATCTTCATCTCCGAACCATTGTTGACGGCCTGTAAGTCGAACTTTATTACAATTGGAAACACCTGCCATTGAAGGATGAAGTAAATAATAATTATCCGTTAAATAATCGGAATATATTGGCAATCCTTCCTGCGCGCTTATAGACTGAGTGAGCATTCCTATAATGGCAATAAACACAAGTTTCTTAAATACTGTCATAAATATCATCTTTTGAGCGTAAAATTCGCTCTTAATTGGTTAATTTTTCCTGTTACGGGCTCATTGTAATCTAATACAAACCAATAATCGCTGGACGGGAGTCGTTCTCCATTAAAAGTCCCATCCCAACCCTTACCTGTTGGACTGAGTTGTTTTAACAATTTGCCGTAACGGTCAAATATATAAATTTTTGAGCTAGATTTCACTGTCATTCCTACGATATTCCATGTGTCGTGATATCCATCGCCGTTTGGTGTGAAAAATTTTGGGTATCCAATGACTATTTTCTGCTGGGTGATTTCATTACAGTTCAAGAGATCACGCACATAAATGGTGTGTTCTCCTATCAAAACATTTTCAAAGAGGGTCTCCCGCTGCCAGGGTCCAAAATCTACGCGGTAGTCATAAACGCCTGTTCCTACAACGGTGACTTCTAGTGTATTATTGTCTGAAAATATCTGTGATTTTATTGCAACTTCTATGCTTTCGGGTGGATAGGAGCTGACAACTTCGGTGCTGGCTGGTATGCGACAGCCAGAGGCGCGATTGGTTGCGAGTACGGTGTAGGTGCCTTCTGAACTTGGGGAGAAGGTAGCACTAGTGGCACCGGGTATTATAAAATTATTGGGGTCAAAATCAACTTCTTCTATGCTTCCCTTGTACCATTGAAAACTGTAAATGGCAGGGCTTAGTTGGGTGTCGATTGGGGGAATGGGTAAAAAGGGCTGAGTGACGGGATTGATCACCTGATCGTTTTTGTTTAAACAGATCATATAACGGTCTAAGATGCCTATTTCGGGGACGGGATTGACGATGATGGTTAAGGGAATGATTGTAAAGCAGGGATTTAGTTTTTGTTTGACCCGGACATATATTTCCTGTGTGAAGATGTTTGTGTTTTCAAAGTTTGTGGGGTCTGGAATGTTGTTTGTGTTGCCAGATTGTGCATCCATTTGGTCTTCATAGTAGCTGATTTCAAAGTCTGCAGGGTTTTAGCCGTTTAAAATTTCGGTTTCTCTTAGTGTGAGATCAAAGTAGTCAAAGCCGTTGTTGTCTATTTCACATTCTTCTAGGGGGGTTGGGGTGGTGTTTACATTGGCGTATAAAACGGTGGTTAACTCTAGGGAAATCGTTTTTGTACATTGGTTGGCGCCTGTGGCGAGTACAAGGATTGTTTTTGTGAAGGTGGTGTTTGTATAGGTGGTTGGATTGGGGATGGGGTTGTTGGTGTCTAAGTCTTGTTGGGTCTCAAAGTAGGTTAAAACGATGGTGGGGTCGTTGTTTGTGATTTGGGTTTCTCGAAGTGTTAAATCGTATAGTGTTGTTACTTGGTCGTTGCATTCTATAATTGGGTCGGGAGTGAACAGAACGGGGTTTAAATTTACTTGTAGTTGAAAGCTGATATCTGTTCGGACGCATTCACGGACATCTAGGTTCATGTTGTTGTCTGGATCAAATTGTGCCCGTACATAAATGGTTTGGGGGTTGGAGGTGTTTGGGTAGGTGGTTGGATTTGGAATGGGAATGTTGTTTATGGCGTGTTGTTCGCTTAGGTGGTAGCTGATTAAAATTGGGATGGCTTGGCCTGCTATGAGTTCGGTGTCTTTGGTGGTTAAGTCAAAGGTGGTTTGAGTGGTGTCGCTACATAAAATATAGTCTGTAACGGTGTTGCTTTCAGGGAGGGGGTCAACGTTGAGAGTGATGTGGTGCGCGAGTCCCAAACAGGCATTGACATCGTTGCTGTCGACACGGGCATAGATGTTTTGGGTGGTGGGACTGGCGGTGTTTCTGTGTTTGGTGATGTCTGGGATGGGATTGGTCTCGGCTAGGGCATCGACTTCTGTGGTGTAGTAGGAAACAGTGAGGTTCTGATTGGTGGGGAGTTGGGAAAGGACTTGAGCGGTGGCATCTGTAAAATCAAATGCGGCAACGCCATTGGAGTTGTTGTTATCGACCTCGGTGTCATCACAAACAAAGTATTCTAGTTGAAATGTGGAGGGTATAAGAGTCGCGCCTACGACTAAATTGACCTTTGATACTCTAAAACAGCCGTGGGTTGTTTCTGCTCGTGAATAGACAATACTGGTGACTGGCGTGGGGTTGGTGTAAATGGTGGGGGTGGTTATTTGATCTGCTAGAAGACCCATTTCTGCCTTGGATGCACTAAGGTAGTAGGTGAAGGTTTCATTTGTATAGTCACTGGATATGAGTTGATTGGCTTGGGTTAGGTTAAAGTCGGAAATACCATCGGTGTCGGTGTCGCATTGTTTGAGGGTGACTTCTGCATTGACTACAGGACGTGGGTTGACGATGAGTTGAAAGGGGGTGGTGGCAAAACAGTCAACATTTAATTTGTTTTCGAGTCGTGCGAAAATAACCTGAGGAGTGGTGGTGTTTTGAATGGGGGTGGTGATCTGGGTGCCGTCCACACCTGCATCGGCAGCAACCTGATCGTAATAGAATTTAACGGTATAGTCCGAGGTCAGTTGTGATCCTAAAACTTCTGGTGTCTTAGTGCTTAAATCAAATTCAACTATTCCGTTGGTGTCATCGCCATCGACTGCATCATCGCAAAGACTGATGTCATTGGGGGTGTTGGCTATGGGCAGTGATCTCACTTCGATATCAAAACTAATGACTTCGTAACAGCTTTGTGTTAAGTCTGCAATACGCATCCAAATAGTTTCGGTGACTAAAGTGTTTTGGTACGGAAGTGGTAGTGGACTGATATTGCCTTCAGCATCGGCCTGATTTGAATGGTAGCTGATTGGAAAGTTTGTAGCGGTTTGAGTTCCTAATACGAAGGATGCATTGGATGAAAAATCAAATACTTCCACACCATTGCCATCTGTATCACATATTAAAATAGCCAACGGAGGGGTGGTGATTTTCGGTAGAAGATTTACTATTAACTGAAAACTGGTGGTGCCAAAACAATCGACATTTAATTTATTTTCAAGTCTTGCGAAAATTAGCTGAGGGTTGCTGGTGTTTTGAATGGGGGTGGTGATCTCGGTGCCATCCACAGCTGCATCGGCAGCAGCCTGATCGTAATAAAATTTAACGGTATATTCAGAGGCTAATTGAGATCCTAAAACCTCAGGTGTCTTAGTGCTTAAATCAAAGGTTGCAAATCCGTTGGTGTCGTCGCCATCGACTGCATCGTCGCAAAGACTGAAATCATTCAAAGAGGAAATTGAAGGTTCTGAAAAAATATTAAGCGCAAACGAAACGATTTCATAACACCCTGAAGTCAAATATTCAAACCGACCATAAATAATTTGGCCGTGTACTCCTGAGAAAGCTGCTGCATCCGTCGCTGAAATTGGATTGGTATCCGCATCTGCTTCTGCTTGAGACGTATGATATGTTAAAACAAAATCGGTTGGGTTGGTATTGGGTGCAAATATAATAGCATCATTTTGAGAGAGATTAAATACAACAGAGGTCGCCGCTGTTGTGTCACACACAAATAAATCATTTGGATTTGCATGAATTAGTTCTGGCAAAACATCGATGCAAATTTCTTTTGTAGATTCACAACCAAAATCATCCATGACACGATAGGTATAACAAAAGTTTCCATCTGATGGTGGCTGTACAGTGATTATATTCCCCGAGGTATTGGTGATGGTGCTATTCGCATCCCAAGCTTCCGAAGTAATCGCAGGAGTAAAATAAATTTCTGGAGGTTGAATTGCGGGATCAAAATTTAAACCCCATGAGAAAACATACCCATTATCATAAACTTGATTATCCGTAATTTCAATACACCAATCTCCGTTTAAGGGGCTTCCAATGAGTTGACTAAAAGATTGTACTGGTAAATAAACACCCGGCACGACAGAAGCGCTAGGTGGGTTTGACCCGGCTATAACAGTAGAGCCGTTAAAAAGAAGTGTCGTTGCTGACATGGAAAAACAATAATCTGCTCCAACTCAAGCGACCGTAGATTCATCGTCATTAGGCTCTCCTAAATAAAGGTTGCCACCACTTGGATATTCATGAAGTATGACTTCTTGACCACTGGGACTGACAATCTTAATCTCTAAATCTCCTAGAAAAGAATGCTCTATATTGACACATATTTCTAAAAGTTGGTCAATAGCATCAAGGGTTTGATTAGATTCATAACAATCTATCGCTACACAAGTAGTATAAACAGCCCCATCTCCATCTGGCAAAAACGTTACGCCACTCACTGGGGGGGGGGG
>TARA_B110001469_G_scaffold125934_1_pt1 | contig 22773 bp, 18 predicted proteins | sample TARA_B110001469 | Tara Oceans TARA_B110001469 (sample SAMEA4397034) | marine metagenome | biome: Polar Biome; feature: [SRF] surface water layer (ENVO:00010504); material: water (ENVO:00002006), including particulate matter (ENVO:01000060) such as... | depth 5 m
TAACATCTTGAACTAAATCTAAATTTGATTGAATTTCATCATTTGTTGCCAGATTGATCGTTGAGGACTGAGACCAAGTTTGAGCAGCTCCAGCGGAATCTTCAACAACATTCACATTAACAGCTGTGGAAAAATCTTGGGTGATATCAAACTCTGTTAATTCATCTAATTTGTTGCATGAGAAAATTGTAATCATTGCAAGAAGTAACATACTAATTTTTGTAAAAGTTTTCATATTATTGGTTATTTTGGTTAATATTATAATAAAGAAATGATGCAACAAATATAATGTAATTTATTGCATCTATATTTTTTAAGACTTCGTCTACTTAAACTCTAAGAGGTTGGTTTGAAATTAAATCAATGTATTGGTTCACTTTGTTCTTGAGTTCACTACGTGGAGTAATAAAATCCAAAAACCCATGCTCCTTTACAAATTCTGCCGTTTGAAACCCATCTGGCAATTCTTTTCCAGTGGTGTCTCTTACCACACGAGGGCCTGCAAATCCAATAAGTGCTCCAGGTTCGCTAATATTAATATCTCCTAACATTGCAAATGAAGCCGTCGTTCCACCAGTAGTGGGGTCAGTACATAGAGAAATATAAGGAATATTCGCATCGGCGAGTTGTGCGAGTTTCGCAGAAGTTTTAGCCAGTTGCATTAACGATAAAGCAGCTTCCATCATTCGAGCACCTCCAGATTTGGATATAATCATGAAAGGTAAATTGTTATGAAGCGCATGATCTGCAGCACGAGCAATTTTTTCTCCAACAACAGATCCCATTGAGCCTCCAATAAAACTAAAATCCATACAAGCGATGACCAGCTCTTTCCCTTTAGATTTTCCAACAGCCGTTCGCACAGCATCCTTAAGGTTTGTCTTTGATTGCGCAGCCTTTAACCGATCTGTATAAGCTTTATTATCCACAAACTTTAAAGGGTCTTTGGAGGTGATATTTGGATCCAACTCTTTGAATGTATTATCATCAAAAAGCATCTCAAAGTATTCATTACTTCCAACCCTTACATGGTACCCATCTTCTGGACTGACATAGAAATTTCTTTCCAGTTCATCTGTTTCAATGACTTTACCAGTAGGGGATTTGTACCAAAGCCCTTTGGGTGTGTCACGTTTTGCTTCTGTAGGTGTTTGAATTCCTTTGTCTTTTCTTTTGAACCAAGCCATATATTAGTGTCTAAACGGTAAAATTAAAGTACAAAACTACACAAATTTTATAATGTATCGACATTATTTAAATCTTCAAATGCTTTTTTAAGTCTAGCGATGAATGCTTTTTCACCTTCACGTAACCAACGTCTCGGGTCATAATATTTTTTATTTGGAACATCACTACCGTCTGGATTACCAATTTGTGCTGCCAAATAAGCTTCGTTTGCTTTGAAATCGTCACGGATACCAGTCATAAATGCGTATTGCATATCTGTATCGATATTCATTTTGATGACACCATACGAAATTCCTTCTCTGATTTCTTCGACAGTTGATCCAGATCCACCATGAAATACGAAGTCAATATGGTTTTCTGAAACACCATACTTTTCAGTAATGTGTTCTTGAGAATTCTTAAGAATTTTCGGCGTTAATTTTACATTACCCGGCTTGTACACACCGTGCACATTTCCAAAGGCAGCTGCAATCGTAAACTGATCACTCACTTTACTAAGCTCTTCATAAGCATACGCTACTTCTTCGGGTTGTGTGTATAATTTAGAAACATCAACATCACTATTGTCAACGCCATCTTCTTCACCACCTGTAATTCCTAATTCGATTTCAAGTGTCATCCCCATTTTGGACATGCGCTCTAAATAAGTTTTACAGATTTCGATATTTTCTTCAATTGGCTCTTCAGATAAATCAATCATGTGAGAGCTGTATAATGATTTGCCAGTTTGTGCAAAATGAACTTCACTTGCATCTAATAAACCATCAATCCAAGGTAATAATTTTTTTGAACAGTGATCCGTATGTAAGATAACAGGAACGCCATAAGCTAACGCCATTTCATGGATGTGTTTAGCACCTGCAATGGAACCTGCAATTGCTGCTTTTTGACCTTCGTTAGAAAGACCTTTTCCTGCATTAAATTGTCCACCGCCATTAGAAAACTGAATAATTACGGGAGCATTTAATTCTTTTGCAGTTTCAAGAACACCGTTAATTGTGTTTGAGCCAATAACATTCACCGCTGGAAGGGCGAATCCTTTTTCTTTAGCAAGTTTAAAAATCTCTTGAACTTCGCGTCCTGTGGCAACGCCTGGTTTAATGTTGTGACTCATTTTGTTTGTTTTTGTTGTAGCTGTAAAAGTAATGATTTTAAATAATTTCGGACAATTTATTGGATGCGATTAGCGGATTATTATACGAAAACGATGTAGCTAATCTGGAATTTCTAAAACGGATAATTGATCCCAATATTGTAAACGGCATTGCTGAAATTGAAGTTATTTAACCAACGATTTTGATCTCCAAAAGTAGGTTCATAGGCTTTGAAACCAGTGTCAAATCTAAGTATGAAGAAACTGAAATCATAACGCAATCCAATTCCTGCACCGATCGCAATATCTTCTAAAGATTTAAGATTGTCAAAAGTAGCCTTGGAGTCTGTGACGTCATCTAAGACATTCCAGATGTTTCCAGCATCCATAAAAAAGGCACCATTCAGATTTCCAAATAATTTGTAGCGGTACTCCAAACTAAAAGCGAGTTTCATGTTTGCTTCGTTAAACTCATTGTTATTATCAGATCGTCCAGGACCCAAATTATAAGCGGTCCAAGCTCTGTTGTCGTTGGAACCACCTGCAAAAAAACTTTTAGAAAACGGAATACTTGTCGCATTTCCTAAGGGGATTGCAATTCCAAAAAAGCTACGCAATGCCAACACATTACTACGCCCTAAATTCCAAAGTTTAATATGGTCTATTTCAGATTTAATATATTGAGAAAATGGAACGCCACTTACTTTGTAAGCACCCGCGGAATTGTTTTCAAGATCCAGTAATTTTGAAGCGGTATAAAGCAAGTTTCCAGCGAATTCAAATTTTATTCTGAAAATTGAAAAATTGGTATCAAAAGGATTTTCTCGGCTGTTTCGAACATAATTAAAATTACTTGCCAGAATAAAGTTATCTTGAACCAATCGACTTTTTCGCTCCTGAATGTTCCGAACCGTTTGGTATTCATTAGGGTTGGAGGTTTTATATAAGAGATCCTCATTGACTAAATTGATAAATTCATCCGCTCGCGATTCAAGAAGTGCTTGTTGTCCATTGGCGTTTGTGCTCAAAAAATCGGTTGGGGTAGTATAAGAATCAAGAGCAATGGATTGGAGGCGGTTGAAGGAGTTTTGATACACACTAAAATAGTTGGTTGGATTCAGGTTTCTTACGTATTGCAAGTTCACTAAATCAAGTGTGTTTGTGACTTTTTCTGAAGGAAACCACTTATAACTAAAAACACTATTAAAGGTTTGTTTATCCAAACCAATATTTGTTTGTCCCGTAAATCCTGTGCTAATTTGTGTGCTAGGAGACATGTACTTTGGAATAATTTTATCGGTATTCAGCGGAAAAAACAAACGAGGAATATTTAGTTTGATGTCGGCTCCAAGCTCATTAATGTCAAAAAAACCATCTTCTGCACTTGCACCGTCTTTTGAAGCTCCAATAGCTCCCAATGCCGAAATTTGAAGGGTTTCAGCCCCTTTAAAAATATTGCGAATGACAACGCCCGCCGTAAAGGATAGGCCTACTTTTTGAATGTTACTTTGTGAAACACTCACATCAAAGCTTAAGCCGTATTTTTCCTTTGGTGTTAAATAAATATTAGCGGTCAGTGTCGTATCCTGTGGGTTTTCTACATATTCAATATTAGGGTATTTAAATGTTCTTAACTCGTTCAGGTAGCGATAAGTACGTGCACGGTCCAAATCTTTAAATACGCTCCCTTTTGTGATCAATACGGCATCGGTTAATGCTTCAGGTTTGTACTTTAATTTTTCATAAGCATACACATTATAGTTGTTGTAACTTACAGAATCTGAAACAGTTTTTGAACGGTTTTCAAAAGTAGCATCCGTATAAATATTCACGTCTTTAATTCGGTACGTTTGAAAGGGCACGCGTACAATGGAATCGTCATTTCGAATAATCCGATCCTGAATTTGCATCTTAACGTTGACCTTATTTTTTATTCCAATCGTGTCATTTTCATATCGGATATATTCTTCCGAAAAATGGTAAGCTCCAGAATTTCTAAATGCCGTGGTCAGACGGTTGCGTTCACTGTCAAAACTTGATATTTTGAATTGCTCACCTGTTTTTAGATAAGAACCTGATTTTAAATTCGAATATAAAGTATCGATTACTGGAGAGTCAATCTGTTCCGAAATTTCTCCGATTTCATAAGGGGTTCCAGTCTCTATCTCAAAACTTAATGCAGCTCTTTTTAATCCAACTGTATCAACTTTATAATCAACAGTTCTGTCAAACCATCCATTTGCAAAATAATAGCGTTCTAAGTTTAGTTTCGTTTTATTTATTTTTAAAGAATCTAAAAGTACAGGTGCTTCCCCCGTATTTTTTAACCACCGATTTAACCCTAGTGATGAGGTTTTTAACTGATTGAGTTGTTTTTCGGAAAGTTTAGAAATTAAACGTTGTTTTCGTTTGGGGTTTTTTTGCAGCCAAGCCTCAAAGAGCGAATCTTTGTGGGGGCGTGCTAAATTATAAATATGCAATCGCAAGGGGATTCCAAGCAGTGCTGCATTCTTTTTTTGAAAGGATAAATTGTTGAGTTCCTCTGATTTTTTCTTCTGACCGTTGATGTAGAAACTGTTTTCAGTTAACAAATAATCGGTAGCCTCAACCCGTTTTACAACATTACATGCCGTAAAAAAACAAGTCATTACAAATACAACGGTTATTTTTATCAGAGTTTTCTTCAACAATCAATAAATAAAATTTAGCTTTACTGTCTAAATTAATAATAATCAAAAGTACGTTTTTTAGATGTTAACGAAAAGCCAAATAAAGTTAATCACGAGTTTGAAGCAAAAAAAGTTTCGAACCCAACATCAGTTGTTTGTTGTGGAAGGAATCAAAGTTGTTGAAGAGTTTTTAAACTCCGACTACGAATTGGATGCTATTTTTGCTGTGGACGATCGTTTTTCTCAATACAATCAGAAGTTTACCAAAGTCGATTCCAAAGAGCTTGCAAAACTCAGCGGATTTAGTACTCCCAACAAAGTGTTGGCGACTTTCAAAATCCCAAACCCCATTTCTGTAGATTGGTCCGGCCTTGTTGTAGCCCTTGACGACATCAATGACCCTGGGAATTTAGGAACCATTATTCGTCTTTGTGATTGGTTTGGAATTGAATATTTAGTCTGTAGTGAAGCTACCGTTGATTGCTATAATCCTAAAGTTGTGCAAGCAAGTATGGGGTCTCATACACGGGTTAATATTACGTATGTAGATTTAAAAAAGACTCTGTCAGCTGCTTCAAATTGTATGGGAACGTTTATGGATGGAGATTCAATTTATGAACAACATTTACCCAACACAGGAGTGATTGTTCTTGGAAATGAAGCCAATGGCATTTCTGAGGATGTAGAAGCTTTGGTGAAAACGCGTCTTTCCATTCCAAGATTTGGAACAGTAAAGCAGACAGAAAGTCTCAATGTAGCGAATGCTGCCGCTATTATTTTGAGTGAATTTAAAAGAAACTCTACTGAAAAGTAAAATTGATAAACACCCCTCGTGTTTGCATTTGAGCGATATTTTGCGTCCAAGGACTGTTGGGATCAATGTCTTTTATTAATTCATCTTGCATAGAAAAGACACCTCGAATGGAGGGCGTAAATTTGAACCAAGTTAGGTAGAGATCGATGCCAATACCGAGTTCATAATACATATTATTTTTGCTAACTCTAAAAACGTTTTTGCTGTTGTCATCTGGATTGTCTTGCTGACTCGATAAATTCAAAGCCGTTGAAATTCCAGCAACTACAAATGGTTTGACATTGTTGATTCTTTTAGAGGAAAATTTCACTAACAACGGAACGTGAATAAAGGTAGATTGAATTTCACGAATGAGGTCTTTATCTTCAAATGTAATCCCTGTAAAATAGGTTTGGCTGTAGTTTAATTCGCGTCTCGAAATTACCAATCCCGGCTCAAGACGAATATCGATATAGTCATTGATTCGAACGTTTCCCACAAGTCCCACATTAAATCCTGTCGATTTAAGTACTTGAATATCTTTGACATCTGTGTGGTAATCAAAATTATAATCATACACATTAAACCCTAAATAGTATCCATAAGACAACCGTGCTTTGTCAAAATTCTCATTATTCAAAACGCGTTCTTTGCTAAAAAGCTGAGCGCTTGTAAATTGAATTGAACATAAAATAAAGAAGAGTGATAAAACGTGCTTCATGCTTATTGTTTTGTTGCAGTATAAATGGTAGCAACTCCAAATGTTTGTGGAAGGGCTTTCGAGTTTATAAACCCTGTTTTGTTCAAAATATTGTTAAAAGCATCTCCATAAGGAAATTTAGAAGCTGATTTACTCAAGTAAGTGTAGGCCGATTTGTCTTTAGAAAAAAGTCTTCCAACGAGTGGCAACAAAACATTTGAATGCAAATAGTAGCCTTGTTTAAAAGGAAACTTTGTTGGGACTGATGTTTCTAAAACTACAAATATGCCGCCAGGTTTCAATACTCTCAAAATTTCAGCTAAACCTACTTCTAGATTTTCAAAATTCCGAACACCAAAAGCGACGGTAATGGCGTCAAAAGAGCTGTCATCAAAAGGAAGGTTTTCAGAATCTCCAACGACCATGTCAATGGTTTTATGAAGTTTTTTGTTTAATATTTTTTTTCGACCCACATCTAGCATGCCTTCACTAATATCCAACCCGATAATTTGAGTTGCATTTGTTCGGGTTAAATTAATCGCTAAATCCCCTGTGCCCGTTGCAATATCAAGAATATTTTTTGGCTGGGTTTCAGCAACAAGTTGAACCACTTTATTTCGCCATTTAATATCAATTCCAAAGGAGATGACTCTATTTAAGCCATCATATTCATTGGAGATTGTATCAAACATTTTAGCGATTTGCTGTTTTTTGCCAAGTGCGCTATCTTTATAAGGAGTAATTTTTTCAGACATATGTGGTGAGACCTTTCTTAATAATTTCACTGCAAAGAAATACAATTCATAAACAAATCCCTAAAAATAACGTATATTTGCGCATCTTTTTAATTGATAATTAATGAAAATTATTATTGCCGGCGCAGGTGAAGTCGGGTTTCATTTAGCGAAGCTTTTATCTTACGAATCACAAGAAATTACGCTTATAGATCTGAATAAAGACAGTCTCGCTTATGCAGACACACATTTGGATATAAAAGTAATTAAAGGCGATGCAACTTCTATTTCTGTATTGAAAGAAGCACGTATTTTAAATTCAGACTTATTCATATCCGTAACTTCTTCTGAAACTTCCAATATCACGGCTTGTGTGTTGGCAAAACAGTTGGGTGCCAAACGAACCATTGCACGAATATCTAATCCAGAATTTATAAACCATAAGGATGAGGTTGGCTTTACCAAATTTGGTATTGACGAGCTTATTTCTCCTGAATCTCTAGCAGCTGCTGAAATTGAGTTATTACTCAGTCAGTCGGTGTTTAATGACACCTATGAGTTTGAAAAAGGGGCTTTAACCATGCTTGGATTGTCGCTTTCTAAAGACGCCAAAATCATAAATAAATCAGTTAAGGTTGCAGCGCAATTACTTTCAGACATCCATTTTATACCCATCGCCATTCAGCGATTTGGATCTCATTCAACTATTATTCCTAGAGGGGACACTATTTTTAAAGATGCAGATCGTGTTGTTTTTATCACCTCAAAAGGAGGGGATGAAGAGTTGTGCAAACTGACAGGAAAGAAAAAAACAGAAATTAAAGACATCATGATTTTAGGAGGAGGGAAGATTGGCTCTAAAACAGCTTGTGATCTCTCTAAAAACTTCAATATTAAACTCGTTGAAAAACTAAAAGACAGGGCTTTTGATTTGGCGGAACAGCTTCCAGATACTTTAGTGATTCATGGGGATGGACGGAACGTTGCGCTTTTAGAAGAAGAGAATATTAAAGACATGGATGCTTTTATTTCTGTGACTGGAAATTCTGAGACCAATATCATGTCGTGTTTGGTAGCCAAGTCTAAGGGTATCAAAAAAACCATCGCATTGGTCGAGAATATGGATTATTATGAGCTGTCGCACTCTATTGGAGTCGATACTTTGATTAATAAAAAGCTTCTTGCTGCCAATAGTATTTTTAGATACATACGTAGAGGCGAAGTGGTTGCGATGACCAAGTTGAGTAATATGGAAGCCGAGCTGCTTGAGTTTGTGGTGAAGCCAACGTCCAAAATTTGTGATAAATATATTAAAGAAATAGAATTTCCTTTATCCGCTATTATTGGTGGTGTGATCCGAAATGAAGAAGGGTTTATCGCCTTGGGAGATTTCAAAATCGTTTCTGGCGACCGTGTCGTTGTCTGTTGCTTGCCTCAGTCTATTAAAAAAATAGAGAGTTACTTTTATTAACCTGCCCCTGATGAAACTCAATTATAAAATTATATTTCACTTCTTTGGACTCTTGTTATTGTTCAATGGCGGCTTTATGTTGTTGGCTGCGCTCTTAAGTTTTTGTTATAAAGATGGTGTGACTTTTAATTTATTCCTAGCAGGTATTTCTGTGTTGCTGTTTGGAGTGTTGTCCATGCTTTGCACGAAAAATCACACTAAGGAAATGAACAAACGTGAGGGCTATTTGGTGGTTGCTTTTGGGTGGATTGTGATGACCGTATCAGGAACACTTCCGTACTTGTTTACGGGGGCCATTCCAGATTTTACAAATGCTATTTTTGAAACGATTTCGGGGTACACCACGACAGGCTCAACCATATTAAATGATATAGAGTCGCTTCCCAAAGGCGTGTTGTTTTGGAGAAGTTTAACGCATTGGATCGGGGGGATGGGAATCATCGTTTTAGCCATTGCGATTTTACCACTTTTAGGCATCGGAGGGATGCAGCTTTTTGCAGCAGAAGCTCCTGGGCCGAGTGCCGATAAATTGCACCCTAGAATTACGGATACTGCCAAACGATTGTGGCTTATTTATTTTGGATATACAGCTGCCGAAACCTTGTTTCTATCGCTGGCAGGCATGTCCTTTTTTGATGCGCTTAACCATTCTATGAGTACGCTCTCTACAGGAGGGTTTTCAACCAAAAATGCAAGTATGGCGTATTGGAATGATTCGCCGATGATACAGTATATCATTATCCTATTTATGTTTTTGGCGGGAACTAATTTTGTATTGAGTTATTTCGCATTCAAAGGAAATGTCAGCAAAGTTGTAAGGGATGAAGAATTCAAATTATATTTTAAATTTATAGTAATTTTCACACTAATCGTTGGTGGGATTATTTATTTTAATTCCTTCTTAGATAGCACTTCAGCTTTCGATCATCCCCTGGTTTTGGGCATTGGTGAAGGCTCTTTTAGACATGCGCTTTTTCAAGTGGTAGCGATTGTCACTACCACTGGGTTTGTAACAGCAGATTATACTTTATGGGCACCGTTTTTACTTGTATTCTTTTTTGGATTGATGTTTTTAGGAGGTTCCGCAGGAAGTACTTCAGGAGGCGTAAAAATAGTCCGTCATCTAGTACTCATCAAAAACGGTTTTTTAGAATTTAAACGCAGCTTACATCCGAGTGCAATTTTGCCAGTTCGTTATAACAATAAATCTGTTTCAGGAGAAATCGTGTTTAATGTGCTTGGGTTTTTTATCCTCTATATGCTATCCTTTATCGTGGGATCATTAGGGTTTGCAATCTTGGGTCTCGACTTTCAATCCGCTATTGGTGTTGCTGCCTCAAGTTTAGGGAACGTTGGACCAGCTCTCGGAGAGTTTGGCCCATCTCATAACTTTTTTGAAATGCCTGCTGCTGGAAAATGGTGGGCTGCTTTCTTAATGCTCATCGGTCGATTAGAATTATTTACAGTCCTTATTTTATTCACCCCTTTCTTCTGGAGAAATCGATAAAAATAACGTTCTCTAGCTCACTGCTTTTTTAATACGACTCACCGCTTCAATAATCTGATCTTGAGACGCAGCATAGGAAATACGGATACAGTTTGGGTTTCCAAATGCATCTCCAGTTACAGTAGCTACCAAGGCAGCTTCTAATAGATACAATGAAAAGTCAGTGGCATTTTTAATAAGCGTCCCGTTAAATGTTTTACCAAAAAAGGCAGTCACATCTGGAAACACATAAAAAGCACCTTCTGGTGTGTTGCATGTAAACCCATCAATATCTTTTAATAAACCAAGAATCAAATCACGACGGACTTTAAATTCGTCAACCATGTATTGAACCTTGGTAGGGGATGCTTCTAGGGCGGTAATTACGGCGCGTTGAGCAATACAATTTGCGCCACTCGTTATCTGTCCTTGCATTTTGTTACACGCACGCGCAATCGCTTCTGGAGCTCCAAGAAATCCAATACGCCATCCCGTCATTGCAAAGGCTTTTGACACCCCATTAACAGTGATGGTTCTGTCATACATGTCTTCAAATTTAGCCATACTTGCATGGCCTCCAACAAAATTAATATGCTCATATATTTCATCTGAAACGATGTAAATATTTGGATAATTTTTCAAAACATCTGCCAATGCTCTCAGTTCAGATTTGCTGTAAACAGATCCACTTGGGTTACAAGGAGAACTAAACCAAATCATTTTTGTTTTTGGCGTAATGGCAGCTTCTAATTGTTGAGGTGTCATTTTGAAGTCATTCTCAATAGAGGTTACAACTTCAACGGGGACACCATCAGATAATTTTACGATATCTGCATAGCTCACCCAGTAAGGGCAGGGTAAAATCACTTCGTCTCCTTCATTGAGCATGACCAAGGCTACATTGGCTAAACATTGTTTTGCCCCTGTAGAAACTACAATTTGGGAAGGTTGGTAACTAATATTGTTATCGCGCTTGAACTTTGTGATGATGGCTTGCTTCAATTCCGCATATCCATCAACTGGAGTGTATGAATTATAGTTTTCATCAATCGCTGTTTTGGCAGCCTCTTTAATGAAATCTGGTGTATTAAAATCAGGTTCTCCCAAACTTAATCCTATAATGTCTTTGCCTTCGGCTTTTAGTTCTCTTGCTTTGGCCGCCATCGCTAAGGTTGCTGACGTTGCCATGTTTAAAATTCTTTCAGAAAGTAATTGATTCATTGTGATTCTATTATGCTTGTAGTACAGGTTTTACACCCATTTCTTTTAAGTATTTAAAATGGGCTATAATTGCTTTTCTTGTCGTTTCAAATTCGTTGTAGGGTAAGTTGAATTCTTTTGCAGTTTTCTTTACAATTTCAGCAATTTTACCATAATGAACATGTGAAATATTTGGAAAAATATGGTGTTCTACTTGGTGATTTAAACCGCCAGTAAACCAGTTTACCAATTTGTTTTTTGGTGAAAAGTTAACAGTCGTTTTAAGCTGATGAATCGCCCACGTGTTTTTCATTGTGCCATCAGTTTCTGGCATTGGCATTTCTGCCTCGTCCATAACATGTGCCAATTGAAAAACCATACTAAGAATAAGTCCAGCCGTATAATGCATTACGAAAAATCCAATTAAAATTTTGTACCAAGCCATGTCTAAAATTAGCATAGGAAGTACAATCCATAAACTTAAATAAATAACTTTAGAAATCACTAAGGTACTCCAGTTTAAAAATGGACTTGGAAATTTGCCATAGGATAGTTTGCGTTTCATATAACGTTTCATCTGTAGAAAATCAGTAGTGATCGCCCAGTTGATAGTTAATAGGCCATATAATAAAACAGAGTAAATATGTTGAAATTTATGGTGGCGTTTCCATTCGGTACTTTTGGTGAATCGCAACACGCGACCTGCATCTAAATCTTCATCATGTCCAGGAATATTGGTATAAGTATGATGCAATACATTGTGTTGCACTTTCCAATTGTAAACATTGCCTGCAAGTATATAAATACTTCCTCCCATAATATTATTAACCCATGATTTATTTGAAAACGATCCATGATTTCCATCATGCATCACATTCATTCCAACGCCTGCCATGCCAATACCCATCACAACCGTAAATAAGATTTGCAGCCATCCCGGCATATTGATTGTTAGCATTAAAAAATAGGGCACTAAGAAAATCGAAAACATGACGATCGTTTTGACCCAAAGTTTCCAATTGCCCGCCCGATTAATTTTGTTTTCTTTAAAATAATTATTGACTCTGCTGTTTAAAGTCTTAAAAAACTTAGCAGAATCTGTTCTCGAAAATGTGATTGTTGGCTTTGTCATGAGTTGTATTTGTTATCTCTGATGAAAAATATTAATCAAATATAAATAATAAAAAAGTTTAGAACGTGAGGTTTTACAATATTTAACAGATTAATGGCTATTTTTGCAGAAAACATACCAACTCATGCTTTTAATTCATAAATATTTCCCCAATCTAACGGATATTCAGCTCAAGCAGTTTGAAGCATTACAAGGGCTTTATGAAGATTGGAATGCACAGATTAATGTCATTTCACGAAAAGATATTGAGTCCTTGTATTTGCGTCACGTCCTTCATTCTCTATCGATTGCAAAATTAATTCAGTTCAAAGCAGGTGCCAAGATTTTAGACATTGGTACGGGTGGTGGATTCCCTGGTGTTCCGTTAGCGATCCTATTCCCAGAAGTTAAATTTCATTTAGTGGATAGTATCAATAAAAAGTTAAAAGTTGTGAATGGGGTTGCAGAAAGTCTAGGTCTGGAGAATGTTTACACCACTCATGCCCGCGCCGAATCGATTCAAGGGCAGTATGATTTTATTATAAGCCGTGCCGTGACCACTATGCCTGATTTTGTAGGCTGGATCAAAAATAGAGTCGCCAAAAAAAGTATGCATCCTATCAAAAACGGAATCCTGTATCTTAAAGGAGGCGATTTATCAGAAGAGCTTAAGCTCTACTCGAAAGCCACACTCTATGATTTAAGCGCTTATTTTGAAGAAGATTTTTTTGAAACCAAAAAAATCGTGCATCTCCCTCTTAAGTATAAAGGTTAAGAAACTAAAAAGTAGTGACAAAATTAAGAGTCACCCCTGTGTTTTTACTGACGGGTCTACACACACCTCCTACGCAAAGCAATCCGCCTCGTTGACGTCCGTAATTGACTCCAACTCGAGTCGATCCTTTAGTGAAACTTCCTCCCAAATTAAAGAAATGAATTTCAGTGTTTTCGGTTATTTTGCTCTCCTCATAGTTGTAAGAATCATTTAAATAGATTCCAAACTTAGAACTAAAAAAATACTCTATTGTACCACCCGCCCAATTTCGGGCATCGTCATTTGTAGAAAGGTGTTGTAGTTCAAGTCGAATGGATTTACCTCCTTGAAATTTATAGGTGCTTTCTGCAACTCCAATCCAAGCATTCACAGAACTGCCGTCTAACTTAGATTCTAAAAAATCCTTGTTATAATTTAGATTTATATAAGTAAAAATTGATTTTAATTTTGGAGTCCATTTCTTTCGCATTTCTACATTAATTTCTGAATACAGCTTGTCATCAAAATTCAATAATTCTGTTTCGTAAGTTAAATCATCTCCAACAAAATAAGGGGTTCCAGATGGATCGATATAAGTCGATTTTAAATTAGCCCAATAAGACCAGTTCAAGCTCAGTTTTGTCCCGTATTTTCCTCCAAGGAGGGTTCCTTTTTTTATGTTATAAAACACATCCACAGACTCTCCGATTTCCCCCGGTTTGATTAATGGTGACTCATAGCTAGCCACTGTTAAACCTGGTTGAGCTTGATACAAATAGATATTTGCGAGTGTATAGTCATGTTGCTTGGTGAGTGCAGGCAAGTAGTTCATGCTCAAATCGCTTGTTGGATTATTAATGACGTTTGAAAAACTTCTTTCGGAATAAAAGCGCATATTTTCAAGTCTTCTAAAAGTAGAGCCAATTCCAAATCCTTTTTGAGAATAACCAATATTCCAAGTGATGGCATTGCCGTCAAATAAAGCTTCTTCTGAAAATGACACTACATTTGGAGTCACGTTGTTAAGACGGGCATCCTCTCCTTTATATATGTATTCAAAGTTGGTGTAAAAGTTTTTGTATTCTAAATCAAGATGCGCTCCAAATGAATTTATAAGTTCTGGAATATCAAATGCAGGTTGACCAACTGCAGCAGGGTCTCTTTTGTAACTTTCTTTTTTACCAACATAACTCAATCCTAGCTGTAGGCTGTTGAGACTTTCTAATTGAAAAGCATCAGCAATATCAAATTGAGTTTCAAACCCAAAAATATCGGAGTTCGAAACGTCGAATCCTTTCCGCTGTTTGCCGTAAAGTGCCGTCATTCTTAAGTAGTTCGTCGGGTCATAAACAACCTTTCCACCTCTAAGGGCGTTATTGACTCCCAGCGCACGGTCTTCCCAAGCACGTAAAATGAGTCCACTTCCAAACTGGACATAATAATATCCGAGGGTAACATCTAATTTCTTGGTATTGTAGTTTAGGTAGAACGTTCCTAAGCCAAATTCTTTATCAAATAATCTACTGTAATTTAGTAGAGGTTCTGGTATGTAACTTTCTAATTGAAACCCACTAGAAAAACGATCTGAAATTTGATAATCAACTCTTAAATAGCTGTTGGCTCTTAATCGTTCCGTATCTTCTTTAATATCTTCAAATTTTTCATCATTTAAATACCATTGTGAATTAGATTCAACGCTAACATTGAGACGTTCACTAATTTCTTCAAAGCTACTTTTCTCATCTGTTTCTTGTGAGTGGATCGCTATTGAAATAAAAAAAACAAGGATTGTATATATATGTTTATTCATTAGTAATAAATTTAATTAAGTGTAATGTTAATTGAGAAGCGGTAGTATGCTTGTCTACTTAAAGTTATCTAGATTAATTTTTAAACGCTACGATTTGATCGTAAAGTTCGTCTTCATAACCTGGCGTATACCCTGTGTGTTTGTAAACAATTTCACCTGATTTTATGATAATTGTGTAGGGAACTGTACTGACTCCAAAAGCACGTTTTAAATCACTGTTTTCATCCAATAAAATTTCAAACTCCCAACCTTTACCGTTAATCATTGGTTTTACCCGTTTGGCAGTTCTGGAATCATCAATTGACACGGCGTAATATTTTACACCTGTTTCTGAAACCCAATCGTCATAAACATCGGCAACAGCATCTAATTCGTTTTTACAGGGAACACACCATGTTGCCCAGAGAGAAACAACGATAAGGTCGTCGTCTGCCGCAATTTCAGCAAGGGTTGTGTTTGAACCTGAAAGTGTTTTAAGAGTTGTGTTGGGTAGTTGTTCTTGTGCAAAAAGGGCGAAGTTTAAGCTAAATACTATAATGTATACAATTTTTCTCATAACAGGTTTTTTTATGTTTAGCACAAACTTATCATTATTTTGTTAAAAATTCCTAGTTTTAACGATTTTTTTCATAATATTGTGTTAATGAACAAATCTATTTAATTATTAATTTAACATAATGTTATGAAAAAACTTATTTTTATCAAATTTATCCTTATTGGATTTTTAGTCTCAAGTTGCTCTAAAAGCGAGGATAACAACGGCGGCGGCGGCGGCGGCAGCGAAATCCCAGACAACTCAGTAACCTCCATCTCCTTGTCAACGGTAGTCTCCGATGTCAATACGGGTTCACATGTAGTGTTTTCTGTTAAAGGCAATTCAGACCAAGACCTATCCAGTCAATCCTCTTTTAAGGTGGACGGCGTAGCTGCTTCTAATCCAATTTTATTTAGTTTAGAAGGAACGTTCAAAGTGGTAGCTAAGTTCGAAGATTTATCCTCTAATGAAATAACAGTCACAGTGGTGGATACTCCACCAACGAGTATTGTTCTAAGTTTTGATGAAAACAATTATTTTAACGGAGACTTAGCGACTTTTGTTGTTAAAGATAATTTCAATAATACGGTCACAACGGAATCTGAAGTGACCGTAAATGGAGCGGTTACAACGACGAATCCATACCAATTTACAGCAAACGGAACGTATGACTTTATCGCAACTTACGAAGGATTAACGTCCAATGCGGTGAGTTTTGTTATTCAATCTCCATCTGGTTATAGTGATACGAACTCTTTTTCTGCAACCGGAGCTCCTAGTACATTTACCAAAAAAGCTCTTTTAGAAGATTTTACAGGGACCTGGTGTCCACAATGTCCACCTGCTGGTGCGGCAATTGTGGCTGCAACAAATGGGAATGCGAATATATTTGGAGTTGGCTACCATGCAAGTGGTGGAGATCCTATGGAAATTCCAGAAACGGCTTACTGGTCAACTTACTATAATGTTACAGGTTTTCCAACGGTCTATGTCAACGGTGCTGACACAAGATGGAATTTTCCAGATATGGCACAAATCAATACCGAATTGGCGGAGGAAGCAACTGTTGGTTTGGCTGTGGAGGCAGCAATTGTTGGCGGGAAACTTGATTTAGAAGTAAAAGTCGGGTTCAAATCAACGCCTTCAGAGGAAATTAAATTAATGATTTATTTAGCGGAAGATAATGTAACCACTTCCACGCCACAATCAGGTTCTTCTCAGGGAGCTAACTATGTGCACAGAGATGTTTTGCGAGAAGTTTATACAGATCAATTAGGTGATATTATTGCGAGCTCCAATACAACTGCAGGAGGTGTTTTTACACGAACCATTACAGGGCTAGATTTGCCATCCAATATAGATGACACAAATGAACTGAAAGTCATTGTATATGTAAGAAACACCTATACTAAAACCTTTGTTGATTATTTTAACGCAACCCATACAGATTCCCCGCACTACGATACTTACAACGTACAAGAAGTGCATCTTGTAGGAACTCAAGCTTTTGATTAAATAGTTTGATAAACCTAAAAGGATTATTCACTAAAAAAGGCTGTCTGAAAAGACAGCCTTTTTTTATGATTTATTTTAAATTAGAATATAGACCTTATTACAACTTAAAGTTACTAAACACAAAAAAGCCACTCATTGAGTGGCTTTTTTAATTGAAATCAATGAGTTATTCTCCTAAAAAAGGATAACGATAATCTGTTGGTGTCACAAATGTTTCCTTGATCATTCGTGGTGAAATCCAACGTAATAAATTCTGAGCAGAACCTGCTTTGTCGTTGGTTCCAGAAGCACGAGCGCCCCCAAAAGGTTGTTGTCCAACAACAGCGCCAGAAGGCTTGTCATTTATATAAAAGTTTCCAGCCGCATTTTCTAGCAGCTTAGTTGCCAGAGTAGCTGCGTATCGGTCAGTTGAAAAGATCGCACCAGTGAGGGCATATTCGCTAGTTTCATCCACTAATTTTAAAGTCGTTTCAAAAGCATCATCTTCATACACATAAACCGTCATTACAGGTCCAAATAATTCGGTACTCATGGTTGCATACTTTGGATTCGTCGTTTCAATAAGCGTTGGCTCAATAAAGTATCCTTTACTCTTGTCGTAGTTTCCACCAGCTATTATTGTGGCATCTGTATCTTGTTTTGCACGGTCAATAAAACCGGCAAGTTTATCAAATGAACCTTCGTGAATCACCGCCGTAATAAAATTGCTTAAATCATCCGGAGTTCCCATTTTAAAGGTGTTCATTTCAGCAATCATAAAGGCTTTAATTTCTGGCCACAAACTCTGTGGAATATAAGATCTAGAAGCAGCGCTACATTTTTGTCCTTGAAATTCAAAAGCACCTCGCAACATTCCAGTCGCAACCTGCTTTGCATTCGCCGAAGGGTGGGCAACGATAAAATCTTTACCACCTGTTTCCCCAACAATGCGCGGATAGGTTTTATAATTATGAATATTATTCCCAATTTGTTTCCAAAGCTCTTTAAATATATGAGTCGAACCTGTAAAGTGAAGTCCAGAAAAATCAGGACTTCCCAAAATAGTATCTGTAATCATCACAGGATCTCCAAAAACTACATTAATAACCCCTGGAGGTACGCCGGCTTCTTCAAAAACATCCATAATAATTTTTGCAGAGTACACTTGGCTATCACTCGGTTTCCATACCACCACATTCCCCATTAAGGCCATACACGCTGGAAGATTCCCCGCAATGGATGTAAAGTTAAATGGCGATACAGCATAGGTGAATCCTTCTAAAGGACGGTACTCGATGCGGTTCCAAGCATCACTTGTACTTTGTGGTTGGTCCTTATAAATATCAATCATGAACTGAACGTTGAATCGTAAGAAATCGATAAATTCACAAGCGGCATCAATCTCCGCTTGAAAAACTGTTTTTGATTGCCCAATCATTGTGGAGGCGTTTATTTTTGCACGGTAAGGTCCTGCAATCAATTCAGCAGCACGAAGAAAAATTCCGGCACGTTGTTCCCAAGGCAATTGAGACCAAGACTTTCGCGCTTCCAAAGCCGTTGCGATGGCAGATTCTACATGTGCTTTTTCAGCAGTATGATACGACCCTATAATGTGTTGGTGATCGTGTGGAGGACTCATGGTCTGGGTATTTCCAGACTTGACATCTTTCCCGTTTATATACATAGGCACTTCTAAAGTCTCCTTTAGCATTGCCTTGTAAGTTGCGAGTACTTCTTCACGTTCCGGAGAACCTGGTTTGTATGATTTGACAGGTTCGTTTATTGCAACTGGAACCTTAAAAAATCCTTTTCCCATGATGTTTGTTTTTTTAGTGTGTGTTTTCTTGTGTGTATATAAAGTGTAAAACTACACTTTATAGTCGGTGATTGAGTTTTAAATGTAGTTTAATTTTGTGCAAATGAGGCACTTAATTTAAAAGTTGGAATGGTCACTTTGAACTGTTTTGAGTTGGAAGGGTTCACCATTAAGTAGCTGCCTTTCATAGCGCCAAAGGGCGATTTCAAAACACATCCCGAGGTGTAGGTATGACGATCACCTGGAAGAAGAATGGGTTTTTCGCCAACCACGCCTTCTCCAATAACGATTTCATTTTCATTCAGGGCTTCCATGATTGTCCATTTTCTTGCGATCAGTTGGGCGACCTCATGACTCTGATTTTCAATCACGATTTCATAGCTAAACGCATAATGAATACACTCCTCTTTGTAAAAGGTTCCTTCAAATTCAGTTTCAATCGAAATTTTTATGCCTTTGGTGATTTGTTCTATCATAGCGTATAAAAATACTAAATTTAGTCAAACTAAAAAATTATTTTATCAAAAGCTGTCGTATATTTTCTAAGCCCGATAAAAGTTGATGTCAACTTATAAAAGTTAAAAACACCCTAATTACCTATTTGTGTGGAGCTGCCTTCTCCAAAACCTACAATTCGGTCATAGCGTGCGCCCAAGTCTCTATAGTAAACGAGTACTTTATAATTGTTTTCGGTTTCATAAAAATCGCCACTAATAACCCCTTCTTCTAATTCACCTTGCGCATTTACAAGCACGTATTTATAATTATAAAATCCTTGTTTAAGTTTTATATCGATTTCATAAACTCCACTGTCTGGATTGAAAATCATCTCATTTGATGCGTTTATGGCATAATTGTTATAGGCTCCATAAACGTAAATGGATTCATTAGACAATTCTGGATTCAAAAGTGAAAAATGGACCACCGTATAATCGGCTTCGATAGAAGGATTGTCTCGATCCAAAATAGTAATTTGAAAATTTCCATTGATATCAGGATTGTAGGTGTAACCTCTATTGTAACGATTGCCGTCTAAATATAAAAAACTATAATATAAATCTTCCAAATCGGTAAACTGCACGCCTAAATTAGTCCCTCTCACATCTTTAGTTTCAAAATATAAATACTCGTTTCCGCCCCAAAAAGAAGATTCAGACGTGTAGCGGTATATCAATTCATTGCCTAGTATATATTGAGGTTTTAGACCTGAAATGGCAGTTTTTAAATTGTTGTTTTGAAGTATAACGGTGTTGACGGTTTGTTTGGGGTTGTTAAAACTGAAGTTGGTCGTATTTATCACAAAATCAACCGATTGTTTCGTGTTGACGTCCCTAACATCTCGAGAGCGTTTAAGCTGTACGCCTACATTCGCCAGATTTTCATAGACCATAAACTTACGGCTAAAAACAATTTCATCGTCTTCATCAAAAATTTTAATCAAATAATTCCCCGTTACTTTGAGTCGTGTTTGTTTGTTGGGGATTTGCAATCGATAATTAGAATAAATCTGATAGGTATTGAAAGAATTTTCATAATTGATAATCCGTAAGTTATCAAGACCCTTAAGATATTCCGACTTCATCAGGTTGGATTTAGTCCAATCATAATTATAATGTTCAATAACATAATAGTAGTCGTCTTCGTCAGGACTGAGCACGTCAAATTCTAAATACAGTCGCTCATTGAGGGTTAAAATCGGCAACTCTGATTGATTGGTGTTACTTTTGAAAGTAATCGTTTTGATAAGGTCATCAGGTTCTACTTCTTCTACTTGAGAAAAGCCATTAAATGATATCAGTAAAATAAATGGAATGTATAGATGTTTAATCATGTGAATTTTATAAAATACTAGGTAAATATAAACAAATTTTATACCTAAAATAAATTGCACACTTTTATTAAAAAAATATCTGTAAATATTATGGAAACTGCACATTAAATTTGTAATTTTGCAGCGTTTTTTAGATAATAATTCCAACAAAAAATACCTATGTCAAACGACATCCGAATTAAAAAAGGGTTAGATATTAAGTTAGTAGGGGAGGCAGCCTTAACAAAAAGTGATGCCATCAAGAGTAACTTTTACAGTGTCAAACCTGAAGATTTTCACGGACTCACTCCTAAATTATTAGTAAAGACTGGCGCCAAAGTCCAGGCTGGTGAGCCTATTTTTTATGACAAATCTAACGAATCTGTTCAATTTGTTTCGCCTGTATCAGGGGAGGTTGTTGAAATATTAAGAGGAGAGAAGCGTCGTATTTTAGAAATCAAAATACAAGCAGATAAAACCCAAACGTTTTTGGACCACCAAAAACTTGAAGTTGAAAGTGCGAAGGCTGAGGAAATCAAAGCTAAGCTATTAGCTTCTGGCTGCTGGCCATTTATCATGCAGCGTCCCTATGATGTTATTGCAAATCCAGAGAACACTCCGAAAGGAATTTTTGTTTCTGCTTATGCTTCTGCACCTTTAGCAGCGGATTATGATTTTGTGTTAACGGGCAAGAAAGCAGAATTACAAGCGGCGGTTACTGCGTTATCAAAATTAACAACTGGCAGTATTCATGTCAGTGTTTCAAAAGATTCACATTCCCCGTTTACGAATTTAGAAGATGTTGTGACTCACAATGTTTCAGGGCCTCATCCCTCTGGAAATGTCGGAACGCTAATCAATAAAATCGATCCTATCAATAAAGGAGAAGTTGTTTGGACTGTGACACCTCAAGATTTAGTGATTATTGGCGAATTGCTTTTAACAGGTAAATTCAATGCCGAACGTATTGTGGCACTTGCTGGATCGGGTATCAAAGAACCTCGCTATTTAGTCACCAAAATTGGAAGCGAAATCGCGACGATGGTTTACGACCGTGGGATTGAAAAAGATGCACATGTTCGAATTATTTCGGGCAACGTTTTAAGTGGAAAAGAAATAAAACCAGATGGGTATTTAGGATATTACTCTAACGTAGTGACCGTTATTCCTGAAGGAGATGATTATGAGTTTTTTGGATGGAACAAACCTGTGTTTGATAAAGTATCTACTTCAAGAGCTTTGACGTTTTCATGGATGACTCCAAATAAAAAATTCGACTTAAATACCAATACCAACGGAGAGCACAGGGCTTTTGTTTTGACAGGAACCTATGAAGAAGTATTCCCGTTAGATATTTTCCCAATGCAAATTTTAAAGGCGTGTATGTACCAAGATCTTGATGAAATGGAAGCGCTTGGAATGTATGAAGTCGCTCCAGAAGATTTTGCGTTGACTGAATTTGTATGTGTGTCTAAACAACCACATCAAAAAATAATTAGAGAAGGATTGGACTTAATGCTTAAAGAAATAGGATAAAAATGAGTTTTAAAAATAAATTACACACTATTAAAGAAAAGTATAGAGGCACAAAAATGGCTCCGGCCTTCAATGCCTTGCATACCTTTTTATATTTACCAAACGAAACCACGCACAATGGCACACACATTAAAGCTGCCGATGATTTAAAGCGTACCATGAATACCGTTATTATGGCCATGGTTCCTTGTTTGATTTTCGGAATGTTTAATGCGGGTTACCAACACCATTTGGCATTGGGAACTATTGAATCCGCACAAGGGTTTTTAGGCGGATCGTTTTGGACTTGGAGCAATTTAGTCATTGGAATGTGGAAAGTATTGCCTCTAGTGGTCGTATCTTACGGCGTTGGATTGGCTATTGAATTCGTGTTCGCAATTGTCAAAGGCCACGAAGTGGAAGAAGGCTACCTAGTTACAGGGATGTTAGTGCCACTTATCGTTCCTATTGATTTACCACTTTGGATGCTTGCCGTTGCCGTCGCTTTTGGTGTCGTAATTGGTAAAGAAGTCTTTGGAGGGACTGGAATGAATATTTTGAATCCTGCACTGACCATTCGTGCCTTTTTATTCT
>TARA_B110001469_G_scaffold124996_1_pt1 | contig 22738 bp, 23 predicted proteins | sample TARA_B110001469 | Tara Oceans TARA_B110001469 (sample SAMEA4397034) | marine metagenome | biome: Polar Biome; feature: [SRF] surface water layer (ENVO:00010504); material: water (ENVO:00002006), including particulate matter (ENVO:01000060) such as... | depth 5 m
GAGTTCCAAAGGTAATTCATTTATTAAGTCTTGAAGGTTCATATCTTTAATAAAATAGAAAAATTGTTGTAATTAAACTAAAATTTTTTATAATAAAAAAAAATTTTATATATATATATATATTATAAATGAAAAATTCTATTAGTAGAAAAAAAAATACCAAAAGAAAAACGAAATCTATCACAAATACATTATCTGGAAATTATACATTGAAAATATCAATGTATTATATTAGAGAAGAAATATTAGATAAAAAATATAATGATAAGAATATTAATATTTTATTAAAAATAAATAAATTATTAAAAATAAATAAATTAAAATTAAACACCATTTTTGATAAATTTCTTGGAAAACATAACAAAAATGAAAATATAAAAGGAGTATTAGGAATAGATGAAAAAGGAGAAAAGGTATTAAATATTATTTACAAATTTAATTTTAATAAAAAGCAATTAGATAATATAGGTTTAAAATATAATAAAGAATTTGAAAAATTATATTTTAAAACACTTGATTTAAAAAAAATAATTTTATCAAAAATTAAAAAACATAAATTAGAATTAATATTAAAGGATAAAAATGGGGAATTTGTATTAAAACAAAACTCAATTTATATTTATTAATTATTTTTTTGTGGTTTTAAGATGTAAGACATAATTTTATAAACGAGTTCCAAAGGTAATTCATTTATTAAGTCTTGAAGGTTCATATCTTTATAAATATAATAAAATTGATTTTTTACCATAAACAAAGTAATAAAAGAAGTATTCACAAAGTATAAATAAACAAAATGGAACAATTTAATAGAAGACAAAAACCATATGTTAAATGTATTACCAAAGAAGAATATAATACTAATAAAGATAAATTAAAAGATAAGGAAATTATTAATATTGATAATAAACAAAATAACCCTGTAACTAAAACAGGAGGTTTATATTGTTTAGCCAAAAATAATAGTTTCGTTCATATTTGTAAAGTTAATACTATTCATTCGGATAATACTTCAATTGAATTACAACCACTTATGGAAATTAATTGGGAACAATGGATTAAATTTGGCGGACAAAGAAAAGTAACTAAACAAGGAAACCTACAAAATTATAAAGAATTTATAAAAGAAATACATAGTATATTACCACAAACAAATAGAATTGAAAGAGTAGATTTAGAAGTTCCAGAAGTTATATCTACAGAAGATAACAAACAGTTATTTGAAGAAATGAAAGAAGAATTAGTTAAAGCAAATAAAAATATTACGACTTTAACAAACAAAATTGTTGTATTGACTTCTACAATTCAAGAAACAAATCAAGAAACAAATAAAGAAGAAGAACATAATTATCCTCTTAGGAATATAGTTATGTTATTTATGCCACTAATAATTACTGGTATTTCTAATTATAAAATATATCTATAATTCTTTAATATAATTCGATGATTATAAAAATTGAATATAACTTTTCTATTTTATTAAAAAATCAAAATATCACAAGAAGAACAAATAATGACTACAATAGAAGACCTTGTTAAAAAATCAACAGACGCTCACGTAGCAGTTGAAAACAGAGATATTCAAACATTAATGAGTTTTCCAGAAGAAGAATTACTTAAACAGGATATCGACGGAGAAACTGTTCTCCATTACGCCGTTTCCAACGAAGATTTGGAAATTTGTGAATTACTTGTTTCAAGGAACTCGCAAATTGTTCATATTAAAGATATAGATGGAAAAACTGCTTTTGATTACGCGGTTGAATGTAAAAACAAGTTGGAAACTCATAAAGAAATTTGTGATTTTTTACAGAAATTAAACTAATTAATTAAATTATATATTTGTAGAAAATTAGGATTATTATTAGAAATTTTAGATAATTTACTATTTATATTTATACTACTTAATTCATTTCTTTTTATTGTAAAATTTTTAATTTTTTTTACATTCCATAAAATATCATATCTTCCTTCATTTAACATACTTTTAACTTTATTTATACATTCTTCAGGTTTTCCTATGATATTATCATAGTAATTATTTTCATTAATAAAAGTTTCTACCCATTTTTCTATTGTATTTATTTTTATTGGTTCGCCAATAATTTCATAAATATTTTCAAAAATAAATCCGTCAGAACCAAATATTTTTTTAGATTTATAAGGAATAAAATATTTACATTTTTTTATAGTATTATAATCTTTATCATTGCCTCCAATAATCATTTGATTATTATTAACTAGAATATCGTATCTTCTTACAATACCCCAATCTTTATATATAGAACCTAGAGAATATACACAAAAAGACATTATTAATTAAAAAAAGTACTATTTTTATAATCAATTTTATAATTTTTTAAATAAATTATTTTAATTCATATCACACCAATTCTCCTCACTTACAACGTCACACATATTTAATGCTTCTCTATGTCTAACCATACAACTTAAGCAATCTTCTTTACCTTTATTATTATGAGGACAATACATTTCCAACGCAGTTCCACACCGAGGTCTTTCATATGGCATTTGAATTCTCATTTTAGTCCAATTAACAGAAGAAATATCATTATATAAACACTCTTGAGAAACAGGTGTTGGATTTGTAGGTGTAGTATAATTACAATACGATTGATATGAATTTACTACCATAGAATTTACATAAACGGAACCATTATACCCAATATCATAAACAAATTTAGAACTAGGTTCTTGTACCATAGAAATAGGTAAATCCAATTTCCTATTTCCATTTAATTGTAATCTATGAAGAACATTGCCATCCGTTATATTCAAATAATAAATGTAATTCTCTGTAGTCATTTTTAAAATATATTCTGCCCAACTATTAGGACTACAAACCGCACAACCAGAAGTAATTCCATATTGCGAAGTAGCATATGTATTATGTAAAGAAACCATTTCAAATTTTTGATAAGGTTCTGTAACACTAACAGACCATAATTGGGTATAATTTAATACAGAATTAGAAAGCACGTTTACTTTGAAAGCTAAAAGTAAATCATAATAGGTATAAATATTGATATTACTATATGGGTCTTGATAGACAAAATTATCAATATCTAAAACATCACATACACCGAAATCTTGACATATTTCGGTAGAATTTTTCATAATGTATTTATCAACTTTTTTGGTCCAATTTCGACAATTCGTAATATTAAAATGATCGCAAAAATCATTCATATTTGCTACAAATTGGACTATACTCTCATTATGAGAATGTAAATAATTAAACTTATCTATACAAGAAGTACAATTGGAACTGTTAAATGGTGTAATATAAGGTAATAAAGATAACACAATAGTTGTAAAGAATTTCATTTTTAAAGAAATATGGTGTTAATTTCTTAAATTAATTTAAATTTTTATTAATTATTAAGGTGTCTTTATAAAATAAATTTAAAAAAATAAATAAATAAATATTTATGAATAGAATTCTAAAACCAAATAAGAGTATTTTATTACCATATAATTATTACAAAAATAAAAATGTTTTAGTTACAGGAGGTGGAAGTGGTATAGGTAAAAAAATAGCAGAAACATATTCTATTTTAGGAGCAAATGTGTTAATAGTAGGAAGAAATGAAAATAAATTATTAAATAGTAGTAATGATATTTATAAAAAAAGTAATAATATTGTAAATTTAAAAAGTTTAGACGTAAGAGATAATGAAGCAGTTTTAGATTTAGCAAATGAATTAGAAAAAAATAATAAATTACCCGAAATTGTAATAAATAACGCGGCAGGTAATTTCATTAGTAGAACAGAAGATTTATCATATAATGCATGGAATTCAATATTAGATATAGTATTAAAAGGAACTATGAACTTCACTCTAGAATTCGGTAAAAAAAATATAAAAAACAATATACCTTCCACATTTATCAATATATCAACTACATACGCAAATACCGGAAGTGCTTTTGTGGTGCCTTCCGCAATAGCAAAAGCGGGTTGCGATAATCTAACTAAATCTTTATCTGCGGAATGGGGTAAATATGGTATTCGTTTATTATCTATTGCTCCTGGACCTATTTATACAGAAGGGGCGTTTAATAGATTAGATCCAAATGGCGATTTTTCTAAACAAGTTGTTAAAACATTACCATTAAATAGGTTAGGCGAAAGAGAAGAACTTGCTAACTTAGTAACTTATTTAACAAGTGAACAAAATAATTGGATGACGGGACAAATAATTAATTTAGACGGCGGGGAAGTAGTGGGAAATTCGGGGGAATTTAATATATTACATAAATTAAAAAAAGAGGATTGGGAAAAAATAAAAAAATAAATATTAAATTATTCAAATTCTTTTACATCCGCGTCTTCAAAAAACCATTTTATCATTTCATTTCTTTCTGTCTGATTCAATAATCCCCAACATAAATTAATTTCATACCGAACGGGTCCATTCATAAGTCCTTTATAAAATAATACAATTTCTTCTTCATTTTTATTTTGTAGAAAACTTAATCTCCGCATTATTGTGTAAAATTTATCTACAAATCCATCTCCCATAAGTTGGAAATCATTCATATATCTGCCAATATCATTCGTAATCCACTCCATATACTCTTCTTTTCCATGTTCTTTATAATATAAATTTTTTAATAAACTCATACTCCTATGATAATATTTAATATCTTGTAGTCTATCATTTTGTTTTATATCATTTTGTTTAATCATTTATTAATAAAATAAATATGTTAGTATTATCAATTTTAATTATAAAAAAAATTTAATTTTAAAATAGAATATATAAATTTAAAAATAGAATATATAAATAATTTAATTTAATTTATGACCCACAAGTTAAACAATCGGGGTCATCTCTTCTACACGCTTTAATTGCGGTTTCCTCTAATTTTTTTTCCTGTTCTTCTTTTTTCATATTTGGATCAATTGTAAATTGTTGTGCTTTCGCAACTGGTCTGGTTCTTAGGTAATAAATACCTGTCTTCAATCCCTTCTTCCAAGAATAGAAGTGCATAGAAGTTAATTTACCAAAATCTGGTTTAGCAATGAATAAATTCATTGATTGACTTTGACAAACAAACGCACCTCTATCAGCTGCCATATTAATAATAGTCTTTTGGGATATTTCCCATACAATCTTATATACTTTGCGTATATGTTCTGGGATTTCCTCTATATTTTGAATACTTCCTTCATTTAATAGGATTTTGTCTTTCATTTCGTCGGACCATAATCCTAACTTAATTAAATCTCTTACCAAATGTTCGTTTATAACAATGAACTCCCCTGCTAAAGTCCTCCTAACATATAAGTTGGAAGTATATGGTTCAAAACATTCATTATTACCTAAAATCTGTGATGTGCTCGCAGTAGGCATAGGAGCTACTAAAAGACTATTTCTAATACCATATTTCTTTATATCTTTCTTTAATTTGTCCCATTTAGGTTTCATATCTTCACCTGGTTCAACACCCCATAAATCGAATTGGAGTTTTCCTTCTGAAGCAGGAGACCCAATAAATGAAGAATAACTACCTAAATATTTATCTCTATTTACCTCTTCTTTTATAGGAATAAGTTCTTCTTCTAGTTTTTCTTTATCTTCTTTAACTTTCACTAAATCTTCTTCTGATAAATCGGGTGTTAATCCTTTTTTTAACAAATCTTTGTATTTTTTCATTTGTTTCTCTCTTTTTTTAGATAATTCCATACTTGCTTCAAGTGAGGAAAAATATATTTGTTCAAATATTTTCTTATTTATCAATGACGCTTCTTCACTGTCAAATGGTATTTTTAATATAGCAAATACATCTGCTAAACCTTGGACACCTATACCAATAGGTCTATGTTTCATATTTGAGTTTCTAGTTTCAGGAATAGGATAATAATTGACATCAATAACTTTATTAAGATTTCTAACTATCATTTTAGTCATTTCACCTAATTTCTCATAATCAAATTCCAATTTTTTAGTTGATATATCTCCCACAGTTGTTTCAACTTCTTCTATATATCTTGGTAAACCAATTGAAGCTAAATTACACACCGCTGATTCATTCTTATCACTATATTCAATAATCTCGCAACATAAATTAGAAGATTTAATAGTCCCTAAATTCTGCTGATTCGATTTCTTATTACAAGCATCCTTATATAAAATATATGGTGTTCCTGTTTCTATTTGTGATTCTAATACTTTTGACCATAATTCTTGTGCTTTAATGGTTTTCTTTCCTCTTCCTTCTTTTTCATATCTTTCATATAATTCTTTGAATTCATCTCCATAACAATCAGATAATCCAGGACATTCATCCGGGCACATTAAAGTCCAATTTCCGTTTGAACCTACGCGTTCCATAAATAAATCAGGAACCCATAAAGCATAGAATAAATCTCTGGCTCGTTCTTCCTCATTTCCGTGGTTCTTTCTCATATTTAAAAGTTCCATAACATCACTGTGCCACGGTTCATAATAAATAGCAATGGAACCTTTCCTTTTCCCTCCGCCATTATGGACTAATCCTTGGTGTAAAAGATAATTATGTTCTTTTTTCATTTGAAGGTCATATAATGTTCCTTCATAACTAGATTGTTTAATATTTTTAATTCTTGTGAATAATAAGTTTTCGTGTTTAAAGAATTTAAAGAATTCTCCTTTATCACTATTTTCAATTTCTAAAAGATTACAAATATCTTGTGTTTTAGGAATTCTAAGAGTATAACTTATTTTTCTATTCGTTATTTCACTTCCATATTTAGAAGTATGACTTTCGCCAACTCTATCTCTTATATACCCACTTGTTAGAATACCCATTCGTAAACAGATAAATCTAACTGCTTCAATAAGATTATATGAAGTATTATCAAATACTAATTCTTTTCCTTTGGAACCGTCCGTATCTATTAATCCTTTTAAAATCATTTTTGATTTATTAAGAGGAAGATTTAAATATCTGTGTTGACAAATCTTTTCCCCATTTTTATAAATATCACTATATTTAAATGGAATGGTTACATTCTTATACCAATAAAGTCTTGTTGTATTTTCATTTGTTTCCATTCTATATGAAACAAACTTATTACTAAAATATTGTTTCGCATATTCTAAAATATGCTTTTTATTATCTTTATGAAGGGAAATATAACCATTTATATTTTTATTTGAAAGACAACCATCTCCAAGAATTACACCATACATATAACAATCTTCTTCTGTAATAGCTGTATTATCTTTTTCATAATTAGGTATTGGAAATGCCAACATATCATTTTCTGTTAATTCTCCCGCATCAATCCAATCTGGTTTTACTAAACCTAGTTTTAATCTATTACGAATAATATTGTAATTTATACCTTTCTTTTGTCCTTGTAATGTATAAATAGGGTGTTCAGGAGTAATCGTTAGATTTTCCAAACTATGCATTGTTTCAATTTCAATAACTCTTCCTTTATAAGAATGTTCTAAAACATTCTCTACTGTTTCAATTTCTCCATTTAAATTATAAATTTCGGTTTCACCTACCACTACGTCTTCCATTTTCATAGGACCCTTTGTAGTATAAATAATTGTCTTAGGTAAAACACATTGATCAACATACCTCGCAGTATTATTAAATACTCTTAACATAGGAACAACACCATTTGAAATACCATTAGTTCCTCTAATTATACTTCCAGCACCTCTAATATTATGTATCCAAATACCTATACCACCTGCCGATTTAGAAATTAAGGCACAATCCTTAAGACTACTAAAAATCCCTTCAATAGAATCGTCCTTCATAGGAAGGAGGAAACAACTACTAAGTTGTGGTCTTTTAGTTCCCGCGTTAAATAATGTAGGTGTCGCGTGAATGAAATATTTTTCAGACATAGCGTCATATGTTTTAATAGCGTCTTTAATATTATTTCCGTGAATACCTAATGCTACTCGCATAAATAAATATTGTGGTCTTTCTATAATTTTACCTTCTACTTTAAGAAGATAACTCCGTTCTAATGTTTTAAGACCGAAATATCCTATATTAGAGTCGCGTTTATGTTTAATGACACTATTTAATTTAGTTTTATGTTTTTGGACTATTTGGTAAAGTTCTTCACTAATAAGAGAACATTTTACTTCATTTTTATCTTTATTATCGTATAGTATTTGTACTGTTTCTGAAAAAGAAGGAGAAGTATTTTTCTCTAAATTAGACATTGAAATCCTCCCTGCTATAATTTGATAATCGGGGTGAACTGTAATCATAGTAGCACATATCTCGGCTCCTAAAATATCTAATTCACTAGTCTGAACACCATTATAAATCCTACTACATAACTTTTGGGCTATTAAGTGAGGATTTATATTTAATCCTACTGATAAGTTTTTCATTCTTTTTAAAACTTTATCGAAGGATACTTCTTGTTTTTCACCATCTCTTTTAATTACGAAAATAGCGTTTGACATATTTGATTCTGAATCTGATAACATTTTACAATATATTTGAATTATATTTTTTTTTTCAATTTTAAATCAATTTTTTAATTAATTCAATTTAATTAAATTTTTAATTATAAAAATTGAGAATCATTTTTAATTATAAAAATATCAACTGCATAATGTCATACTTTTTTAAAGATAATGAAGAAGCATATGATTTTCTTACACCAGTTAGAGAAGAAGATGAAGAATACAAAGAAGAAAAACAATTTTATTGGTCTCCTAAAAAGGCGTGTGAAATTGAAGGAGAAGAAATACAATTTACTCTTACCTTTAAAGAGGTAGAATATAAAAAGGATTGTTTAAAAGTAATAAAAAAAGGACTAGAACAAAACATACAAATTGAATTTTCGGAAGGAGATTTGGAAGACGAAAATATAAGTTTGGATATACTTTTGCGTCACTATTACACGGAGACACAAATTGAAAGGATTAAAGAATTAGTTTCTATATATCATGAAACTGATGCTCTTCCTAAAATGGATGAAGAACCTTTCATAATAGTTATAGCAATCGCACATTTATTCTCAATCTTTATGATTGAGGATTTTAAAATGATTTTTGAAGCAATACAAATGTATGGTTCACAAATATCTGGATTTATATATGTATCAGCATTACCAAATGATATATTTAAAAACTATGGATTAGAAATTAACGGAGACTATTATCCTAGAGAGGATAGGTATGTAGTCAAAATGAATTGTTTTATTATTGGTATAGATACTCCAAAAGATTTCTATTATTTTCTCTCTGAGTTAATGCCATATAAAAACAAGTTTGGTTGGGAAGTGGGTAAACATGGTAACCAGTACAATATTTATATTTTAAGTAATCATTCCTAAAGGATTGGTCAAATGATTATATAGAACACATGTGCTTTCAAGAATATGTAGAATATTGGCGTGAATAAATTAGATACTTTTTACAAAAAAATTGAAAAATAGATATTTTTATTTTTTTTTATATTATGTCTTTAACGGGAATATTAACAGGGGGTATATTACCAATAGAAATTGAAAACTATATCCTTTATTTAGTTAAATTACAATATGATATAGAAAAAAAGGATTATTTAGAAAGATGTAAAAAAATTATAATTAGAAATAGAATTATGAAACCATATTCCTTCCCACAATATAATTATATTTTACCACCAGATTTATTAGGTCGTAGATTAGTTAGTCCTAGAAGAGTCATAGATACTGTAGAATCGCTTAATCCAAATGAGATAATACAAGAAGCATATACATACCATTTTGAAGAATTAACAGGAATAGATTTTAAAAATATTTATATCGCAAATAATAAGATATGTATAAAAAGAGAAGAATTAATACATTATTTTAAACCAGAAATAATTAATTTTAATGGATTGAAATGGAAGGATTATAGTTATTTTAAAAAAGAAAATAGATTAATAGATTATCAAAACTTTGAACAATTTTTATATCATATTTAAAATTAAATTATAAGATTTGACCCTAGATAATAACAGTTGTAGAAAATAATAAAAGACATATACTTAGAAGTTTATAATATTTAATTCCTATTCTTTTTGAATTCTTTTACTTTCATTCATAACTGTTTTATAAATATCTTTAAGGAATAATCCATTTCTACCGTGATATTGCGAGTCTATTCTACTATATATATTATTTTCTCTTTCTTTATCTAAAATTTCTAAATTATTATTTTTTTTTATTTCTCCTATATTATATACTAAACCTAATCTTTGAATGAGTAAAGAAAAAATTTGATTATCAATTTCATTAATTCCAGTTCTTAAATTATCTAAATCTTCCATTTCTGAATAAAATGTTAATATATCTAATTCTATATTCATATTTCTTTATATTATAATTTAGATTTAAATTGTTTTTTCTTAATATATCTATCATAAATATTTACATATAAACCTATTTTATCTCTATCATAATAATCCCTTGGACCTAAAGTAAATTTGTTTATACCAATATCTTCTTTTTTATATGAATGTAGTTGTTTATGAGATAATTGAAATGAATATTTTCTTAGCAAGTGTACTAAAATAATACGCATTTCCATTTGGGAAAAATTCTTACCAATACAATCTCTCGGTCCATATGTAAAAGGACTAAATCTTTTTGAACTTGGATTATAACTACTTAATACTTCCCCATTCCATATTTCGTCATCTCTAAATTCTCTATCTGGATTAAAAATGTTAGCGTCTTCACCCCATAATTCAGGATTTCGGTGTCTAGACCAATTCGGGATTTGGACATAAGTTCCCTTTGGTAATATCACTTTTTCATTATTTATACCTATGATATAATCGTCTTTTATTAATTCTCTATATGTTCCATTAGGTATAGGAGACCATAGTCTAAGTATTTCCATAATACATTTAGTCATAAAGGGTAATCTTTTTAAGTCTTCGTAACAAATGGGTTTATCTTTTTGTACATACCAAAATAAATCTATTTCTTGTTGTAATCTTTCTTGTATACCTAAGTTATTACATAACTCATATATTAACCAAGTTAAAGTATTGGCTGTTGTATCATGTCCCGCGAATGTAAAAATTATAGCATTCCCAAATAATTCTTTTTTATTATTGGTTTTTCTATTTTGGAATGCTAAACTAAGTGGTCCTGAAGATTTTTTAGTTTCATTTAATAAATCAAAAGAGAATTGTCGGGTATATTTAATATCTATACCATTAAATGAATCGCGTATTTTCTTATTTGTTTCTTTTTGAAATTTATTAGAAAATCCAAATAAAGCAAGTTGTAATTGTGCTTGTGTTTCATTAAGAAAAAATTCACTTATATTTACTTCGTTATCACTTATATTATTAGCACTTATATTATTGTCACTTATATTCATATCTAATAATTGAATTGAATATTCTGCTCTTTTATTAGACAACTCTATTATTTTTTTTAATTCGTTATTAACACTAAATGCTGGTTGAAAAGTTTGTCTTTGTTTTTTCCATTCATAAATATCTGTAGTTGATATAATACTATCATATAGGAATGGTTTTAGGTTAGGCATTTTTTTTATATGAGTATTAGAGATTCTTTCAGAGTCTTCCGGATTATTAATAATGACTAAATCTTTTATTATTTTAACTTTTTTTTCATCTTTATATGTATATGGAATAGTAATATTACAAGATAAAGAATTTCCATATTTTTGTTGATACTTAGTGATTAGTAGGTGTTGTTTTCCTTTTTTAGTTTCTTCATAAATATCATTTATAGTATTTACTAAACCTAAGTTATTTGCTGGGGATATTATATAGTTTTCAAAATGTGTATTACGTTTATCAATATATTCAAACATAAAATATTTTAAGTCATAAAATTTTAAATATATATATTTATTTAAATAGTAAAATTTAAAGTAAATGAAATGGGTAATTCTTGTATTAAAAAAAACTTAATTAGTCCTAATAAAAATTCAGACATAACATTGTTTACAGCAGAAAATGTTATAATAGATTGGGAAGCTAAAAATAAAACGCAAAAATATCATTGGTGGCCTATGTACGAAGAATGTGAAGGTGATTATGTTAATAATTTATATTCAAAAGGAGGGGGTTTAGATAAATATGATATATTATTTGGTTCCAATTCTGTTTTATATCAAAAAAACCATTATTATAGAGAAAATATTTCAAATAGAAAGGACGCAAAATGGGCGGGTTTTTGTAATAATGCGTCTATTTTATCTTGTTTATACGAATATCCAAAAAATGATATTTTCGTGTGTTATAATAAAAAAGAAATATTATTTAAAAAAAGAGATATAGAAGCATTAATGATTGTATGTTCTGAAAATTCTATTAAAGAAAACATAAAATTATTTTTTGGTGATAGGAATAATGACAGTTATGATGATTCAAATGAACCTTATCCAAGTGAATTTTTACAAATGTTAGATATTTTATGTAAACACGAAGAACCATTTGTAATGGATATAGATAAAGATAGTGCTGTATGGAATTATGCGTTCGATAAAGTTATAGTAACAACACATACAAATTGTGAATTAAAAGACTTAGAATTGGATGGAAATACCGTATATTATAATTTTAAAATTACAAGTAATGCTTATCCAGATAGTAATCAAGATTTATGGGGATATATTAATAAAAGTATTAAAAAAGGTAATGAAAAAGAATATGAATGTATAAAAGAAGGATGGATAACGGATTATCATCCGGATTTTTTGTGGAAAAATTTTAAAAATGATTCAATGTGGGAGGGTATGAGTAAAATTAATCCAGAAATAGATGCTTCTATAGTATATAAAATATATCAACATTCATTAAGTAATCGTAATATTGCTTTAATATGCTAAATAAATTTATATACAAAATCAAAATATAAATTGATTATGGTAATTTAACTTCTTTCCAATTTTTATCGTCTTTATCTAAAATAGTATGCCACATATAAAATGCTTCACTCCAATTTTCATTTTTATGGTCACTTAATTCTTCTTCGTATATATCTTCATCTTTAATTGCTTCAATACTGGGTTTAAAATCAAATTTATCTTCAAACCAACTATCTTCAATTTTTTTATAGTTTTCTCTACCTTTATTATATTTATAAAAACAAGATTCTCCTTCTTCAAAACCATATTCTTCTATTTCTACATTATATTTATCTTCTATATTTTTCCATAAATAATAAGGAGAATTCCAAGCACTCATAAAAGTACATTTAAATATTTGGTCTTCTTCGTCTAAACCGGAAACATCACTAATTTTAAAATCCCATTTGACACCCCATTCATTACATGCTGTTCCAAAATCCCATTTTCCAGAAGATAAAGGACAAAAATTTTGAGCAAAATTATCTAATTCTTCATTTTTTAATAATTTATTTATTACCCACTTTTGAAATGGGATAATATTACCTTTTATCTTTATGGTTCCGCAATACCAATTGGTCATAATTATAAATATTTATTAGGTAAATTTATAAAAAAATCAATTTTATTTAGTCATAACTATTATATATTCAATTTATTTTTAATAGGATTTAAAAAATTTACTTCATAAAGAAACAATGACTTATAATATTTTTTATATACCAAAAGTTTTGTTAATAGTTAGTTACTTTCAAAATGCATGTGAAAATGTTTTAATGACTAATGAAATTATTGCTCCGTGTACATCAGAAATGACACATTTACAATGTTGTCAAGATAAAGCAATAGATTTTATGAAAAAAAATATAAGATTGGATAAATGTTATAATGAAAGTTATGCGAATTATACTCATATGTCATTTGATTGTAAGGAAGAAGAAATTGTAATGAAAGTTAATGGGTGGAATGTGTTTGGTGCTTTGGTTCTTATAGCATTTTCTATTATTATATTGGTAGTAATTTATGATAATTATTGTAAAACAAAAACTGTTTTATATAATAATTTATAGACATTTTTTTTTAATTAAATATTTATTATAGAAAACTTTTTTTTTAATTAAATATTTATTATAGAAACTTTTTTTTTAAATTAATTAAATATTTATTATAGAAACTTTTTTTTTAAAAAAGTTTAATTTCTCCAAAAATAAAATATTTGTTATAATTATATAAAAATGGTATTATTAGATTTTGGAAAGATTGTTAATTGTATTACAGACGGGTGTACTAAAAAAGATAGGTTTTCGGGAGGTATGACTGGTTCGGGGACGGGATCGGCATTAGGTGGATTAGGTGCCATATTATTATTTTCTGTAATAATGATTATTTTAGTATTACTTTTTGCGAAGTATTTATGGAATGTTTGTTTAGTTCCATTAGTTCCAGTTAAGAAGTGCGATAGTGTATGGCACTTAGTTGGAGCATCTATTTTATTTGGATTATTATTTCCAAGTTCGCCAGCCGCAAATTCACAATAGTCATTAAAATTAATTAAAAAGGTTTACTAGGAAAACTAGGGAAGTTCGGGTGAAATGGTGGTTGTATAGGTGGCAAATCTGGACAGAATGGTGTTGAAGGTTTTTTATTTAGAGAATCTATTTTATTTTCTAATATAAGAATTTTATTTTCAAGTTTTACGATATGTAATTCAAGAGATTTTAGTAAAGAAATAATTTCTTTCTCGGAATCCATTTTATATAATAATTAATTTTTTAATTTATAATAAATAACGTATATTTATATAACTTTAGGTAAATATTTTCAAATATTTTTTTATTAAATTTTCAAAATAAAATATTAATATAGGATTATCTAACATTATAATTTTATTATAGGCAGAATTAGTTATTCTTTTATAAGTTTCTGGTTTTATTTTTTTAACTCTATTTTGTATTTCCTTATAACATTCTTCTGTATTTTTTACTTTATTGCTAATACTAGGAGAATTATCAAATTTAATTTGTATATAGTCTTTATTTGGTTTAAATATATCTGAATAAAAGTTTATCCAATAATCTGTTACATCTATTTTAATAATTAATGATTTAGTTAATAATAACTCTTTTAATCTAACGGACCAGGGGTGTGCTCCTGGTAAATCTAATAAATATTTATATTTACACCAGTCTGTAACACTACTTTTGGGTTCTTTATCAATTAATATATCTGTTTGTATTTTATCTTCTGAATAATCTTTTAAACTAACGTTTTTTAAGTTACGACGTATAAATGTTTTTTCTTTTATTCTCATAGGGTTATCTGTATTACTAGTATCACTACCTTGAAAAAATATAATATTTTTTTTTGTATTAATTTTATTACATACTTTACTAATTTGTTTCATTTGTTTTACCCAATTAGATTTTATTTTACTTTTATATGGATTATGAAATGTCCAATCAGGAATTAATATACCGTTACTTTTATAAGATTTAGCAAAACCTAAAATAGGTAACTCTTCCGACACTATCTGGTCTCCTAATGATACATATAAAACTAAATAAGGTATTTTAAGTTTTATTTTAGATAAGAAAAAATTAAACATATCACATATTATTTTACCTCTAAAATGAAATAAATTATATTTTTTTAAATAATCTATATTCTCAATAACTTTATTATTCTTTATTTCTATTTTTAAAATTTTATGTTTATTCCTATTTTCATTATAGAATTTTTCTATTATTTCTTGGAAATTACTTTTATCTATATTTTTCCAAGCACTAAAATCTTTTTCTAGTCTTTTATTTAAAATTTTTTTAATTTTATAATTATTAAAAACTTTTTTTGTATTTTTACCTTTTGTAATTTTACTTTTTTTAATTTTACCTTCGGTAATACTTCTTTTATTTGTTTTCATATATATTATAATATTAAAAAAATATAATTGATTAATATTATTTATAATTTAAAAAATGTTGTTTTAAAAAATGTTGTTTTAAAAAATTTATAATTTTAAATTGTTACAGTTAAATTCATATATTTTCTATTTATAGGGAGTTTATCTATACCTAGTTTACACTTTCCATCGCATTCGAAATAATTTACTTCATCTTTTTCGAAATATTCTTTTAACTTTCCCCTTACTAATTCTATACCACTATCTATATTTTCTTTTGTTACTTTAAACATTTCTGTCATAGAGTTATACGGTTCTGTCATAGTTTTATTTTTATAATTAGTATCATATTTATATGATAATTCGAATTTTTCTCCGTCATAATATTCATAACGAGTAGTCTCTTCATAATTACCGAAACTACAGCCTATATATTTATGATGTTTAACAGGGCCTCCCATTTTTTTTACACCGAATATTACTGGAACTTGTAATGTAAATTTTGCTCCATCTTTTTTCCTATTAAATTCAGTATAAAAATAAAAATAAAAGTTTTGGAAATAATTTATTAAAAAATTTAAAAAAAGAAATGATATATAAATGTGATATTTATAGTTTAGGTAGAACATTGGAATATTTATACGACTTACTAAAAATTAAAAATGAAAAAATATTAGCACTAATTCAAAATATGACGGAATTTAATCACGAAAAAAGATTTAGTATTAAACAATGTATAGAATTTAGTAATTAAATTATTTTATTATATGTTATACCTATTCTTTCAATATTAGTATTATTATCTTTAACTTTTGTTTTACCGTCTCCTAAAAATCTTCTTTCTATTTGAAAATATTCGTAATTTATATTTAGTTGTTTTATTAATTTATATTCCTCTAGTGTTATTTTACCTCCACCTAAAATAAAAACTTTATTTATTTCTACACTTTTACTTAAATTTACCCATTTTTTTGTATTAGAACAAGGTTTATTATTATATATACCTCCCCATTTACATTTATTATTATAATCATTATGCCAGTAAACATTTTTAACAAATTTTGGAACACCCCACGATTGGGCTTCTTTTATTTGTATCATATATATATCTATATCTGGTCTATATTCCTTTATTAATTCAAATGCGTATCCTATATCTGGATTTTTTTTATTAGAAGAATCGCCAAAATATAAAAATGAAGACTTATTGGGAATTTTTCTTAATATTTTTTTTAAAATTTGTTTTAAATCTTTTATATATCTAAATTGATTTTTACTTCCATTTCCTATTAACATAAAAACCATTCCTTCTATATTTTTTAAATATTTTATTAAAGAATTGAAAGATAACATTTATAATATATATATATAATTATTATATATGAAAAAACTAACTCTTAAAAAATTAAGGACTATTGCTTTATCTAAAAAATGTGCTAAATCAAATTGTTATAATGAATTAGATTTAATTATAGTTCCAGATAAAGAAGATACTAAATCATATGAAAAATTAAATTTATATATACAGGAGAAGCAACAATTTATAAAAAAAAGAAATCTAAAAAACCCACGAACAATGAAAGATTATAATAAAGGTAAAATTGTTTATGGTTAGTTAAATGATAAAAAAAATAAAAAAAATAATGGCGAATTAGTTTATATAAATGGTTTGCTAAAATATGAAAATGACGATTATTGGATTGATTCGTCCTTACAAATATGTAAAAATAATAAAATTGCGTATAATTGTATAGATAATGAAATTTATATAAATAACTAAATTTATTCCATATAAATAGTTGCGTCACCCCATTGTGTATTTGTATTAGTATTCGGTTTTTCTTCCTCAACTATTCGAATATCTATTTCTTCTGATTCAGCAACTTCATATGGTTTTACAGGTTTATTTGAAACAATAACAGTTTGACTATACAATTTATAATTTAATTTCGCATTTTTAAAAATTTTTGTTCTAAACATTTATTCCTAAATCAAAATACTTCTTTAAATTTATTTTTTATTTATTAAATATGAAAAATAGAGTAGAAAAATTATATAACTAAATCATTTATTTTTTTAAACAATTTCTTTATTATAAATCATAATATCAAGAAAACAACATTTCTAAAAGAGCAATTCTTACATATAATCCATATTTCATTTGTCTAAAATATACACTTCGTGGATCACTATCCAATTCTATTTCTATTTCTTCATTTCGCGGTAAAGGATGTAATATTATACATTTTTCCTTGGCTTTCGAAAAATTATGAACTGTTAATTTATTTTTATATAAATTAGCATTATTATGCGTATGTCTTTCTTTTTGACTTCTAGTCATATAAATTACATCTACTATTGGTATAATTTTATCTAAATCATATTCATAATGGTATTCTATTATATGATTGGTATTATATGATTTTTCTTTTATTTCTATTAAATATTGTTGTAAATATATAGGTAAATCCATTTTATTTTCTTCTTCGAAGACAAAATATAAAGCAACATTATAATTCAATAACATTTTTACTAATGATATAATAGTTCTACTGTTATATAAATCCCCAACTATTGCTATTTTCAAATTATTTACTGTTCCCAATTCCTGTCTAATTGTAAATAAATCTAATAATGCCTGTGTAGGATGTTCAAATTTATCACCACCATTTATCATTTTTATATCAATATTATTCTGATAATCTGATAATATCTCATTATTAGGAGAACGAATAATAAGACCGTCACAATATGCCTCCATTGTTTTCAAAGTATCATTAAAAGTTTCTCCTTTTTGAACACTCGATTCTTGACTATTTACATTTATAACTTCCCCCCCTAAATGTAAAATAGCACTTTCAAAAGAACATCTTGTTCTTGTACTAGGAGTATGGAAATATAAACCTAATATTTTATCTTCCAATAATTTATTATTAAATAAAGTTTTGTCGGATTTCAATGATTTATTGAAAATATTCATAATTTCTTGACTTCGTAAAAATATTTGTCTTAACAAATTCCTATTAAATTGAATACTATTTATTATATGTTTATCCGTAAATAATATCTCCGTTTTAGATAAATTTATATCAACTTTCTCATTATATGAAATACATTGTAGGGAATTTTCAATAATTGAAGGTAATATTGATTTATTCCCATTTTTATTATCACTTTTATAAGTATTAATTACATCAAAATAAGTATCTAAATCTATTCCCTTATGATAATAATAATATATACTTTCTATTAATAATTTACTACATTTAATATCAACTAATAAAGATATATTAAAATCCAAAGACATTCTTCTTATAGTAAAACCAAAACTTTTATTATCATTATTTGATATAATAGTATTATTCGGTATATTTATAATCAAATTGAACTTTTTATTTTTAATATAATCTATTATTTCACTTTTCGATAACATAATTATATTTTCTGTTTTATCTTCTATTTTCTCTTTATAATAATTATATGTCCCTTCTGTTGTATATATTTTCCACCCCATATTTAATATAAATAAAACCATTGGCATAAATTCATTCTTATGTTTTTCCTTTCCAATAGATAATAATAAATTGGTACACGTTAATGAAGGTATTTTAAAACCGGTTGCTGCTAAACCCTTCAAATATGCTATATTTCTATTACAACCAAAACCAGCAACTTCTCCAGTAGAAGACATTTCCACTCCTAAATCAACGTCCGCGTTTTCGAGTCTATGAAAACTAAATTGCGGGACTTTAACACCAATTCTATCAAATTGAATTTCTTCTGGTAATTTTATATATTTTTTAATTAGAGAATCTGTTGATAAAGGTTCGCATATAATAGTAGTTGCGATTCTAATCATATTTATATCTAAAGTCTTACTCGCAAATGGAAAACTCCTAGAAACTCGTAAATTACATTCAATAACTTTTAGGTTATTATCTTTGGCTATCAATTGTAAATTTAATGGGCCTGAAACATTTAAATTTGCAGCAATCCTAAATACAATATCTCTAATTCTCCCTATAGTATCCTTATTTAAATCCTGTGCCGGTAATACTAAAGTCGCATCACCACTATGAACACCAGCGTTTTCTATATGCTCACTTATAGCTAATAATACTACTTTACCATTATGTGCTACCGCGTCTACTTCTATTTCCTTTGCTTCTTCTATGAATTTACTTATTACCACAGGATAGTGTTGTGATACATTTATAGCGTCATTTAAATATAATTCCAAATCAATATCATTATACGCAACATTCATTGCTGCTCCACTCAAAACATATGACGGTCTTATTAAACACGGATAGGAAACCTTATTACAGAATTTTATTGCTTCTTCAATGGAAGTAAGTTCTTTCCAAGTCGGTTGGTCTATATTAACAGTATCAAGCATACGAGAGAATTTATATCGGTTTTCAGCCATATCAATCATTTCCGGATTAGTGCCTAATATATTTAATTTTAAACGATATAAATCCATCGCTATATTATTGGAATTCTGCCCTCCCATTGATAGAATTAATCCTTTCAATTTATTATCTATATGATTCTCTATATTATAAATACTATATACAGTCTCTACACTCAATTCCTCAAAATATAATTTATCTGCCTCATCATAATCTGTGCTTACTGTTTCAGGATTATTATTAATCATAATAGTTCCAAACCCCATTTTCCTAAGTTGTTGAATACATGTAACACAACACCAATCAAATTCCACTGAAGAACCAATCCTATACACTCCACTACCTAAAACAATTATATTTTTTTTATCTACTACGCAATTATCGCTTTCTGAAGCATTATAAGTTAAATATAAATAATTTGTATAACAAGGAAATTCTCCTGCAACAGTATCTATTTGTTTGACAAAAGGTAAAATATTATTATTATACCTAAATCTTCTTATTTCGGTTTCCGTTATTTTAGAAATATTCGCAATTTGTTTATCTGATAGGCCATTTTTTTTACAATACATGATAATTTCTTTATCTTTATTATTTTTTTTCTGGAAAATATTGTTATTTTCTAATAAATGAAAACAATTAACTATTTTCTGTATTTGATAAATAAACCACTTATCAATTCCACTTAATTCACTAATTTCTACTGGATTTAATATTTTAAAATACAATATATTAAAAATATCACTTATTCTTTTATTATGTGCTTTTAATTTATTACCTAAATTTAATGTATCTGATTTCCATTCACTTTGATTATATATATCCGGCATAAATCCATCTCCGTATTCTCCCACCATTCTAATAGCCTTCTGTAATGCCTCCGTAAAATTTCTACCAATAGCCATTACTTCTCCTACACTTTTCATATGCGAACCTAATGTTTTAGGTGTTGAAGGAAATTTATCTAAATCCCATCTCGGTATTTTAACAACTAAATAATCCAAGGACGGTTCAAAACACGCACTCGTTTTCATTGTTATCTTATTTTTCAATTCCGACAAACTATACCCTAGAGATAATTTAGCAGCAATATAAGCAAGTGGATATCCTGTTGCCTTGGAAGCCAAAGCCGAAGACCTACTTAATCTCGCATTCATTTCAATAACATAAAACTTACTGGAATTCGTATCCAATGCAAATTGAACGTTACATTCTCCCACTATTCCCATTTTTCTAACTATTTTAAAACATACTGACCTAAGTTTTTGATACTCTAAATCATTCAAAGTTTGACTAGGAGCAACCACAATTGATTCACCTGTATGGACTCCTAATGGATCAAAATTTTCCATATTACATACTGAAATACAATTATTATATTCATCCCTAATAATTTCATATTCTAACTCTTTCCAACCTTTTAAACTTTTATCTATAATAACAGTATTTGAAATTTGAAGTGCCTTTTCCACTAAGAATTCCAATTCATTATCATTATTAGCAAATCCACTTCCTTGCCCCCCTAAACAAAATCCGGCTCTAACTAATACTGGATATCCTATTTTATTTGCGATAGAAATTGAATCTTCTAAATTAGTAGAGCAATCAGACAGAGGAACTTCTATATCAATTTCTTTTAAAACTTGTTTGAATTTATCTCTATCTTCAGATATCATAACAGAATTTAGGTTAGTACCTAAAACTTGAACATTTAAATCTTCCAATATTCCGTCATCCTTTAATTGAATACCACAATTAAGAGCAGTTTGACCCCCAAATGATACTGATAAATAATTCGGTTTTTCTTCCATTATAATCTTTTTCACAAAATCTAAAGTAATCGGCGTATAATAAATTTTATCTGCCAAACCTTTACTCGTCTGTATTGTCGCAATATTTGGATTTATTAATATAACTTCTAAACCACATTCCTTATATGCCTTGATTGCTTGACTTCCCGAATAATCAAATTCTCCGGCTTGTCCAATACTTAATCCCCCCGAACCTAAAATTAATACTTTCCCTTTAGTTTTAAGTTCTTGATTTAATTTAGGATAATCTAAGGAATCCCCAATTAAAGATTTCACATTAAAATTTCCATTTGAAACTAAATCCCTAAAAATGTCAAAGAGAAAATTTGCGTCTTCGGGACCACCTCTTGCTTCTGGATGAAATTGGACACTAAAATATGGTTTAGTTTTATGACATATACCCTCATTACTATTATCATTTATATTCATAAATAACTCTTCCCAATTTTTAAGATTAATATTTTTAACAGCATATCCGTGATTCTGAGATGTAATAATTGTTCTATGGGTTAATTCATTATCTACAAATCCACAAGGAATATTTTGCCCTCTATTACCATATTTCATTTTAGTAACTTTAAAACCTGCTGCTAAACCCATAATCTGGTGCCCTAAACAAATACCAAAAATAGGAATATTAATATTATTTTCCATAACACTTTTAATGAATGAAATTAATTTAGGTAATTGCTCTGGATTTCCAGGACCATTGCTAATAAAAATGCCTGCATAATTTTCAATTCTACCTAAATCTATTTC